>Ga0315288_10001552_pt1 | contig 29613 bp, 24 predicted proteins | sample YL17G11_20_MG_FD_203454 | JGI IMG/M metagenome (GOLD analysis project Ga0315288, IMG submission 203454) | Sediment microbial communities from Yellowstone Lake, YNP, Wyoming, USA - YL17G11_20 | ecosystem: Environmental > Aquatic > Freshwater > Lake > Sediment | place: USA: Wyoming | collected... | reverse complement strand
GCCTCCGCCTCATCCACCTCAACGGCCAATGGGACGACTACTGGGACCGAGAACACCCCCGCCAAGCCGCGTGATATACACACCATCCTGAATGCAGCCCCGGCATGCCCCGCTGTTGACACCGCGAAGCGCGCGCTGCCATAGTGGGCCAAGTGGCTGTGCCACATCGCCCGGAGGGGTCTTATGCGCGTTCTATACCTGGACCTCGACACGCTGCGCCCGGACCATCTCGGCTGCTATGGATACCACCGCAACACCTCGCCGAACCTGGACTGGATCGCGTCGCAGGGCACACGCTTCGGGAACTGCTATGTGTCCGATGCCCCCTGTCTGCCATCGAGGTCCGCGCTCTACTCCGGTAGGCTCGGCATCCACAACGGCGCGGTGAACCATGGTGGGCTGGCGGCGGACTTGCGGCTCGAAGGGTCGGGGCGAGGCTTTCGGAATAGCGCCGACAGGCTGCCGTGGATGAGTGTGCTCCGGGACGCCGGACTCCACACGGTGTCCATCAGCCCCTTCGCCGAGAGGCATAGCGCGTGGCACTTCTGCGCCGGCTTCAGCGAGATGTACAACCCCGGCAAGGGCGGCATGGAGCGCGCGGATGAGGTCAACCCCATCGCCCTCGACTGGATCGCGCGCAACGCCGAGCACGACAACTGGTTTCTTCAGATCAACTACTGGGATCCCCATACGCCCTATCGCACGCCCGACGACTACGGCAACCCGTTCGAGCGCGAGCCGGTCCGCGACTGGCTAACGGCGGGCATGCTGCAAGCTCACTTCGACAGCTACGGCCCGCACAGCGCCCAGGAACCTTGCGACTTTGGCATCCACGACTGGGGATTGCCCCGCGTGCCCCTGCAGATCCGCACGCTCGACGACTACCGCCGGTGGGTCGACGGGTACGACGTGGGTATCCGCTACATGGACGACCACATCGGTCGAGTGCTGGGGGCCCTGGCCGCCAAGGGAGTGCTCGACGGCCTCGTCATCATCGTCAGCTCGGATCACGGCGAGAACCTCGGTGAGCTGAACGTGTATGGCGACCACCAGACCGCGGACCACATCACCAGTCGTGTGCCGCTGATGATCCGCTGGCCCGGCATCCAGGGGCCATCGGTGGACCGAGGTCTGCACTACCAGGTCGACATGGCGGCGACCGTGTCCGAGCTGTGTGGCGGGAAGGTCCCGGCCCTCTGGGACGGCGTGAGCTTCGCGGACGAGTTCAGGGCCGGCCGAGAGTCCGGGCGGGACTACGTCGTCGCCAGTCAGTGCGCCTGGAGCTGCCAGCGCGCCGCTCGATGGGGCGACTGGATCTGCATTCGCACCTACCACGATGGCCTGAAGGACTTCCCTCCCGTCATGCTCTTCAACGTCGTCGACGACCCCCACGAGACTCGCGACCTCGCGGATGAGCGGCCGGAGGTCGCGGACCATGGGCTGGCTCTGATCGAGCGGTGGCAGGCGGAGATGATGGAGACCTCCGACTCGGAGGTCGACCCACTGTGGACGGTTGTCCGCGAGGGCGGGCCGCTGCACACACGGCATGACCTGGCGCGGTATTGCCGATGGCTTCGGGGGACGGGGCGCGCGCACCATGCAGAGGCGCTGGAGGCTCGGCACGGGAGAGGGTAGCCCACGCCACCCGGGTCTGGGCGGCAGGAGGTGCGGGCTTCCGTGGGGAACCGTGTCGGAGGAACTACCTTCGGCCGAGTGAACAGGGGGTGTGGACCATGGGCCTTCGTTGGCTGCTCGCAGTGTCGGCGATCGCCGCGGCGGCGTCGCTATGCGGGTGTCGGTCGTCGGCCGGCGCGGTCAGCACCGTCGAGGTGCAGGCGGGGCCGGTCCTCGGCGATGCGCTCACGGACCTGAGCGAGGCGTACATGGCCGTCCACCCACGGGCTCGGATCCTTCCCCAGGCATCCTGCCCACTGTGTCTCCTCAGCGTGGACGCGACCTCCGAGGCGCCGTTTGATGTCGTCGTGTCCATGGGGAGGGGCGATATCAACCGGTTCGCCGCCGCCGGTCTGATCGATGCCTCGACGATTGGGGAAGTGGGGCGAACGGGGCTGTCGATCGTCGTCTCGCCCGACTCGCGGCTCCAGATCGGTTCCATCGAGGACCTGGCATCGCCCGAGGTGAAGCGCGTGCACCTCGCCGACCCCGATACGGCCTCGCTGGGCGTGGCGGCCAGGCAGGCCCTGAGCAACGCGGGCATCCTGGCGCAAGTCGAGCCGAAGATGGTGGACTGCCGCACTGGGTGTGAGGTGCTGAAGACGGTGGCCCTGCAGGAGGCCGAGGTGGGCTTCGTGTACTCGTTCTGCGCCGAGGGAGGCGGCCGCGGGCAGGTGCAGATGGCTGCGCGCGTCCCGAAGGACCTCTACCAACCCGTCCCCATCCTCATCGCCCTCTCCACCAGCGCGTCTTCGGACCCCGAGGCCCGCGGGTTCCGCGACTACATCCTCTCCCCCGCCGGCCGCGACATCCTGAGGACCCACGGCATCACGTTCCCAGGTCAAGCCCCGTAGGAGCGACTTCAGTCGCGACATTGACCGCAAGCGACGGAGGTCGCCACCCGGATCGCGACCGAAGCCGCTCCTACGGTTGAGCCGCATGCCAGAACAAGGAGTGACCCACAATGCCCCGTAGTCGGAACGCCATCGTGCTCTGCATCGCTGTCATCGCCGCCGCCGCCGTCTCCCAGGTCCCGCGCTCCGCCCACGGCCAGGCCGCAACGAGTCCTGCCGAGGGCCACGCCTTGAAGACGATCACGCTCAACACCGGCGCCTACCGCGTCGAGGGCACGGACATGCGGAGCGAGAAGATCGTCGCACAGCAGGACATGCACATCGTCGCCATCAGCCACTTCACCGGGGTCCAGACAGGCGGGTTCCCCTCGGACAACGGCCACGTGCTGTCGCTCTCATCGGACAACCCCTGGGAGAAGTGGCGGGAAGCGGCCACAGGTATGGAGCCCACGGGCACCGCGGGCTACTTCGGGTACTGCGGCCGTGACTACTACAGCGAGTGCGCCGGCATCGATGACATCATGTGGCAAGAGGCGATGCCCGCGGGCTGCTACATCCTCGTCCCCGCCGGCGAGACCCTGTACATGCACACCTACACCGGCAATGGCACCGGCGGAGCGAAGATGTACCACCACCTGGCGCGGGTGTACTACTGGTAGGCTCGCTGTGCTGCGACCGGGGTGCGCCGTCCACGAACCGGCCCGGGTCGGCGCCACGGATCGACGGACGCACGAGGTGGCGCTGTGGGCCTCACTCGATGACCAGACCGAGCCGCCCCATCGCTACGTCGACGAGAACGCTGACGTCGGTCGCCCCCCCATCGGACGTGACCGACACCGTGGCCGCGTGGGTGCCCGCAGACAGTGCGGATCGGTCGGGCGTGAGCGTGATCGTCGCGGCGCCCGTCCCCGTGGCCGGCGATGCGGACAGCCAAGCGGCCGATGCCTGACAGTCGAACGAGAGCACCCCCCCTCCGGTATTCGCGATCCGCAAAGTCGCGCTGCTATCCGCCTCCAACAGGTGGAGGCTGGTCGGCGTGACGTCGAGCTGCGCCCCCCCCATCGAGAGCGACACGCTGAAGATGGTACTGCCTCCGTTCGAGCTGACCGCCACGGAGCCCGTGTGGGTCCCGCCGTCCAGCGCCGATCGGTCCACAGTGACGGTCACTGTTCCTCCGTTGGTGCCCGACGTCGGCGACACCGTGATCCATGTCGTTGAGGGCGTGCACGTCCAGTTCAGGTCGCCCCCGCCGGCGTTCGTGGTATCGAAGGTCGTGCTGCGCGCGGAGCCGCCGAAGTCCACCCCGGACTTCGACACCGCCAACGCCGGTGGGGGTGTCACGCTGACGGCCCGGCTCGTCGACGCCGGTGCCCCCTCGTCGTCCTCCACGGTCAGCACGACAAGGTAGTCCCCCGGGATGGCGTACTCATGGGCAACGTCGAATGGTGGGGCGGGGCCCGACCACTCGGGTGCGCCATCTCCCTCGAAGTCGATGGCGTACTGCACGACCGTGCCGTCCGGATCGGTGGAGCCGTCATCCGAAGCCGTGATGGCCAAGGGGGCCTCGCCGACCACTGGGGGCACAGCCAGCGCCGCCTCCGGCGGCTCATTCGGGTGTGTGGTGGCGGCCACGGTCTGCGTGACCGTGGCCGTGGTCCCCCCATCGTCGGACACAACGAGCCGTGCCACGAAGCGGCCTGCGGTCTCATACTGGTGCGGAACGCTCACCGGCGCCGCCGTCCCGACCCAGGGCTCGGTGCCGTCGCCGAAAAGGATCCTCCACTGGACGAGCTGTCCGTCGCTGTCGGATGCGGCGCCCGAGAACAGCATGTCAAGCGGCGCAACCCCCCAGGAAGGGCGGAGCAAGCAGAGGAACAAGGAGCCACATCGGGCTCCGCTTGTGGCGGCGCACCTGAGAACCTCGGCTGTGACGGGGTTCTTGTACTACGAAGCGGCCGCAAGTGCCTGAGCGGCCTGCAGAGGAGTGGCCGAGCCCGCGCGTTCGCGAGCCAATGCTGCACTACCGACCATCCACACGCAATACGTCCCGGCCGCGCTTCGCGTTCACCGAGTGTCCGATCAGGGCTTCGCGCGACGGAGTCCTACCGGTCACGTGGGCCGAAAGCCCGAAGGTCGTCCAGGGCGCACGCGCCCCCTGCAATCCCCGGGTCGTTGAAGTCCTCTGCGCGTCCGCCGGGGCCGGTCTTGCCGATGCGGGCGGCTGTGGGATCGCCCGGGAAGCGATCGCGCGGCAGGGAGTGGATCACATCCCAGAATGTGCCATCCTCGGACACTTCGGCGTATACGGTATCGGCCTCGAGCCGTATCCGCAGCAGGTAAGTGGAGCCGCCGAACAAGACCCCGCCAAAGGCGAAGTCCGTGCCGTCATCCACGCCGAACCGTCCCTCTGCGCGCACGTTCAGCCGCAGGGCATGGTCCGGCCAGAGGAGCGTCAGGCCCGGCCCCCAGGTCGCCCCCCCGTCCGTGCCCGTCGAGACCGCCACTTCGACCATGGCCACTCCCAGAGGCAGTGGCCGTTCGGCGAAGGCGTAGGTGTTCGCATCGGCGCGGATCGCAAGCGCTCCGTTGGCAACTCCCACCGACGTGCCCGGCCGAGGCGATACGGAGGTGGTACACTCACCGCCCAACACCGGGGCGTCGAAGCCCTCGCTCACCAGAACGCGGCGGCCTTGGTGCTCGTCCGTTGGGGGCGGCGTCCTGACGGTGTGCTCCAGCTCGTCGAGGACCAGCAGCCAGCCGCGGCCTTGCGCGACGGGGATCTCGTCGCCCGGGCCGAAGAGGGCTTCCCGCTGGAAGCTCTGGATCGCCGGCGCGTAGAGGTGCGCCCGGGCGGCGTCGAGGCCGAGCGCGGCCCAGTCGATGGCTAGCCGGCACTTCGCGGCGGTGGGCGCCCAGCTTGCGACCGCGATGAGTGCTTTCCCCGGCCTTAGGTAGGCGGTGGCCAGTACATCGTCCCGGCCGGTTCGGACAGGGCAGCGCGCGTCCCAGTAGCCGACCATGCGCGCGTCCTTTATGCCGAAGTCGTCCCACGCCTTCCACATCGGCCGCGGGTCACCGCCCCAACCCAGGCGGCCGGTCATCCCATAGACCATCCCCCGCCACGGATGCCCGCCGCCCTGCAGCATCTCGCCGTAGAGCCCGAACGGGATCCCGGAGATCTCTACCAGCCAGTAGTCCGGTGTCTCGTTGTAGTCGTACATCTCGCCGAACCAGAGGCTGTCGATGTAGGGGAAGTGCTCCATGTACTGGCAGGCCGGGCTGACCTTGTTGTCCATGTACGCGTAGTTGTTGCCGGAGTGGAAGTCGATGAGACATCCGGGCCGCGCGCGGTCGAGCACCTTCCGCACGCGCTTCATGATCTCGCGGTCATAGCCGATCCCATCGAGGTAGAGGCCGTCGATCCCCACCTCTCGTACGAGCCAGCCTAGTCCTTCGAGGTAGTAGTTGTGCCAGCGGGAGAGGCCCTGCTGCGCGATGGCCGCGTCGACTTCGCCATTGCCGTACGGCTGGTGCCAGGCCGAGGCGTAGTGCGAGACGAGGTGCTCCTGCAGCCACGAGTCGCCGCCGCCGGCGCCGTCCAGGAACACCTCGTCGCCCAGGCTCCTCAGCGCCCATATCTCCGCCGTGTAGTTGCTTAGCTCTCGGACGGTGTAGTAGATCTTCGCCTTCGCGCCGAGCCGATGCGCCTCATCGACATAGGGGCGGAGCTTGTCAAGCTGGAGGAATGGGTAGTTGATGTTGAGGTTCAGTGGGTTGCCCTGGTGGATGTTGATGATGTTCGCGCCCTCCGCCACGCACTCCGCCGGCGGCACGACATTGGCGTAGAAGTGGTAGTACCGCTGCGTCCAGTGGCCCGGGTCGAGGGGCTTCACCGGCGTGATGAGCAGCGCAAAGCGGAAGTCGAGCTGCTGCCCCGCCGCGAGAGACCGAGCGCCCGTGTAGATACGCGCGACCACCTCGTCGCCCCGTTCGACGATGTCCACGCCGCCCTTGCCCTCGTTGTGCCAGGCGTCCGGGAACCGCGAGCTGCCCAGGTCCCAGGCGTCGTCCGGTGTCTTCAGACGGCAGTGCAGGCCCGCCTCGACATCGCCGATCCAGAAGCTGTTGCTCGGCGGCCCGTCCCACTTCCAGTGCCATTCGCTCGGCCGATAGCCGCCTTTGCGCTTCAGGCCCATCATGTAGGTCGCGACCTCGCGGCGGATGGGGATCTCGAACCGGATGTCCTCCACCGACGTCGCCTCCGTCGCTCGGACGGCAACGTGGTAGTTGATGTACCCGTCCGCCTCCATCTTCGCGCTGCTGTCGATGGCGAGCGGTCCGGCCGTCGCTTCCGCACTAGCCGTTGCGGCGCCGGGGGCGATCGTGCGGACAGAGGGCTCGGCCTTCGGGCTCGACTTCGCCCCGTCGGCAGACTCGATGATGAAGCCTACCGGCCGCGCGAGCACCCGATGGCCGCCGCTCTCAATGCGCTCGGGTAGGGCAAGACTGCCGAAGAGCACGCGCCGATTGAGGCACTCGACCGTGTGGCCATCCACCTCGACCGGCGTGTACGGCGCTACGATCTCGTCATCGAGCCCGATGGTCGAGTCGAGCCAGCGTAGGCGCGCCTGCCGCCACAGATCGCCGTCTCCATGGTCCGGCAGCGGGTCGCCGGCGACGCCCAGCGAGAGCCGGAGCGTGGCCAGCGGGGCCTCGCCCGCAAGGAAGCGCACCTCCCCGGTGTAGCGACCGACCCCATCGGGAGGGATGGGCACACCGAACCAGAGCGGGGCGACCTTGCCCTCCGGGACCGACACCTTCCTCTCGAACCGCCGGCCGAGCCAGTCGTTGCCGCCGAAGTCCAGGCACTGGACGGCGTTCGCGGGGATCGTGTGCCCGGCTTCGTTCATGAGTGGCTCGACCTGCACGCGCACGTCCTCGAGGGCCTTACGGTGTGCGAACAGGCCGACTTGGAAGGCGTAGAACTCGTCCGGGCGCGCCTCCCCGGCGAACTCGTCGCTCGGCCCCCGGTCGACCCAACACAGTGGCAGGTCGTCCGTCATCCGGATGGGGTACCTGCGGTCCTCGGGGAAGAGCAGGCACGGCTCGTCGGGATGGCGTGCGATCAGGTCGTCGGTCTCTGCTCGCGTGGCGATGACCTCCATTGGGTCGAAGCGCGCGAACTCGCGGGCCGCCTCGATCCGCACCGCCTGCGCTTTCGGCAGCTCGCGCCAGGCGCCGGTGCTCAGGCCTTCGTCAGCGAGGCCGTGCCGAGCAAGCCAGGCGGGCTCCGCCGTTTGCGCGGGCGTGTCGTACTTCCGCTGCCCCAGGTACTCCGGGCCGTCGAGGTTGTTCGGCATGGTGTAAAGGTAGTAATCGCCCGGCGCGGTCGCGGGCTGGAAGGCGATCTCCCCGAACTCGCGGTTGATGTCGATCCGCGCGACGTTCCGGACGCGCTCGCCGGTGGACGCGTCGATGAGGGCTATGCCCTTCGTCTCCGGCGACGGGTCGCGTCGGCGCCACGGGATGTGAACGACGACGGCGTCCGCCGGTGCGTCCACGTGTATGACCACGCGGTGACTCCCCAGCTCGGCAGGCCAGCCCGTCTCGGCAATGCCGTAGGGCAGTCGGCCTTCCGCGGCGCCGGGCACGGCCACGAGGCTGCCAGCCAATGCGGCGAGAGTTAGATCGACGATGGTGAGGTGGGACATGGCGGATGGCCCTCCCATTCTCAGTGCTCCCGGACCAGCTCCAGCATCGCGCGGTCGAGGTGGTGGCCGTGGAAGTCCTCGTAAGTGACGTCCGCGCGGCCGCTGTCGAGGATGCCGAAGCTGCCGCGGAGGTTCCACATCGCCCAGCCCCAACCGGCGGCCTCCCACAGATCGAGCTGGTCGCGCATCCACGCGAGGACGACCGAGTGCGGCGTGTGCTGGAAGGCGCCCCACTCCCCCACGTGCACGCCCACGCCCATCGCCTCCAGCGCCTTCCACGGCTCGATCATCTCGCGCGCCAGGCGCGCGCGGTCCCAGGAGTCGCCGGAGTCGCCCCCAAGAGCCAGTGGCCACGTCGGCTCGGCCCAACCCTCGGAGCGCACCCAGGAGGCCTTGTAGTGGCTGATCTGCATCGGGGTGTACCCGCGCGTGCTCTGGCCGACCCCGAGGCCGGCCAACTCCGGCACCGGCTTGTTGCCCCACGCGAGCCCGTCAGCGATGATGAGGCGCTCGGGGTCCTGCTCGCGGATTGCGGCCACGAGGCGCTCAACGACACGGACATACGACTCAGCGGGGATGTCCCCCGGCTCGTTCAGCAGGTCGAAGCTCAACCGGTCGTTCGGTATCCCACGGTAGCGCGCGGCGAAGTGTGCCCAATGGTGCGCGCAGGCCTCCAGCGCTTGCTCGTTGGAGAAGAGGTCCAGCGGCTCCGCGGGCGGGTTCACACAGTAGCCGGGCGCGCGGTGGAGGTTCAGGTCCACGTGGATCCCGTGCCGCCGGCCCAGCTCGACGGCCTGGTCGATGTGCACGAGGGCCCTCTCGTCCATCTCCAGCCAGTGGGCCGGATCGTCCGGCGACCAGCATCGATAGGACATGGGCAAGCGGACGAAGTCGAAGCCCCACTCGGCCATCCACTCGAAGTCGGTCTCGACAAAGGGGGCATTGTGGCGCTCGGTGAACTTCTCGAGCAGGTTGAACCCGCGCCAGCGCGGCAGCTTGGTGTGGGTTGGGGCGCTCATGGGGAAGTCCTCTCTCGGCTGTGAAGGCGGCCCTGCAGGGAGGTGCGGGAAGGCCTTCCCCCCTGAAGGCTTCCGCTGTCCAGCCAGTCGGTGGCATCGGCGTCCCTGCCGCTCGGCCATTGTGCGGCACCGTGTCCCTTGGGGTAAAGGGGGAGTCTGGTGGTCACGCGCCTCGAGCTCGATGGGTTCAAGACATTCCGCGGCTTCGCGGTCGACCTATCGCCCTTCCAGGTGATTGTCGGCCCGAACGGCGCTGGGAAGAGCAACCTGTTCGATGCGCTGATGCTCCTCTCGCGTCTGGCGGGCAAGGATGATCTGCACGCTGCGTTCCAGGCGCTGCGCGGCGATGCCGGCGAGCTGTTCAGTCAGCTACCCGAAGGCGGGCGAGCCGAGGAGATGTACCTCGCCGCGGAGATGCTGGTCGATCGGCGCGTACGAGACAGTTGGGGAGCGGAGAGCGCCCTCAAGTTCACCCGGTTGCGGTATGAGCTGCGCATCGAGCGCCGGCGCGATGCTCGGGGGCTGGACCGGCTTCGCGTGAAGCATGAGTCGCTGCGGGCGATGCGGGTGATCCACGACTCCTGGCTCAGGAGCCATGCCGGGCCTCACCCCCAGCCCTGGCGCCCGCCCATCAAGAACGGACGGAGCACGCCGTTTATCTCCACCGACCGATCTCACGAGGCCATCTACCTCCACCAGGACGGACACCAGGGGCGCAATGTCAGCGTCGCGGACCGAGCTGAGCGCACCGTGCTGAGCAGCGTCGCCAACACGGAGTTCCCCCATGCCTTCGCCGCCCGGGAGGAGATGCGCAACTGGCGGGTGCTCCAGCTCAACCCCGCGCAGCTCCGCGAGCCCAGCCCGATGGTGGCCTCCTCGCACGTTCAGGCGGACGGCGCGAATCTCGCGACGGCCCTCGCCCGCATCGCGCTCACGTCCCCTGAGGCGTTCCGCGGTGTCACTGATGACCTGGCTCGGCTCATACCGGCAATCGCCGAGGTACGTGTCGACGAGAACCGCGCGCTGGAGCGGTACATCGTCATCGCGCGCACACTCAACGGCCTCGAGCTGACCTCGCGGGTGATGTCGGACGGCACGCTGCGCATGTTGGCTCTGGCCGCGCTGCGCAACGACTTGGAGCACCGCGGCCTCTTGTGTTTCGAGGAACCCGAGAACGGCGTCCATCCCGCGCGGCTGCGCCGGCTGCTTGAGGTGCTGCGGGGACTGGGCACGCGCTTCGTCCGAGGCGAGGGGGACGAGCGTCCCCTGCGGCAGATTCTCGTCAACACGCACTCGCCGTCGCTCATCCGCTTGCTTGAGACGCCGAGTGAGGGCGGAGATGAGGCGCCGACGGAGCTGCTATATGCGCACCTCACGTCCCTCGAAGGGGAGCCGGAGGGCACCGGTCCGCAATGCACGCGCATGGCGCCGGTGCACGCCGGCGAGCAGCTCCATTGGGACCTGAACGGGCCGTCCCCGGGCGCCCCACTCGGGCTCGGGCAGGTGGTGCGTGCGCTGGAGGTTGGTGACTGAGCGTCGAGCGCGGACGCCTGTTGACACAGGGCTGCCCTAACGAGGATCCTCTACGCTGGCGATCTCGAGAACGAGCGCTGGGTTGGTGGCCCCCTTGCGCGCGGGAAGGGACCAAAGCCCCGCGATGGGCGAGCGGCACATCACATTCAGCGGCCATGCGATGCGGCGGATGTTCCAGCGTGGGATAGCGAAAGCGGACGTGGTTGCCATCATTGCGGACGGCGAGACCGTCGAGGTGTACGCTGATGACCAGCCGTACCCGAGCCGCCTACTCTCTGGGACGGTCGGAGGGCGAGTGTTGCACGTCGTCGTCGCCGAGGACGCGACGACTCGCACGTATCATGTGATCACGGCCTACGCGCCGGATCCCGACCTCTGGGAACTGGACTGGCGGACGAGGAGAGCGCCATGAGGTGCGTTATCTGCAGACACGGTGAGACCCGTCCGGGGCATGCTGTGGTGACCTTGCAGCGAGGCGAGAGCATCGTTGTGTTCAAAGGGGTCCCTGCGGACGTCTGTGAGGACTGCGGCGAGTACTACCTCTGTGACGAGGTGGCCGATCAGGTCCTGCAACGCGCGGAAGCCGCCGTCAGAGAGGGCGCGGAAGTGACGGTGCAGCGCTTCGCGGCCTGAAGCCTCTGAGCCGCTCCCATTCGCCATCTGGCCTTGCCGGAATGAGGTCGTCTTCCGTGTACGTACCCCGTCCCGAGTACCCCCGTCCCGACTTCGAGCGTGGCGGCCAGGAGGGCGTCGACTGGCTGAACCTCAACGGCGCCTGGCAGTTCGCCTTCGACCCCGCGGACCGCGGTCTCGACGACCGGTGGGCCCAGGCCGGTGACGAGAGCTTCCCCCTCCGACAGATCGTCCCGTTCCCCTGGGAGAGCGCGGCTGCATGGGGGCGGGACCGCGAGCGGCGCGACTGGTCGGAGGACTGGCTGGTGACGGAGGCCTACCTCGATCCGGCCTCTGTGACGATGGAGAACTACCGCGAGGCGCCGCGGCACACCGTCGGGTGGTACCGTCGGACGGTGGACATCCCCGCTGGGTGGGCGGGACGGCGCGCGTTTCTGAGCTTCGGGGCCGTCGATCACTATGCGTCGGTCTTCATCAATGGGCGGCTCGCCGGAGAGCATGAGGGTGGGTATACGCCCTTCTCTGTCGACATCACCGACCTCGTGCTTCCCGGCTCGTCGGCGGTCATCACCGTACGCGCCGAAGACCCGCAGGATCACCGTCGCCAGCCGGGCGGGAAGCAGCACAACTGGTACCAACGAACGAGCGGGATCTGGCAGCCCGTGTTCCTCGAGCCGCGCGGCCAGGCGTACATCGAGAATGCCCACATCCGCCCCGACACCGACGAGGAGGTTGCGCGGGTCACCGTGTTCGTCGGAGGTACAACGGCCGATGTAGAGGTCGTGGTGACCATCCATGATCCGGACGGCGAGCCCATCGGTACCGCATCCGCCGCAGCTCCCGAGGCGGGCGGAGCGGTACGCCTCACCGTGCCCGTGCCAAGTCCGCAGCTCTGGGACACGAATGACCCGAACCTCTATGTGGCCGAGGTGAGCACCCGCTCCGCAGATGCGGTCGAGGACACGGTGAGCGTACCGTTCGGGATGCGAAGGATCTCCCGCAAGGTGCTGCCAGGAACGGACCACGAGTACGTCTGGCTCAACGACCGGCCGGTCTACCTTCGCGGCGTCCTGGACCAGGCGTTCACGCCGTGGGGCATCCATGCCTACCGCTCGGAGGAGGAGATCATCGGCGATCTCGAGGCCGCCCTCAATGCCGGGTTCAACTTCATCCGCCTGCACATCAAGATCGACGACCCCGTGCTGCTACATCATGCGGACCGCCTTGGCGTCCTGCTTATGGCCGACATGCCGAACTTCGATGAGTACTGCGAGGAGTCGTGCGCTCGTTACGAGACCATGCTCCGCGAGGCGCTTGCTCGGGACATGAACCACCCCTCGATCTTCGCGTATGTGCTGTTCAACGAGACATGGGGGCTGGGAGGCCACGACTACAAGAACCTGCCGGACCGGCAGGAGTGGGTGCGCTCGATGGTCGGAACAGCCCGGGAGCTGGATGGCACCCGCTTGGTCGAGGACAACTCCCCATGCCTCCATGACCATGTCGAGACCGACCTCAACACATGGCATTACTACATCAACGACTACCAGGGAGTGCGCGACCACATCCGTCATGTTGTCGAGCAGAGCTACCCGGGTTCCCAGTTCAACTGCGTGCCTGCGGCTCGGCAGACGACTGCGCCACTCATGAACAGCGAGTACGGCGGGATCAGCGCCAACATGGGCGACATGGATGTCTCATGGTGCTTCAGATACCAGACCAACGAATTGCGGCTCCATGAGAGGATCTGCGGCTACGTCTACACCGAGCTGACCGACCTCGAGTGGGAGCGCAATGGCGTCGTCAACTATGATCGCACCCCTAAGAATTTCGGATACGACCTGGCGGACATCAATGCGGCGGACGTGCTGCTCCTGGACGGCCCGCCGGCGCGCCGGGTGGACGCCGGCGCGGAGGTGTGCGTGCCCTGTGTGGCGAGCTTGTTCTCGGGCGAGCGCCGGGAGGGGGCGCGGGTCCACTGGCAGCTCGATGTGGTGGATGCGCTCGATCAGACTCAGATCGGGGCGCGTGAGGGGAGCTTCGCGGTCGCCGCGCCGAGCTGGCGTGTGACACCCCTGGGCGACATCCGCATCTCGATGCCCGACGACTCCTGCCTCGTCCAGCTTCGTGCGCGACTTGAGGATGCGGAGGGCGCCCTGCTCGGTCGCAACTTCCTGTGGTTCGACGTGCGTGGGGGACACGCGGTGCTGCCCCAACCGGCGATCGTGTTCCGGCCCAGGGATGCCGTTGTCCAGGGTCTTGGCGACGCGTTCCGTCGTGACGGCGAAGTGCAGGGCATCGTTGGCGGCACAGGCAAGGGGTCCATCGCGCTCGCCGCCGACCTTCCGCAGCGCCTCGACCTCGCTCGCGTCCGCGCGGTGACGCTGATCGCGGAGTTGGCTGCTTGCCGGGCGTCCAGCGAACAGACCGATGACGTCACGTACCCCAGCGATGTGAAGGTGTTCATCAACGGTGAGGAGATCGGCGAGCTGACGCTGCCGGACTCTCCCGCCGACGCGCGAGGCGTGATCTCATACCTCAACGGTATACCGGGCCGCTATGGCCACCGCGCGGAAGTGAAAGTCGCCCCAGGTCGCTTGCAGCGCGTGCTGAAACGGCTGAAGTCCGGCCGGTGTGAGTTGAGGATCGCTGTGGTCGGCGAGGGGCGCGACGCGAACGGGCTGGCGGCGTTCTTCCGCGATGCGGGCCGGCTCCCGATGGACCCGACGCTTCTCTTCACGGTGGGAGGATGATGGCGCGCGACCTGCGGGAGGAGATGCGGTTCGTTGTGGACTCGGGGCGCGTGCCGGGGATCGTCGTCGCGGCCGGCACGTCGGAGCGCACGGCGTTCCTCGAGGCTTGCGGCCATGCCCAGACGCTGCCGACGGTGGAGCCGATGCACGCGTCTACCATGTTCGACCTCGCCTCGGTCTCGAAGTCGGTGGCAACTGCGACGCTCGCCGCGGTGCTCGCGGAGCAGGAACTTCTCAGCGAGGAGACGCCTGTCGCGGATGCGATCCCGGAGCTGAGTAACGACGCCAAGGGCAAGATCACGCTCGCCGAGCTGCTGACCCACACGAGCGGCCTCGCGGCATGGCGGGCGCTGTGTGCGGACGCCTGGGAGCGGGAGGCGGTCATCCGCCGGCTGCTCGCAGAGCCACTCGTGCGCCCGCCATCGACGGAGCGCGAGTACAGTTGCCTGGGGTTCATCCTCCTCGGGCTGATGCTCGAGCGGATCGGTGGCGCGCCGTTGGATGAGCTGGTGCGCCGGACGATCACCGGTCCGCTCGCAATGATGGACACGACCTACTGCCCCTCCCCGGCGCTGGCCGCGCGATGCGCGGCGACGGAGGTGCGTGCCGGGCGAGCCCTGCCCTGTCGCGGCGAGGTGCATGACGAGAACGCGAATGCCCTGGGCGGGGTCAGCGGCAATGCGGGCCTCTTCTCGACGGCGTCCGACCTCTCGCGCTTCGCGCGGATGATGCTGCGGGGCGGCGAGCTGGACGGCGCACGACTCATGGGGAAGGAAGCCTTCCGCCTGCTCTTCACGCGTGATCCCTCCGGCCCGGCGGGGTACCACTGGAGGGGTTGGGTGGGAGTGGCACCGGACGATGCGACCTCCGAAGTCTTCTCTCCGCAGGCCTTCGGTCACACTGGGTTCACGGGTACATCGCTATGGTGCGATCCCGGGCAAGACCTGTTCGTCGTGTGCCTCACGAACGGCGTGCACCCCAAGCGCGAGTGCCTGGAGCGTATCGGCGAGGTGCGCCTGGCCGTCTACGCGGCGGCGCGTGAGCATGTAGCCGGGTCGCGCCACTGACGGATGTCGCGGCCATGTCCCGCACTCCCGGTGGCGGCTGTGCATCATCCTGGGCAAGCGCACTGGCGGCAATGGCGGCATACTCAATTGTGGGGTATGTTGGTGCTGATTTTGAGGATACGGGCCGGTCCGGGAACGTTGCGGATGCCCCTTCGGCCGTGCCCAGTGTGGGCGCGCGGAGTGCTCTCCTGTCACTGTTGACACCGCGCAGGCACGTGGGTACGCTTGCGTACCAGAGAGGCACCGAACCGGCGCCACGACCCATCGAACGTCTCACATCCTGGCCGACCTACATACGGGTTTCCCAGACTCAGGTCTGTTCGTATGGAGGGTGTTTTCGTTTCCGCAGGTGAGTCCTGCCTTCGTTCTTGCCCGCAGACCTCTGTGGGCGTCACGGAGTTGCCATGCGGGTGTTCGCAAGCACTGGCAGGGGAACGGCCTGAGTACTGGCGATGTCGGCGCGGCCCCGCAGTACGTGCTCTTTGCTCCAACGTCTAGCTTCCCATTGGGAGGATGTACATGGCGGACATGGTTGAGGTACGCTGGCACGGCCGCGGCGGCCAAGGCGCCAAGACGGCCGCATACTTGCTGGCGGAAGCAGTCATGGGCGAAGGCAAGCGGATCCAGGCCTTCCCCGAGTACGGCCCGGAGCGGATGGGCGCGCCGATGCGAGCGTTCGTGCGCATCAGTGACACGCCCATTCGCATGCACTGCCCCGTCGTCGCGCCGAACGTGGTCGTCGTCCTCGATCCGACGCTCGTTGGCAAGATCGATGTGCTGGAGGGCGTTCCGGAGGACGGCATCATCGTCATCAACACCGACCAGTCGCCCAAGGATCTCGCCGCACTGCTCAACGCGGGAAGCCGGAAGGTCTTCACCGTGCCGGCGACGGCCATCGCGATGGACACCATCAAGCGGCCAATCCCAAACACCGTCATGCTGGGCGCGCTCGCCAGGGCCACGGGCATGCTGGACATTGATCGACTGAAGGCCCAGATCAAGCACAAGTTCAGCGGGAAGCTGCGGCCCGAGGTGCTCGAGGGGAACCTGACAGCAGTGGACCGCGCGTACCAGGAGGTGCAGTCGAATTGAAGATCAAGCAGAACGCAGGCTGGCGGGACCTTCCCATGGGCGGCATCATTCCCGAGGGCGGTACCGCCGTGGAGTTCAAGACGGGCGACTGGCGCGCCGAGCGTCCGATCTGGTCCGAGGAGAAGTGCATCCACTGCCTCACGTGCTGGATCAACTGCCCCGACACGGCGATCCTCGTCAAGGACCAGAAGAGCCTCGGCCCCGACTACGACTTCTGTAAGGGCTGTGGCATCTGCGCCAAGGTCTGCCCGCCCAAGGTGCAGGCGATCACCATGGTGCGTGAGGGAGAGGAGGCGTAGGTCATGGGAGAGACCATTCTCATCGAAGGCAATGCAGCGGTCGCCCTTGCACTCAAACAGATCAACCCGGACGTGGTGGCGGCCTACCCGATCACCCCCGCGACCGAGGTTGTCCAGGAGTTCTCGGAGTACGTGGCCAACGGCAAGGTGGACACTGAGTTCGTGGCTGTCGAGAGCGAGCATTCGGCCATGAGCGCTTGCATCGGCGCCGCAGCCGCGGGCGGGCGCGTGATGACCGCGACCTCCGCCCAGGGCCTGGCCCTGATGTGGGAGTGTATGTACCTGGCTGCGTCGCTGCGCTACCCGATTGTCATGGCGCTGGCCAACCGGGCGCTCTCCGGGAACATCAACATCCACTGTGACCACGGCGACGGCATGGGCTGCCGTGACTCCGGGTGGATCCAGATCTACTGCGAGAACACCCAGGAGATCTACGACAACACCATCCAGGCGGTGCGGATCGGCGAGCATCTGGGCGTCCGGCTCCCGGTGCTCGTGTGCTATGACGGGTTCGTGATCAGCCATGCCGTTGAGGTCGTCGACGTGCTCGACGACAGCGAAGTGCGCGACTTCGTCGGCCCCTACACGGCGCTGAACTCGCTGCTGAACATCGACAACCCGATCTCGGTGGGGCCCCTCGACCTGCAGGACTACTACTTCGAGCACAAGCGTAACCACGCGGAAGCCTACAAGGCGGTGCCGGATGTCGTAGAGGATGTGGCGGACGCATTCGCCAAGCTCTGCGGCCGACACTATGGCGCCCTCGACGAGTACCGCATGGATGACGCCGAGGCGGCGATCGTCCTGCTCGGCTCGACTGCCGGTACGGTGAAGGACGTCGTGGATAGCCTCCGCAACCAGGGCCGGAAGGTCGGGGTGCTGAGGATCCGCATGTTCCGCCCGTTCCCGGCGGAGCCGCTCGTGAAGGCGTTGTCGCACGTGAAGGCCGTCGGCGTGATGGACCGCCATGCGGCACTGGGCACCTACGGCGCCCCGCTGTTTGCGGACGTCCGTTCGGCCCTCTACGGCCGCTGTAGCATGCCCGTGCTCGACTACATGTACGGGCTGGGCGGTCGCGAGATCAGCATGGCTGAGATCCGCGGTGTCTACGACGAGCTGGAGCAGGTCGTGAAGTCCGGCGCAACGGAGACGCGGATCCAGTACCTCGGCGTGCGGGAGTAGAGCGGCCGACGACGGCGTCTCACGGAATGGGAGGCATCAACTGCCATGGCAGTGACACTGAAGCAGCTTTCGGAGAAGCAGGATCTCCTCAGCGGCGGGCACCGGCTGTGCGCCGGGTGCGGGGCGTCGATCGCCGCGCGGCAGGTGCTGTTGGCCGCCGACTCACCGTTGGTTGTGTCGAACGCGACCGGATGCCTGGAGGTCGCGACCACGATCTTCCCCTATACCGCCTGGCGGGTGCCGTGGATCCACAGCCTGTTCGAGAATGCTGCGGCGACGATCTCCGGCGTCGAGGCCATGTATCAGAGCCTGAAGCGTCAGGGGAAGTACGACAAGAAGGTCAAGTTCGTCGCCTTTGGCGGCGACGGCGGGACCTATGATATCGGTATCCAGGCGCTGTCCGGAGCGCTCGAGCGCGGGCACGACTTCCTGTACGTCTGCTATGACAACCAGGCCTACATGAACACCGGAATCCAGCGCTCCAGCGCGACGCCGCTCAGCGCCGCGACGACGACCACGCCGGCAGGTTCGACGCGGTCGGGCAAACTGCAGCAGCGCAAGGATCTGACGCAGATCTGCGCGGCGCACGGCATCCCCTACGCGGGCCAGGTGACCATCGCCCGCTGGCGTGACCTCGTGACCATGGCGCACAAGGCCATCGAGCTGGACGGCCCGGCCTTCCTCTGCGTCCTGGCGCCCTGCCCTCGCGGCTGGCGCTATGACACGGACGCCACCATCGACATAGCGCGGCTCGCGATGGACACCTGCGTGTGGCCGACCTATGAGGTCGTCAACGGCGACGTGAAGATCCTCTACAAGCCGAAGGAGAAGAAGCCGATCCAGGACTGGATGAAGCCCCAGGGCCGCTTCGCGCACCTCTTCCGCCCGGGCAACGAGCACCTCATCGTCGCCGCCCAGGCCGACATCGACCGCAAGTGGGAGCAGCTCCTCAAGCTGGAGGAGATGGCGAATGCCCCGGCGTCCGCCGAGGCATAGGTCGACCGCCTCGGTCGGCATCGTTCCGCAATCCAGGGCACTCCCGGCGTTCCGGGAGTGCCCTCTCTGTGTCTGGACCCATGCCCTGGGCCTTGGGCCCACCTGGGAGCGCCGGCATCCCTGCCGGCCAGTCGACCGAAGGCCGACCGAGGGGACCAACAGGAGGCCGCCCTGCCCCGCGGGAATAGACTGACGTGAGTCCCAACGGAGAGGCGCGATGGTAGAGGCGCTGACAATCCACCCCCAGGCCGTGGCCCTCGTTGAGCAGGGAGTCGACATACTGCGACGGCTCGGTGCCACTGAGGTGTATGTCTTCGGCTCGGCCACCTCGGGCCGCTGGGTGCTCGGCCAGTCCGACCTCGACTTCGCGGAGAGGGGCATTCGCCCCCAGGACTTCTACTCGGCCGTCGGGCAGTTGCTGACACGGATCGAGCCCGCCAGCTCCGATCTCGTTGACCTCGACGATGACACGCCGTTCACGCGGTACTTGCAGCGGAAGGGGAAGCTCCTGCGTGTTGGATGATCTGCGGCGGAGCAGGCCGGAGAGGTGGGCGCCTCGGGCATTCGTGTAGCGCGAAGGCACTTGCTTGCAGAGGGCGCTGATGGATATGTGTTGTTGGATCGAGACACACTCCGCGTTGGTGATGGCCGCGGCTACAGTCGTGCTGGCGATCTGGACGGGGGTACTATGCCTGGTCACCTACTACTATGCGCGCGCGACCTGGCGGATCCTGGAGTGCAGCCGGCGGTCGACGGAGGCTGTCGTCGATGCGGCGTGCTCCCAGAGCGCTCCGCAGCTAGTCATAGTGCCTCGGGGCGGGCTGAACGCGGCTGTGCACCTCGCGTCGTGTCAGGGGAGCGTTGGGTACGTACAGTGCTACCTAGCCAACGCCGGGGCCTATCATGCGGTCAATGTGTACACGAGGATGTTCGTGCTCAACGATGACCCGGAGAAAGACTGGCACGAGTTCCTGAAAGGGACGGCGCCAGCGGATTGGCTGCACGCCGTGGGGCGCAATGGGGCGCGAGCCGCCGTAACGCATGGCGACCTCACCCCCGACATGCGCCGGGACAAGGGGCTCAAGATGACGGAGTCGGAGGGTCCCCTTCTGCCTGCCGCCCCATGCTGTGGGCGAGGGGTCCGACTTCCGACCGTGCCGGGCCTGGTTCGGCGCCGAGCAGCTTGTACCATTCGTGGAGTTCCTCGTGTGCGTGCGCTTCGAGGACGCCTGGCAAGCTCAGCACGCCCACCTTTTGAGGCTGATGCAGGGCAAGGCAGGGCCGCAGAACGATGGGTGCATCCCTCTGAGGCCAGAGCTGGTCACCGTCGGGTCGCGCCCCCCGAGCAGGCCTACATAGGCAGCACCGGGGGCGCCATCGCTATGTCACCAAGGATGTTCCTGCGGCCAGCGCCGGTGTCACAGCGTGGCGTCGACGATCTCCTGCGCGCGGCGTGCGCCTTGGCGGGCGGTGAAGACGATGCGGAGCGGGCCGGTGAAGGGCGCGTAGCGCTGTTCTGCGTAGTCGTACCGCACGGGGAGATCGCCTCGCGACAGCCGTAGCTCATATCGCCCCTCGCCCAGATCCCGGAGCCGCGCGAAGGCCGCCTCCGTCGGAACGAGGTCCGCGCGGACCTCCGCGCCCTCCACGGGGCGACCGGAAAGGTCGGTCACACGCACGTCGTAGGCGATGTCGCCCTCCGCCGCGGGCAGGATGGTCAGGTCAAGCTGCCGGGCCAGGCACGAGCCGAGCGCCGCGACCTTCGACCAGTCACCCTCATCCCGCAGCCCGCGGATCGTGTCGCACAGGTAGCGCGCGTAGCCGGTCGAGGGTTCCACCGACGCCGCCCACGCCGCGGCCTCCCGCCCCTCCGGCTCAGGCGTGTTCCGCCGGAGGTAGACCATGGCTGAACCTCGGGGTGCGAGCCGCAGGGGGAAGCGCACGGCATCGCCACGAACCCGGCCCAGCTCCTCCCGGCTCGGGAGCGAGAGGACGGTGTAGCGCGCCGAGGGGTCGGGCACCAGCCGGCGGTCCAGCGAGACATCGGCGTCCACAGGCGTGTCGCTCACGTTGACGAACACCTGCAGCACGTTCAGCCCATCGGAGAGGATGAATGCCTCGATAGACTCGTCCAACGGGCGCGCCGCGCGCGTGGTGACGCGGACCTTCAGGTCCCCGTCGGCCGGCTGCCCGTCCACCGTCCGCGTCCCGCCCGCGTAGGAGTCTCCGGCGGTGCCCCAGACACCGAGGTTCAGCGGCGAGAGTCCCGCGTCGGGGAGGATGCGCAGGTGGTATGTCTCGAACGTCGGCGCATCCGCGGGCACAGTCACCGTCAGCCATGCGTTGTCCGCGATCGTCCCGGCAGGCGCCACCGTCTCACCTATCACCGGTCCCTCCGGCCCATCGCCCTGCACCTGGAGAGTGGCGCCACCCAGGCCGCGCTCGTGGCTGTAGGTGGGCAGCGACGCCGAGACGGCGGCGAGCCGGCCCCCGTCGGCGCGGAGGGTCTGTCCGATGGAGCCATGGCCGGCCAGATCGAACGGAGTGTCGTGTGTGGGCGTCGTCTCGGCGGTTCGCAGCTCCTCGGCCGTGGCGCCTCGCGTGTCGATGCGCCATGGCGACACCGGCACGTCGCGGTCCACACGGCGCAGGGCCCCCTCCAGGGCTGCGTCCACCGGCCCGACCAGGCGTACCACGTTGGGCCCGGTGATCCAGTCGGCCGGCGCGCGCGGACGCAGGCGCTCATCGGCCTCGGCGAAGCGGCCCAGTATGATGAGCCGCCCACCATCCGCGACGAACCGCCGCAGCCCCTCCAGCGCCGCATCGGCGATGATGGAGTTGTCGATGGACAGGATGACCTGCGTACCGTCCAGCCGCCCCGCGGCGATCTGAGTGTCGTAGAGGTGCACCTTGGGGACGTGGCGCCGGATCAGGGCCTCGTGCGCCTCCTGCCACGTCGGCATGAACCCCCGCAGCGCCCACACCGGATGCGAGAAGTAGATGCCGAGCCGGGGGCGCAGGGGTCGGGTGTGCAGTAGCTCACGCTCCGAGGCCGCGACCTCGCCGAAGATCCTCTTCATCTCGCCAAGGGCCGGCGTCCCCTTGACGCCCCACTCGCCATCGGGCAGGCTTCCGCGCCACTGGATGAACCCGACGAACCAGTCCCCCCAGCCCAGGCACTCGTAGAAGTACCTCCGTGCTGCCGCGGGGGTGTACGACCGGCCGCCGCCGCGTGCGGTGGGGTCCGTGAGCTTGTAGGCGAGCCGCACGGGCGCGACCGGCTTGCCGAAGGACGCCAGCCCCTCGCAGTAGAGCAGGTTGAAGCGCTTGGCGTCGTCATCGCCCATGATCTGGCCGGTCTCCCAGCCGTCGGCGACCGTCGCATAGAGGTCGGGCCGCGCGCCCATCCAGGCGTAGGACCGGCCTGCGTAGAGGTCGCCATGGTTGCAGGTGACGGTGAGGCGCGAGGTGTCCCCTTCGTGCACGGCCTGGTAGTGCCATGCGAAGCGCTCGGCCATCGACGAGAAGCGGAAGTCGAGGAAGTCGAGGGAGGGCACATCATCGCCGGGCGGCCGTGGCGGCTCGGCTTCGGCGAACGACGCGTAGCGGCTGCCCCACGCCTCGTTGAGGGAGCCGACACCTCCGTACTTGCGTGCGAGCCATGCGCGGAAGTGAGCGAGGGCCTCCGGGCCGTAGTCGGTCCATCGCTCGGGGTAGAGGTAGGTCGCGTATAGCGCCTCGCCGCCCAGGGTCCACATCGCGATGGGCCTGGCGTTGCGCAGCTCGTCCACATATCGTCGGATCTGCCGCGTCGTGCCGTCGACGACGGTCGCGTTCTCGATGTTGGGCCAGCCGAACGCCTCCCCGAACATCCCCGCCTCGATGGGCTGCCCCCGGTGGTCGATCTCCACCATGTCCGGATTGGCTTCGTAGAACCATTTCGGGTAGTAGGGGAAGCCCCCGTTGTTCCAGTTGCCGACCATCATGTTCGCGGACATGCCCAGGTCATCGAGCGCCTCGAGCTCGCCGCGGCCGAGGCGCATCGCCTGGTGATCCGGCCTGGACTCCACGAGCACGGTGCGCTTGCCATTCTCGGCGGTTGCCGCCAGCTCGAAGTCGAGCCCTTCGGAGGGTCGCCCACCGATGACAGCGGTGCCGTCGGGGCAGGTGTCGCCTGGCGCCGCCCAGAGGCCGATCGCGTCGCCCGTGGGGTCGGTCATCTCCACCCGGTAGCGCCCGGGGGGCTGGGGAGCGAAGGTGAGCTTGAGCCACGAGTTGTCTGCAGCGTCCGTGAACACGGTCCGCGCTGCGAGGCGGTCGGCACCGTCGATGGCATAGAGCGACAGCGTCGCGCCACTGCCCTCGGTGGAGAACGTCGGCGAGCAGACTTCCACGGCGATGAAGGGCGCATTGGCGACGAACGTTTGCCCCAGCGTGGCGCCGCGTCCGTCCGACTCGTCGAAGGGGCGAGTGCCCGCTCCGTGGGGCGCCGCCGGGTCACGGACCGGCACCCACATCCGCCCCACGCCGACGGCGTTCGCCCCCACTTCGCGCATCTGGCGCAGCTCGCCCTCCGTATCACTGAAGGAGAACCCTCGCAGCCGCGCGGGCGCCTGGCATGTCGACATGTACACATCATCGATGGCGAACTCGATGGGCGCTTCCGCGGCACGGGCCAGCCACTCGGGCGCGGGAAGCTCCGCGGTTACCATTGTCAGCATCACAGTCAGCAGCACAACTGCCCCCTATCTTCGCCGGCGCGGGAAACCAGGGACAGCCACCGATTTCGTGCCCACGCTCCGTCCCTACCACACACCGTTCACGCCGAAATCGGTGGCTGTCCCTGGTTTCCGCGGGCGAGCACATCGGCATAGCGAGGGATGCCGGCGGCGCCACCGACGTTCTCGATGCAGAATGCGGCACACGCGTGGCCGGTGCGAGCGGCGCCGAACGCGTCCGCCCCGTGCAGTAGGCCCGCGACGAACCCGGCGTCGAAGCAGTCCCCGGCGCCGGTCGTGTCCACCACCCGCGCGGGCACTGCCATCACACGCTCGCGGCTTCCCCCACGAGCGACAAGACTGCCCTCGGCGCCCATCTTGAGCACAACCGTCCCGCAGCCGTGGCTGAGGAGGCAGTCGGCGAGTGCATCGGGCGTGTCATCCGGGTAGATCGCCCGCATATCGTCGACACTCGGCAGGGCGTAGTCGCAGTGAGGCAGCATCGCTTCCAGCACCTCGCGTCTCGGTCCGAGGCCCCAGCACTCGTCCAAGAGCGTCACCACGCCCCGGCGTCGGGCCTCGGCGAGGAGGTGAGCCCCCGGCGCGCCGTCGAGAGCCGGCAGGACGAAGCAGTCCTGGTACACCAGGAAGTCGGCGTCCCACAGCGACTCCGCTTCCACATCCGCCGGGCCGAAGGTCATGTTGACGCCGGGCGTGTGGATGAAGCTGCGGTCACCATCCGGGTGGATCCCGACGAAGGTGAAGGGCGTCGTCTCGGTGGGGCTCACGCAGATGCCGCGCGTATCGACACCACACGCGGCGAGCTCGTGGCGGAGGAAGGCGCCATTGGCGTCGTCGCCGACCTTCGAGAACACGCCGACGTCGATGCCCATCTTGGCCAGCGCGCTCCCAGTGTTCGCCGCGCCCCCGCCCGCCGCGAAACGCACGGACGCGGTGGTCACCTGCGGGCGCACGCGTGGCTCGGGGTAGCGCTCCAGAGGGCCGCTGAGCGCGTCGACGACGAGGACGCCGATGCAATGGATGCGCGCCATCGTTCACTCCCCCGCCGGCCGCATGGACAGCAGGTCACGGGGCGAGTCGTGGAGGATGGCCCGTGCGATCCCCACAGCATCCGCGCGGGTGTACTGCCCCTGGTCCACCTTCAGTGCAAGCACCTGCGCCAACTGACGCCGAACGATGACCGACTTCGCGTAGGCCCACTCCACGCAGTAGGCATCGGAGAAGAACCCGATCTGCTTGTTCACCGGCAGCATGTCGAGCCGCTCGTCCATCACCTGGCGGATCGCCGATGGGAAGAAGCTGTGCCACCAGTAGCCGGCCAGCGAGAGGTTGGGGAGCTCGCGGCACAGGGTACACATCGACTGGTTCGCGTGGCGGCTGGCGAGGAAGCACTGGAACCGGACGTTCGGGTGCCGGCTGATGACCTCCGCCACCTGGCGGATCGAGCGCTGATCCAGTCGCGAGGCCGTCTCGTAGGGCAGCGGCTCGGCGCCGAAGCTGAACTGGAGGACCACTCGGCCGGCGCGCTTCGCGAACTCCGTGAGGAACGCCTCGAGGATGTACGACGCGTAGGTGTCGCGCTCCCCCGGCCCGGCGGACTCCCGCAGCGTCAGCGCATGGGCCATCTCGTCATCGGTCACGGGATGGAGGTCCAGGTCCGTCGAGACGTGCGTCGCCGTCGCGATGACCTGATCGTAGGGGAACACGCTCACATAGTGGTCGATGGCGGCGCGGACGTCATCGACCGATCGGATGGCCCGCTCCGTCGCGGGCCTCCGACCGCCGCCGATGGGCGCGGAGGTACCGGGCTCGCGGCCCCAGCACCGTTCCAGCTCATAGAGCGCCGTGTCATACTCGCCCCACTGGCACCGCGTGAAGAACGCCCACTCGAGCGCATAGTGCAGGAGGTCGGCGTCCTGTCCCTGCTCGCGCCGGGAGAACTCCGTGCAGAAGCGCAGGATTCCGGCTCGACGCATCACCTCACACGGCCAGCCCGCGTCCTCGGCGCGCTCGCGGATCGTTGCGTCGAGCCGCTCCCAGTTCTGCGCGGTCACCGGCTCATCGCAGGCATAGAGGTCGCGCAGGATGGTCCGCACACCGAAGGAGCAGCTCGTGTTGCGGATAGCCGGGATGTAGGGAAGCGCCTCCCGGATCCGCGTATGGGCCTCCTCACGGCTGGGCCACCCGGGGTACTCGGTCAGCCTGGCGCCGCTGGGGCACCCGCCGGCATAGAGGTCGCTCACGACCATGTGGTAGAGCAGCACGTCATGCAGGCCCTGGGCCCCAAGTCGGCCCGCCACCAGGTGCGTGTGAGCGTCGAACGTCGGGACGGTGCAGAGCTCCTCGTACAGCTCGGTTGCCAGCGGGTCCTGCGGCGCTCCCATGCCAACCTTCCTCTCACGCTCGGCCGGCGGCTCCCGTGAGGGTGAGCCACCGGACCATCACGGGCACCATGGCGGAGATCGACTCGGCGTGCGCGTGCGGCGGCCACGAGGGGTGATCGCCGGTTAGGTCCCGGCGCAACGACTCCCGCATGGCCGTGACCAGCTCCGTCGCGACGTTGATCTTCGCCATGCCCAGGGAGATCGCCCGCTTCAGGTCCTCATCCGGTGTGCCGGACCCCCCGTGCAGAACGAGTGGGACGGGCACGGCGCGATGGATTGCCTCCAGGCGCTCGAAGTCGAACCGCGGGAGCTTCGCATACCGACCGTGAGCATTGCCGATGGAGACCGCGAGCGCGTCCACGTCCGTGCGGGCCACGTAGTCCGCCGCTTGCTCCGGTCGCGTCAGGGTGGAGTCCCCTTCCCCCTCGACGGTCATCGTGTCGGCCCGGCCTACATGCCCAATCTCGCCCTCGACCGTCACGCCCAACGGGTGGGCCGCTGACACGACCTGGCGCAACGCTTCGACGTTCTCCTCGACGGGACGCGTGGAGTAATCGAGCATCACGGACGTATAGCCTGCCTCCAGGCACTCGCGCACCCGCTCGGGTGAGTCGCCATGGTCCAGGTGCAACGCTGCGGGCACGTTGTACCGTCGCGCGGCGAGTTCCGCGGCCCCAACCACCAACTCCGGGTCGAGCACTCGGAACTCGCCGGGGCCGTTCATGAGGATCACCGGTGCGCGCAGATCCTGCGCGACCCCCAGAATGGCGTTCATAACCTCGATGTTCCACACGCAGAAGGAAGGGATTCCGTAACCGCCCTCCACGGCGTCCTTCAGCAGCTCCGACATTGGCACGAACTTCATCCACTGCTCCGTTCATCGGCGCGAGGACCGTCGCCTGCCATGCAGTCGCGCGTTCACATCGTCGAGGGAGAACGCCTCCGGGTCGATCGGGCCACCGAGCCACTGGAGCATCTCCTCGTGTTCCGAGGAGGTCGGGTCGGCGAGGGTCTCGAGGAGGTCCGCGTAGCCCCAGGGGCCTCCGCAGTCCTCGGGCGGCCCGGCGCGCCTCCCCGTCAGGCAGACGGGATAGCGGACATCGGGCTGGGGCTCCAGGACCTTCTCCAACAGGATCTCGTGCTCCCAGTTGTCGCCGAAGTCGTACCTGTAGCGGAACTTCCTGTTCGGCTTGAGCCCTAGCTCGCACAGGCACACGGTGTCCTCGTCGATCGCGTCGCCAACCTCGTCCTCCCAGCCGGCCACGTAGTGCTCCCCTTGGACGTCGAACTGATGGAGGTGACAGTCCTCCCACCCGAAAACGCACTGGATGGTGTGATGTAGGTCACCCAGAGCCCGGTGAGACCCGACGAGGACCCGACGCCAGACCGGCGGCTTGATCCAGCGCAGCGTGACCTTGAGCTGGTAGATCTGCTCGGGTGGAAGCCAGCGCCCGCGAGGCTTCTTGCGCGGACGGCTCTGATCGGCTGCTTTGGCCATTGCCTGTGTCCTCCCGGCGATGCGCTCTCGTACCACTCGACACGGGGGCGCGTCCCCCGACGCTGCAACAGTCACGACGCGCCTAGGATACCACTGCGGGGCTGGCAGGATCGTCATCCATGGGCCCAACCCGGAACCGGACCCCCCCAGCGCGCCGGCTACCCCTCCTCGGCGCCGCCTGGGACAGTGTCGATCATCCGGTCAAGCTCGCGCAGAAGGGCTGCGGACAAGTCATCCATGTAGTCGACAAGCTCAGGGGGCACTTCGCCGTACCTGTTGAGATGCCGACTCGCCAGCTCCGCGACGCCGAGGCGCGCTGTGATGCAGGCGCTCCAGACGGAACTGCTCACATACCGCGTCTCCGGTTCGAGGCCCAGCCTGTCGGCAGCCCCAGCCAAGAGGCGTCTGGCGTTCTCCACGATCGCGATGAGGCGGGCGCGCTGGCCAGCCGACAGGTCGTTGTCCTCACGGATGAGGACAGATCGCCTCGAGCGGCCGCTCGCCCATTCGGTGACGTCACACAAGACCTCGTCGAGGAGGACCAGCGTAGCCGCGATCCCGCGTCGGTGCCCTGAGCTCATCCGGCCGGGCTCCTGCGAGCGGCCCGCGCCTTCAGCGGTGTTGCCTGTATGGTCCGCGCACATCGGAGAGTCACTCGCTTTCGGGCCCCTCCGGCCCCTCTTCGACGACCTCGGGCGGGCCGGCAAGGTGGCGCGGGAAGAACCGGGCGTTCGCCACAAGGGTCGGGATCACGGCACTGGCGATCACGACACCGACAATGAGTGAGTACTGCGACTGAGTGACGATGCCATGGGTCAGCCCATACAGGGCCGAGATCGTGCCGAACGTCAAGCCGGTGGACATGAGCAGCGTGTAGTACCAGCGCTCGCTGTGGTCCGATCGGAAGCCCCGGATGACGGGGTACAGCCCGGCGATCTTCGTGAGGACCTTCCCGCCGAAGAGCGCCAGGAACACCGCCGCGCCCGATGAGATGGCCGCCAGCGACACCAACGAGCCTGCCCGGAGGAAGTAGAACGGGGTGAGGAAGCCGATCGTCAGCGTCCGCATCCGGCGGACCCAATCGTGGTCGTTTGCGGCCTGCCCGGCAAGGAGCATCCCGGCGACATACGCGGGTAGAACCGCCTCGCTCCCGGCCCACAGCGCGAGGGCTCCCAGCCCGAAGAGGACAAGGAGCACCCACTTCGTCCGCACGGCGGCGGTGCGGTAACCGTACGTCTTGGTCAACCAGGAAGTCGCCGGCTGAAGTGACGCTAGGGCGGCCACCGTCACCGCCACGAACACGGCGGTTCGTGACGTGAACGGCGCGAAGATGAGACCAAGGGCCAGGACCGTGCCCAGGTCATTGATGAAGCACGCTCCCAAGACGCCCTTCCCGAACTCGGTCCGGTTCAGCCCGGTCTCCAGCATGACGGCGTACACGACGGCCATCGAGGTTGTCGAAAGCGCCACTCCGGCCAGCCAACTGGCTCGCGGGTCCCAGTGGAGGAGGAACCGCGCAACGGCGGCGCATCCCAGGAACGGGGCGACGAAACCGACGAGGCCGACGATCGTCACCTCGCGGGCCTTGGCTCGGAGCACCGCGGGCTCCAGCTCCGCGCCGGCCAGGAAGGTCAGCAGCACGGCGCCGGAAGCCGCCAGGAAGCGGAGCCAGTCATCCTCCGTGCCCAAGCACTCGCGCGCACCGCGTGCTTCCGCCACGGCGCCGGCGAGGGTGCCGACACAGATCTCAACCAGAGCCATGGACATGCGGAGATGACGGGCAAGAATGGTCGCACCCAAAGCGAGGGAGAACCAGAGGGCTGCGGTCGCGAACGAGTGGGTCATAGGGTGGAGTCCGCCCTTCAGCGCTCCGGGGCGAGCCACTGAGGGCCACCGCCCCTACGGAGCGTTCGGCTGAAGCTGTCCTGCCGCAAAGCGGCGTAAGCGACAGGAGTCATCAGCCCAACTGGGCGGTTGTGTGGGGGACTCCATCCCCTGACGCCGCTAGTATACAGCGCGATTCTCGCGGGCCGCAATGTGCGCAGGCTGGGAGGCTGCATTCAGAGTGGTATGTACGGGGAGGTACTAGGAGTAGGGCAGGCGTACATGGGTTTCATGTTTGCGAGGGGAGCGTGGAGCCATGGCAACGCGCAAGATCGAGATTCGGTTGGCGGTCGAG
>Ga0315288_10001549_pt1 | contig 29658 bp, 25 predicted proteins | sample YL17G11_20_MG_FD_203454 | JGI IMG/M metagenome (GOLD analysis project Ga0315288, IMG submission 203454) | Sediment microbial communities from Yellowstone Lake, YNP, Wyoming, USA - YL17G11_20 | ecosystem: Environmental > Aquatic > Freshwater > Lake > Sediment | place: USA: Wyoming | collected... | reverse complement strand
ACTTCTCAATAGCCCTGGTGCTCTGTTAAGAGCAATCAGTGCAGCCTCTATGGCAAGTGTTCCACTGCCGCACATGGGGTTGATAAAGTTCCCGTTGTCTTTCCAGCCGGTTGCCAGAACCACTGCCGCTGCAAGCGTCTCCTGCATGGGCGCTTTAAGGGGAATCTTCCTGTATCCACGTTTCGAAAGAGGCTCACCGGAGGTATCAAGAAACACCTGACAGAGGTCTCCTTTCCAGTAGAGATGGACCACGATCCTATCTCTTTCAGGACCGGCATCCGGTCTCCGTCCACGCCTTTCTTTAATCCGATCAACAATTGCATCCTTGCATTTTAGATTTGCAAACCGTGAATCCTTAATCGTGGGTGTATCAACAGAGGATGTCACACAGATATAATCATCTTCGGGAATATAATCTTCCCATCTCATTCTTGAAATCTTTCTATAGAGTTCATCAGGATTTTTCGCATTAAATGCTTCGAGAAGAAAAAGAACCCGTTGCCCCGTACGGATGAAAAGGTTAAGTCTCATGGCATCATCCATTGTGCCTTCTGTCTCAACACTCGCAATACCTTCTGATAGGATCGGAAACCCTAATGAGAGGACCTCTTCTTTTAAAAAAGGAGCGATTCCCTTGGCACAGGTAATGACGATCCGATTCTTTCTAACCCAGAGTGACATGTAGAGACCTTCTAAACAACAGTTTAAAATCCCCTCACCCCATCCCTCTCCCCGCCGAGGAGAGGGGAGACTTGAGGATGTATGGTATCATTTTTATTGAAATCCTTGCTTATGTCAACCCTTCGACTCTCCAGCGCTAAGGCCGGACTTGCTCAGGGCTGATCTTACTAAGGAGTCCATAATTGATTAGACATATTCTTCCAAAAATCTCCTCTCCCCTCGGAGGGAGGGGATGAAGGGGAGGGGGGACCAAAGGGTCTTCATCTTGTCCACCCCCACCCTCGCCCTCCCCCATCGAAGGGGGAGGGGATTATTGGGGAGATTTGAAATATCTTTTGTTAATCATTACCGTCTATAGAATTATGGACTGATTAGTAAGCGGTGCCTTTCTCCTCTGCATAGAGGCCGGGGCTTGGGCACCGTCGAAGGGGTTAATCAATATCTCTTCGCACCATTCTTTCTTTTTATGTTAGAATTGAATTTAGTCCCCTCCCCTTCGATGTGGGAATAAGATCAGGGTGTGATCTCCAAAGCAAAAAATTGATAATCCCCCTGAATCCCCCTTTATAGAAAGGTGGAATTACTTATCTCCTCCCTTTAATAAAGGTGTGGAGGGATTAAAAGGATGAACAGATGGAATACTGGGAGAGATCTCTTGCTACAAGCATAACCAGCCTAAAAGAGTTACCCGATCGTTACCCTATCGACATTGAACCATTGGAACCGGTGGTCGAGCGTTATCCGATGCGGATCACCCGCTATTATCTGGCTCTTATCCAGGAAGTAGACGATCCCATATGGCGGCAATGTGTGCCCGACCAAAGGGAGTTGGAAGGTAATCACCTTCCTATCGATCCTCTTAACGAAGCTGAGCTGTCTCCTGTCCCAGGCGTTATCCACCGTTATCCTGACCGGGTGGTGCTGCTGGTGTCTTCTGCCTGTCCAACATTATGCCGGTTCTAGACAAGCAGATACCAATTCTTCCGCCTCGGGTACTTAAAGACGCTTCAACCCGTCGACGCCTGTTTGAAATACGTCGAAAGTACCCTCCAATCCGTGATGCCATTCTTTCGGGGGTAATCCTTTATTGCGGTCTGACAACGCTGTTGAAGAAATACTTGAGAGGCTGCGACAAAAAATAAGATGTTGGATCTACAGTTCAGAAAGCCAATCCGCTTGCTTTGATTAGCAGTCCGACCCCTCGTGGAAAGTGTAGATCAGACTCACGTCCACTGTAAAGGTGATGATAAGGGGGAGGGCATTCTTCATTGGGTGCATCTCATCCTCCCATAGCCACGGTCGGATCAATCCTCGCCTTGTGGGTTCCTCCATCAACGAAGAGGGTATGGCCAGTCATATAGTCTGATTCGTCAGAGCACATGAAGACCGCTGCCGGGGTTATGTCCGACGTTTCCCCGATTCGCCGTAATGGCGTTTGGGCAATAACATTTCGGTAGTAGACGGGGTCGTTGAACATATGTTCGTTAATAGGTGTACGAATGTGACCGGGCATCAGCACATTTACATTGATTTTATAAGGGGCCAACTCTACGCTCAAAACCAGGGCCATCGCGGTGAGGCCCCCTTTTGCTGCGGAATAGGCAGCCAAAAGAGGCACCTTACTCTCTCCTCCATTGGGAGATGAAACGAAGACCATCTTCCCCTTGCCCTGATTCTTCATCACCCTGGCCACTCTCTGCCCAAGGAGGAAGTGACTTTTCAGATTGATATTGATCTCGCGATCGAACATCTCTTCCGTAGTGTCCAGAAAGTAAGCCCATTCAGCTATTCCATGGCAACTGAACAGGATGTCAATCCTGCCGTGCTCGTCCAAGGCCTTTTCGACGACCTCGCTAATGTCCGGCATTTTTGTCAGATCAGCCAATACTGTAACGACCTCAATTGAGTGGGACCTGATCGCTTCCTCGGTCTTTTTCAGTCCATCTGGATTCAGGTCTGTGGCCACGACTTTGGCTCCATGTTTGGCAAACTCAATAGCGACCGCTTGGCCGATCCCCGATGCGGCCCCAGTAACAATGGCTACTTTCTCAGCAAGCCTCATGCACCACCTCCATTTCACATTCTTTCCGGGAATAGATGGCACTCCTTCTTAAGGCTAGGCCATATCCCTAATGATAACATTCAGTTTTACATCTATGGTCCCGACATTACTTTAAGGGCTTAATGGGGCCAATTATCCTCCTCACTCTTGGTTAGGGGTTCAACCTGGATATCGAAGCCCAAGATCGCCTTGATCGCACCCATCTCATTTCGGATTTCTCCGGATATTGTGATGCAACGAGCCTGAGTGATCTTTGAAGTGTAGAAGTCAGTGACGTCAATCTTACCGTCTTTTGAAGGCTCGATGAATGTCGAGAAGCGGATATCCGGCGACGGGCAAATTACCCTAGAACATTTTCTTTTCCCGTGTAACCGTCATACGCTTCTCCGATCACATTCTCCAATGCCGCTGGAAAGACCTAAAGTCATTCTTTCCTGGGTTTAGCCTTTTCTCGAACCCACTTCACAGCTTCCTCAATGGGTGTCCCAGGAGTAAAGACGGCTTTCACTCCACATCGGGTTAGGGCAGAGATATCTTCCTCAGGAATAATTCCTCCACCAAAGACAACGATGTCTTCTGCCCCTTTCTTTTTGAGAAGGTCGATCACCTCCGGAAAAATGTAGTCATGGGCTCCCGAGAGGATGGATAATCCGATACCATCCACATCTTCTTGAATGGCAGCGGCGACAATCTGTTCCGGCGTCTGGTGGAGTCCTGTGTACATCACCTCAAAACCGCCGTCCCGGAATCCCCTAGCGATCACTTTCGCACCTCGATCATGTCCGCCCAAACCCGGTTTTGCGATGAGAATTCGAATCTTCCTTTCCGGACTCATCGATCCGCCTGAATAGTTTGGAGTAATTAGTTGGGAGTATAATGATTTTGATCTCTGAACTCCAAACTCCGAACTCAAAACTCTTGGTTTTAGAAGTAACCCGGGTCTGTATATCGGCCAAACACGTTGCGCCACACATCACAGATCTCCTAGATCGTGGCATACTCCCTAACAGCATTGATGATATGAGGCATGAGATTTTCCCCATTCACGGAAGCCTCACGAATCTGATCGAGGAGTTCTCTCACCTTCAATTGGTCTCGCGTCTGGTTTACCCCCTCAAAGTCGTCTCAACTGTTCTCGTTCAATCTCGGGGTTCATCGTCCAAATCGTAATGGGAGGTTGATCCGTCACATACTTATTCACCCCCACGATCACCTTCTCACGGGAGTCGATCTGTTTCTGATAGTTGTAAGCGGATTCAGCGATCTCGGCCTAAGGATATGCTCGCTCTATGGCCGCGATCGTTCCCCCCATCTCATCAATCTTTCGGATATATTCCCAAGCCTCTCCCTCGATCCGACGTCTGAGGGCCTCGACAAAGTAGGAACCTGCCAAGGGATCAATGGTGTTGACGACACCCGTTTCCTCTGCGAGGATTTGCTGCGTCCGCAAGCCAATGGTCGCCGCCTCTTCGGTCGGAATCGCATAGGTTTCATCGAGAGAGTTGGTGTGAAGGGACTGGGTTCCACCCAACATAGCGGCGAATGCCTCATAAGCAGTCCCGATGATATTGTTATAGGGTTGCTGTGCCGTGAGGGAACAGCCTGCCGTCTGGGTATGGAAACGGAGCATCCAGGAGCGTGGATTTTTAGCCATAAATCGTTCTCGCATGATCTTCGCCCACATCCTCCGGGCGGCCCTAAATTTTGCGATCTCCTCGAAGAAATCGACATGGGAATCGAAGAAGAAGGAGACCCTCGGTGCAAAATCGTCGACATTCAGGCCCCTCTCCGTGGCCACCTCCACGTTGGCGATCCCGTTAGCCAGAGTGAAGGCAAGTTCTTGAACCGCCGTTGCCCCTGCCTCAAGAATATGATAGCCACTGATGCTAATGGTATTCCAACGGGGGACATCCCTCGTACAGTACTCAATGGCATCCACGATGATTCGAAGCGACAGCTTCGGAGGAAGCATAAAAGTTTTCTAAGCGATGAATTCCTTCAACATATCGTTTTGAATCGTTCCACCAATTTCTCTTTTCCTCACCCCCTGTTTTTCCGCCACCACAATATACATAGCCAGTAGGATGGAGGCAGGAGGATTGATGGTCATGGAGGTCGTCACTTTATCTAAATGGATCCCTTCAAACAGGATTTCCATATCCTTCAAGATGTCGATGGCCAATCCACATTTTCCAATCTCATCCCTGGCCATCGGTAAATCACTGTCATAGCCCATTAAAGTGGGATAATGGAAGGCGATGGAAAGACCGGTTTCGCCATGCGACAGAAGGTAATGGAAACGCTTGCTCGTTTCCTCCGGCCCCCCCCAAACCGGAGAACATTCGCATCGCCCAGAGACGTCCTCGATACATAGAAGGTTGAACCCCGCGAGTGAAGGAATAGACTCCGGGGAAACCAATATCTCTTGTGTACTCAATGTCCTGTATGTCCTCAGGAGTGTAAAGGCCTTTGATCTCCATATCGGACACGGTGGTGAAACGCGGAAGGCGTTCAGGGGTTTCAGAGAGAATTTTTGACAAACCTTCTTTCCATTTTTTCTTCTCTTCTGCAACCTTCTTGAGCTCGTCTTCCCTGAACATTCTTCCCGCCCTTTTTGATTACAGTTTTCGAATAGACATGACTAATAACTCGGGAATAAGCGAGGATTGCTGGTGGCCTTTACACTATGGCATTCCTGATGATCTGAGAAAAAGAAGGCGTTCTTCTCTCTTTTTTACGATTTTCTCAAATAGCTTTGGGATGTCCGCCATTAAACCCTCTGAGAGTTGACTCGCCTTGAGATAGAAGTTCTTAATCGTCTCCTCTAATATATGCGCCCCTTTTTTCGCTTCAGTTAAATCTATGTCTACAGGTAAGGTTGTTACGAGATCATAATCATCTGTGTCCAGGCCATCGAAGGAATAGTTCGATTCGATCGTATCTGTAATAATCCCAAAATAGGTTTGTTTGACCATTTTTTCAAATTTCCTGTTTTCCTTTGCCCAGCGATGAAAAGTATCCTTCACCTCCGGATACTTTTCATCGTAATTCTCGTAAAAGGATGACGAATCGTTTTCTATCTTGGAGATAAAACTCATAACCGCTGCCATTGTGTTCAGTTTCACATGCACACCTTTTGATGACGAATCTCAAGTGAACGCTCTTTCCAATCGTGTATAGTTCGTTTCTTGACAAAGCGCAGTAATCAAAAAATTTTATAATTAAAATCTGGTCCACCAAGTCTCCAGCCGCGAATCACTTAGCGTGGTTGCCGGGTTGGCCGGATTAACACCTCGTTGACACTTACCTCTGGTGGCTGCGCGATGGCATAGAGGATAGCAGCAGCAATTTGCTCTGGCCGAAGAAACTCAAATCTCCATTCAGAGAGCGATCTTTTTATCTCCTCATCAGTGATTCCCTGTCTCGCCTCCGTATCAACCGTACCTGGCCTGATCACTGTGATCCGAATGCCTGTGGACGGTGACAATTCTTGCCGAAAGCCCTCGGAGAAGGTTTCTATTGCTGACTTGGTGGTGGAGTAGATGACACCACCTGGTAGAACATTCCTCGCAGCTACTGAAGATATGTTTATGATGTGACCGCTGCCTTGCTTGATCATTACTGGAAGCACTGCCGCTATCCCGTAAAGCATTCCTTTCAAGTTCACATCAATGTTCCGCTCCCATTCTTCCACGCGTAGGTCTTTTATCATGGAGGCTGAGAGGATCCCAGCATTGTTTACAAGGATGTCAATGCGACCGAAGGTTTCCACAGTACTCATCGCCATCGCCTCTACAGCAAACCGTTTTGTGATATCTGCCTCTATCACGATAGCTTCGCCTCCAAGATTTTCGATTCGGTCTTTCAGAGCCTTCAAACGTTCCAACCGACGCGCCACGAGTACGACCTTAGCCTCCTTGCTAGCCAATGCAACAGCGGTAGCTTCGCCAATTCCACTGCTGGCTCCGGTGACGATACCTACCTTGCCCGCCAATGTTTCCATGTTACACCTCCAACAATGCTAGATTTGGGCCCTAAAAAGGGGTATTTCTCAAAAAGAAAGCCTCCACCCTGGATCCGGGTAACGAATCTGTAATAGCGTTCCAGAATACCCTCCTTGGATACAATCTGGATCTACTCTATGTGCAGCCAAGATCTTACCGCATCAACTTTTCGAATTGGCCAGAGAATCTTGTATGGGTTTCTCACAGCATCGATACCCTGGAAGGATTCATCTCAACTAACATGTATTTGCCTATTTATTGAATGTTCGGGAAGGTGGCCACGCAGTTGAATGCTCCGGGTCGGTGACCACGTCGACAACTGCGGGCACATCTGCCGCCAATGCCGTCTTCAGTGCTGCTCTGATTTCACTTGGATGCTCTACACGTAATCCTAGACATCCAATTTGTTCAGCAAGCTTAGCAAAGTTCACCATTCGAAACTTGTACATATGATCTTTGTTGCCCTCGATGTCACCATACGCAAGATTAATACCTCTGATACATTGGGCGAGGCAGCAATTGTTGTTTACCACCGTTACGGTTTTTATCCCCCACCGAGCGGCAGTCTCGAGTTCACCCAGGTGATACCAAAACCCTCCGTCTCCAATAAAACAAAGAACAGGCCTCTCTGGTGCCCCGCATTTGGCGCCTAGGGATGCAGGAAGCGCCCAACCAAGGGAACCTGCGCATCGAATATAGCTTTGTCCAGGATGCATAATGTACGCCATAGTACCCGTCCAGATGGCAGCATTACCTGTATCTGAAACTAAAATGCCATCTTCTGGTAGCACATCGGTAATCTCTTTACACAACCTCTCCGGCATTATAGGTGAAGCATCAGAGTTACGCAGCGGCTCTACCTCATTCCTCCACCTTCGCACCAATTGGCCAGCCCGCTGAGCCCAAGTGCTGTTGCCTTTCTTCGGCTTAACGCACTTTGCAAGTTTACTGACTGTCACTTTGGCGTCTCCCATGAGGCCAACAATATTGGGATAACTTCTGCCTAACTCTGACGGATTGATGTCGATCTGTATTACCCGCGTACCCTGCTTTGGAAAAGTCCATGAATTAGTAACTTGGTCTCCGGTAGCACTTCCTACATACAAAACCATATCGGACTCCCATACCACCTGGTTAGCGCACCAGCGGGAGTAAGAGCCTACCACCCCCACATTAAGAGGATGATATTCCGGAATGATGTCTTTCCCATTGAGAGAAGTCGCAACTGGGATAGAAAGCAACTCCGCCAGCTTTATGATTTCTGGCCCAGCCGAAGAGGTCTTCGCCCCTCCCCCTGCCACAATCACAGGTCGCTCTGCATTCGCCAAAATCTGAGCTGCTTCTTTTACACAATCTGCTTCGGGCTCCGGTCGAATCGACGGGATTCGGCAAAAACGTTCTTCAACAAGAAGTCCCAAATCTGCTTCAGCTCGATCTATCATCTCTCCCTCATACCCACAAAACTCTAAGTGTACCGGTCGGGGTGCTCCAGAGGTCGCTTCGCGGAACGCCTGGCGGAGTAGATAAGGTAATTGTTCAATGGTTTCAACTCTTGCATTGAACTTTGTGACCGGATCGAACATGACATAATGCAAGATTTCCTGGTAGCCGTGCCTGTACTGGGCGATTGGAGGCCTTCGTCCCGATATCGCGATAACCGGCGAAAACCCTAAGAATGGATCTTGAAGTCCGGACGCCAAATTAGCAGCTCCGACCGATTGGGCCATGCAAACTCCTGGTCTACCGCTCGCTTTAGCATATCCATCCGCCATATAGGCAGCCGTTTTTTCCGAGTGAGTCAAAATACGCTGTATTCCTAAGGCCTCCATTTCGACTAACGACCGCCTCAAAATCCCTTCAACATAGAAAACATGTGTAACACCGTAACCCTTAAATGTGTTAGCAATAAATTTGGCTCCTGACATCTTGGAACTCTTGATCATTTGACTTTTTCGTTCCAAATCATGCCCTCCCTTAATAATATTTTGCGGCTTCCGAGTCCGTTTTTCAAACGTTCGAATCTCGAACTCGGATCACTCCATCTCCGCAAACTGTTTCTCGTCGGCTTGCTTACCTTGTTCACACCTATATTTTAACGAGAAATCAGCTCGGGTGCCGTTTCCTCAATATAGGGTTTCATTTCGAACAAGCAGGCCTTCATTGCTGCAGTCATTTCATTAATCTCTTCCTCGCGCATTGGCGTCGAAATATTAAAGAAACATCTTTGGCCAACGAGAATTCCTTTCTCAAGGAGGAGAATGTGGAGAATCGCCCTCATATCCATTCTTGCGGTCGAGGCACTCCGCCAGTCTCTAATTTCACGATTCGTAAAGTGAATCTGGCCAACTGAACCCGTTCCAGTTACTTGGCATCTCAGGCCAACTTCTTCCGTAATCTTACGAAGGTCAGCTCTTACTTTTTCACCAAACTGATTGATCCTGTTCATCTCAGAAAAGGTCAACTCTTGCAACGTTACCAATCCTGCAACCATCGTCACGGGGTTTCCATTAAACGTTCCTGAGTGTGACAGGTATTTTGGCCTCAAGGGAGAAAAATGGTCCATGAATTCCTCACGGCCCGCGACTGCACCCACCGGGTATCCACCGCCGATGATCTTTCCCAGTGCCGTCAAATCAGGAACCACGCCGAAAATCTCCTGAGCGCCACCTATTGATAATCTGAAAGACATCACTTCATCAAAAATTAATAATACCTTATACTTGGAACACGCCTCCCGGAGTGTCCTAAGGAACCCAATTTCTGGTAAAATCAACCCGGCAGAGTTTAGCAACGGCTCCACGATGACGGCAGCCAAGGAATCATGTTGCTCCGATATAACTCGTTCCGCAACCTCGCTGTTATTGAAAGGAATAATCACACAATCAGTTAAAACATTAGGCGGTACGCTATCATCTTCAGGCACACTGTTCGGTCTTTCAACCCGCCCCGTTTTTTCAAGCGGCGGGTTAATACTTATCTCTGCCAAATCATAGGTCCCGTGATACCCTCCTTCTATCTTCACCACTTTGTATCTTTTTCTGATGGCTCTGGCCAGACGAATAGCTGTCAAAGTGGCTTCTGTACCTGAATTGGAAAACCTGACCCTTTCGGCTGAAGGCAAACGATTACAGATTTCCTCAGCAAGTTTGTACTGGCTTTCTGCAGGAAAACCAAAGATCGAACCCCGTTTGACTTGTTCGATGACAGCCTCTACCACTTTAGGATGGGCGTGCCCATGGATCAGAGAGTTCATGTTGTTCATAAAATCAATATAATGGTAACCATCAACATCATAAAGCCGAAACCCCTCACCACGCTCCATGAAAGGGGAGAATGGCTTGAAAAAAGTAATGTGCCTTGTGTCACCACCAGGCAGAAATTGCTGAGCCTCCCTAAATAATTTTTCAGATTTCGGCCGTTTTGCAATATATCTCGCATACATTTCCTTTACGAAATCATTATGGAACTTATTGTCCATTATACCCTCCCGTTTGTATCCCCATTGCTAAATGTTCCTTTTTCACCTGCTGACTTTTCATGGCTTTTAAGCCTTCGTCGCCGAAGCTCCTGTGTGGCAGTCATGTCAACCTCCAAAGAGTTCTGTTTGAAGATCACACCATAGTCCTGGTAAGCGCTTTCAGGTGAAATGTATCCTTGTTGTACATCGCGAGCTACCAGATGGATATCCCGCATCAGTGCAGGCCCATAGCCACCTCCGCCGGGAGTCTGCAATTGAATTACGTCGCCAGGATGCAGGCGGACATTGGAGTCTTTACTGATATGCTCTGGAACATAAATCCTATCACCACTTAAAATGACCGTTTTACCCATGGAACCTTCAGATCCTCCTAATAATCCACGTGGCGCAAAACGGCCACGATCACCGAGAAACGAGACAGTGCCCTCACCCCGCAAGAATTCCACCTCAACAATCGCACCAAAGCCTCCCCGATACTGACCGGCACCGGCTGATTCCTCGCGCACACCCCACTTTCTAAAGAGTACTGGGTAGCGTTGCTCGATGACTTCTATTGGCGGCGTTCTGGCAGTGGCCACCAAATTGCACCCATGAGTTAACCCATCTTCTCCTCGAGAGCCGCCGTACCCTCCGCCGTTGAATAGGTACATGACATAAGGGCCTCGTTCGGCATCGATACCACCAAGACTCACGTTATTCGATGTACTGAAAGCGCCTGCTGACAGATGCTCCGGCATTGCTTGAGCCGACGCCCCCATAACGACATCAACAACGCGCTGTGAAACTTCAGCTGCACTGCCGGCTACGGGCTGGGGTAGTGTAGCATTCAGGAATGTGGTCTTAGGGACCAAAATATGAATGGGCCGTAAACAGCCGCCATTGATCGGCACATCGGGGAACATATGCTTGAAGGCAATGTAACAGGCTGTCTTGGTAGTGCTAATGACACAGTTCAACGGTCCTCTACAGGGGGGTGAACTCCTGGAGAAATCGAGTGTAACCTCACTGCCTTTCACCGTCATGTCTACAGTTACATGAAGCGGCTTGTTCTCAACGCCATCACTATCTATATAGTCCGTGTAGGTGTAGGTTCCTTGCGGAATTCCGGCAATATGGGAACGCATTTGCTTCTCCGAGCGCTGATCGAACTCCTGAAAAAAAACCTGAATCGTCTCAGGGCCATATTTGTCAAGCAGCCGCTTCAAACCCCGTTCACCCACGTTAAAGGCGGCCAGTTGCGCCATCAGGTCGCCAGTTCGTTCCTCAGGAACACGAATGTTTGACATTATAATGGTCAACACGTCTTCATTGAGTTTTCCTTCCCTAAAAAGTTTTATGGGAGGAAGGCGGAGGCCTTCTTGGTAGATCTCAGTAGACTTGGTGCTGAAGCCTCCAGGGGTACTACCGCCTATGTCTGGCCAATGCCCTGCGTTCGCCATATATAGAAAAATGTTGTCCTGATAAAAAAACGGTTTGACCAGCCGCACGTCCATTAAGTGGGTGCCACCAGAATAGGGATCATTGACTATAAAAATATCCCCTGGCTTGACACCCTGGCTTTTAAACTTCTCGATTACTGCCTGCACAGTGAATTGCATGACACCGATAAAGAGTGGAAGACCTAGCGTCCCTTGCACAATCACTTCACCTGTCTGTGGGTGATAAAAACCGTTGGCACGGTCGTCCGCCTCCGAAATGGTAGGAGAGAACGCAGCATGCAGGAGGGTCAGATCCATCTCATCGGCGATCTGTTCCAATGCACCCCTAACCACGGCCATTGTGATAGAATCAATTTGTGGTGACGACATGTTTTACTCCTGTTGCAAGATTTGGTTGCCGTGTGTGTCCACTCGCACCAGCATACCGTGATCTACGAAAGTAGTTGCATCAGTTTGCTCAACGATAGCCGGTCCCGAAAAGGAGACTCCGGGAGACAATCGCTCACGCCGGTAGATAGGGCATTTTACAAAATCCTTATCAACATAAACAGACCGCGTGCCCTGCAAGGCTTCCTTTAGACTTAACCGGGCCTCTGAGGCGGGCCATTTCGGCACTATCTTGGGGCGCACGCCAATAATAGCACACCGAAGCGTGGTAACCTGAATTGGCCGATTATCCACTGGATTACCATATTCTTCACAATATCTCGTTTTAAAAGCGGCAATGATTTCCTCGCGACTGGGGGTGGCCGAAGGTAGAATCGTGAGCACCTTGTGAATCTGGCCTTCATAGGACATGTCTGCCCGAAACAGAGCCAGGACCTGCTCAGTTTTAATTCCCTCCTTTTGCAGCATGTCCAACCCATCATTGAGGTCCCGTCGAAACACCTCATGAATATCAGCCATCTCTATGTCGTCGAGACGGCGATTAATGGTTTGCAGAAAATCATGCCGGACATCAGCCATGATACATCCCAGAGCCGAAGTCAGGCCTGGGTAGTAAGGAATAATCACTTTGCTGAGACCAATTTCGCGTATCAGGGCACTGGCGTGCAATGGTCCGGCACCGCCAAAGGCAACCAGTACAAATTCGCGAGGATCATGGCCGCGTTCAACAGAGACCAAACGGATGTTGCCAGCGATCTTTGCATTCGTGACTTCGATGATAGCTCGAGTAGCCTCAAGCAACGATAGGCCCAACGGGCTGGCCACCCGCTCCTTGATAGCGTTCTCAGCCTTAGCTACGTCGAGTTGCAAGGTGCGGTCGCTACCAAGGGCTGAGGTCGCACCGAGGCGCCCTAGCACCAGGTTGGCATCAGTGACAGTTGGTTCTCTTCCACCGCGTCCGTAACACGCTGGCCCTGGGTCAGCTCCAGCACTCTGGGGACCCACCTGCAGAATTCCTGCTCGATCAATCCAGACAATGCTACCACCGCCCGCTCCTATGCTTTTAATACCGAGCATTTGTACTCGAATCGGTACCCCATAGGTAAGCAGGATTTCACTCGTCACAGCCGACTCCCCCTTGGAGACCAGACAGACATCCAGGCTCGTGCCACCCATATCGCAGGTAATAATATTAGAGAACCCGGCACTCTCGCCAATGGCCTTAGCTGCAATCACCCCCGCTGCAGGCCCTGACAACACGGTATTCACCGAGAAACGTCTTGATACCTCTACAGACATGATACCACCGTTCGATTGGATCAATAGAATCTTGCTTTGATATCTTTTCTCTTTGAGCTGCTGCTCTAATGAGAATAGATAGCGATCGATCAGGGGTTGAACATAGGCGTTCACTACAACAGTACTCGTGCGCTCAAATTCACGCAATTCTGGCAGAATTTCTGAGGCTATAACAATATATGGGTTCGGCCAAATCTTTTCTATCACCTTTCGAGCACGTTGCTCATTGGACGGATTAGCATAGGAGTGGAGGAAGCTCACCACTACAGCTTCAACACCTTTTCTCAGTAGTTCATGGGCGCACGCCTCCACTTCTTCCTCGTTCACGGGCTCCAGAACCTCGCCACGCCAATCGGTACGCTCTGTTACTTCAAGACGCTTGTCCCTGGGTATCAAAGGCTCAAACGTGCCTTTCAATCCGTAAGTATGTGGCCGATCTCGCCGCCGCAGTTCAAGGATATCTCGAAAGCCTTTCGTTGTAATCAACCCGCATACTGCCCCACGGCGTTGGAGGACGGCATTCGTGGCCACAGTGGTGCCATGGACAATCATCTTAAGCGATTTCTGAAGTTCGTCAACAGGTACGCCCGTTCCTTCCAAACCCCGGAGCAACCCTATCGATTGATTTGCGGGAGTGGAAGGAACCTTCGCAGTCTTAATCGTGCCACTGGCTTCATCAAGCAGCACCACATCTGTAAAAGTACCACCTACATCGATTCCTGCGATATACATATTTCCCCTCGTTTACCCAAACAGTCCGCAATTTCCTTCAACTTTTTTCTGCGTGCTAGCACCCGCATCTTCCTTTCCTTTTAGATCACCCAGAAATATTAATCAAAGGAGCCGTTCCAGAATTATACAAATACGTATACTTCAATTGGTGCTGACTGTCAATAACGGAAATCCGTCATTTTGGGCTTCGAAGTTTCCTGGTCACATATCCCTCGGGCCAGAAAATTGAATATCTTCGCGGGATCTAAACCTCATCTACAAGGTCCGTCAGACGCCGCACTAGGGTTCTACATTTATGGAAAGGAACCCGCAGTGGAACTTCAAGATGAATTGCGGCGGAAGGAGCTCAAGCGATCCCTCGAAGAAATATTTGGGGCATCTCGCGCCAACATGACAGCTTGTCTTAAAGCGAAGGGAAACCCTGGATCGGGATTAAATCCGACGTTTTGTGCCCCACATCAATTAGACGGTAAATCAGGGTCGTTCGGTTCTTAACACCCATCTTTTTGTATATCGTTTTGAGATGATTCTCAACAGTGTGCTCGCTTATGAAGAGCGTTTTAGCGATGTCCGCATTCTTCATCCCCTGATAAACAAGAAAAACTACTTCCACCTCACGTGAGGTGACCCCAATTCCTTTCAATTGCTGAGATACAGATGATATCGGTCCATTCTCATTAAAGCAGATCAAGAATAATGGTGATTTTTCTCTGTGCCTTATCAAGCGCACGCAGACTGATATCTGTACGCTGCCGCAAGCAATCAATTCAAACTTCGGTGCTGTTTGAGATTCGTCTCTCCCACCAGCGGACTCCCGAAGCCTTTGGCATAGGAGGATAAGATTTTCAGGAAGAAGAGGCACGGCTTCTCGCCCCGATTTTTTCTTCTGCTGCAGAGCAGAAATTCTATTTAACACAACTGATGCATTTTCGGTTACATAGATCGGGGCAAAATACTCGTTCAGGACTATTACACCCTCGTAGGGCAGATCTTTTACTATTACGTTTAGAATAGTTTCAAGTTCAGTAACCTGATCAGCAACAAGTGCTTTTTCTAAAACTCCTGTCAAATAAGGAACCATCAATTGAGCCCTTCTCCTTTCAAATTCAGAGAAGTTGGTTGAATCTTCCGAACGAAACAGATATACCCCACCCAGCAGCCTTCTGGGCAATTTTAGGAAAATCATCATTTGGTGTAGGATAGATTGCGGTCTGAGAAATTTTCTATAGTATCTTGTTTGAGCCAAATCCTCAAACGAAATGAATTGTTCGTTAGTGACAACGCTCTCAGGGAAAGCAAATACTTGGCCGTGAAAGGGACTCATTTGGTTAAAATACTTGTGAAATGAGAGAACAAATTTTTCCTTGATACCCAGACTGATGACCCGGTCAAGAATGAGTCGATCTCCTGATATGCAGGCTATGAGAAAAACGCCGCCGTAGCATTTGAATATATGAACGAGGAATTGGAGTACTCTTCGTTGCAGCTCATCAACGCTGCTACACTCTCTCGCTGCCTGAATGAGGAGCAAAACCTCGTTCAGATATCGATTGTCCGACTGTCCTACGCCCGAAACCTTCCCCAATTCTTAAGACCCCAGCCACAAACTCTCTGAGATGGTCAAAATAGGCTTACCACCTTCTTTTGATTTCGTGGGCAGCCCCCCACGGAAACAATCCCCCATTTGAGATCACCCAACAATATTTCAAGATAACAACCTAAGTTTCAATACAGATTTCAAAATGCTGGCTCAGATTAAAGCGAATGAATAACCTGGTTTCTAAGCTTTTTCTAGGTCGCGCCAGTAATATGATATACAATCAGGGTTGACATGGTATTTGCCACCAATATCGGTGCGCATTGCAATGTTCGTCGTTGGGTATGCAATAAAGACCATGGGAGCTAAGTCCAATATCCTTTTCTGGACTTTCTTGCTAATTCCCATTCGTTCGTTCATATCAGTAATACTCGCCTGTTCATCCAGCAAGTTGTCAAGTTCGGCATCACGTAAGTCTTGGTAGTTTAGAAATGTATGGCTTTTGAACCAAAGACCCCAATAGGTCGGATCCCTGACAGCCGGAAAATCTAACCTGGATGCAAAAAGATGCTTTTTCTTATACAAAATCCTATTAAAAGACGCTACAGATAATTTTCGAAGTTTAACATCGACTTTAATCTTTTTCAGGGCTTTCCGTATGATAACACAAACCTCTTCTTCCGCCGGACTGTTGTCCGTAAAGAAGAGTTCGACCTCAAACCCCTTGGGATATCCCGCCTCTGCAAGGAGCCTAGCCGCCATGTCCGGATTATAGCCATATTGCCAAAACTCGCCAGTGTATCCGGGTTGTAGTGGAGAACAGGGACTATTCATAGGCTCAGCTAATCCGTGGAAGACTGTTGATACAATCTCCTGTTGGGGGCATGCATAATTCATGGCTCGCCTAACACGTATATCGTCAAAGGGTTTCATCTGACAATTCATGAGGAGATAGTATACGCCGTTGGATCGAGTGCTCATTATCTTTATCCCCTTCTTCCCCCAGAGGTATTCGATATCCTGAGGAAGTAGAAGGTCAGCTATATCGATGCGTCCCCTCTCCAACAAGGCGACACGTGTGGACCTTTCAGGTATCGCCTTGCAGATCACTTTTTCAATTTTTAGCTCACCCTGCCAGTAGTCGTCAGAAGCCTCAAGAGTGACTTGCTTTCCGGCTTTCCATTCTTTGATTCGGTATGGACCCCAGCTGCACGAATTTTTTGTCATCCACCTCAATGCCCAAGCATCTTTAGCAGATGCCTTTTTTTCTGCGATCAAATGGTCGAAGTGTGCAATCCATGGGAGACACAACAACTTGAGCGTCACACCGGTCGGGTTTGGAATGTTGAATTCAAAAGTATATTTGTCAATAACTCGACAGTGTTTCGAAGACGGTAAGCCTGCGATTGAAGAAAAGAGAAAAAAAATAGAAGCTTTGATTTCAAATCCGCGATTAATCGTATAAATGGTATCAGCTGTTGTTAATTCGTCACCCCAGTGTCCCTTAACACCTTTGCGCAGTTTGAAGGAGATCGTCTTTTCATCGGGGGAATTGGACCACGATTCGCACAAATTAGGTAAAAAATTATGCCCATCATCAATTGTAACACCCATCTTGGCCAACCTTTCATCCCAAGGATAAGGAACTGCCTTGTATTTTATCATGGTATCGTGCATATTGGTGTACAGTTGAGAATCCAGATATGAATGACCAAAGTCTGGATCGGCAGAAGTCGGTGTTGCCGCAGTGCCTATGACCAGGGTTTTATTCTTCTTTAATTGGAACTTCTTCGTTCCCATACTCACCCACTTTAAAAATATCCACTTTTAGCGGATTTTCTATTTACAGATAAACGGACGTACGCTAATCAGCGTAGCCTGACACCTCATACAGATTATAGGTTTCTATGGTCATTTCACCAGATAATAGGCCACCCAAGTCTAGAGGATCCGCTTCTTCTTTCGTGGAAGAGGATAGGCCCCTTTTGATTGCGCAATTTTCATTTTGACTATGACTTGCGCCAGCTCTATCGCCGCAATGACCGGATCGATAACAGGAATATGGACCCTTTTCTGGATTTCACTTGCCATACCTCGCATAGTGAGACATGCCAAAATCGCCGTATCTGCACGATCTTTGATTATTGAGTTCTCAATAATCTCCGTTAAGATCTTAATCGTTCTGTTTATGTCTTTCCTAATTTCGACCACTGGAATATTGGCTGGATAGATAAAAAACTGGTTTCCGGCAATATAGCGCTCGAGGTTTTCCTCGAGGGAAGGAACCCTCTCGGGTAGCATGGTTAGAACAACAATTTTTTTCCCAATCATTCGAGCAAGTAGGAAGGAGGCCTCTCCAGCTCCAATCACCGGAATGGTTGCTATTTCCTTCGCCATTGAAACGCCTGCGTTTCCCGCGCATGCAACAACACAGGCATCATATCCTTCTTGTTCACCTTTCAACACCTCTTCCAATATCGGAATTGTAGCGTAAGCTTCGTCAACGCGGGATTCTATGGATTCAGTTCCCCGGCTCACTTTCCGAATAGTAACTTTTGTATCACGAAAGATAAACTCTTCCAAGAACTTTGCTGTATTTTCTATTTCAATTTCATCAACACTAGTTACCGGAACAATCCAAAGAATTTTCATGTCGTCCCTCCCATTTATTGTTAGGTGGTACCCTCCGCACGGAGCATATTGCCATAACTCTACCACTCTACTGATAAGTAATCAACGACCGAATGTGCATCATTGAATCGAGTACCATGTTGAACAGACGTAAATCCCTTAACACATCCTCTCCCTTACTCAATTGTGACCCTCCGCTCAAATGCCAATAAGTGCTAATGGTCTTTGAGAATCCAACATCTCAATTTCCGTTTGATAACTCAAACTATTCTGTTGTCTCTTTGCTCACAGAACATCTTTCCCTAGCCCTTAATCATGAGGGCTTATACAGGAGGTAGGCCATGCTGCTGCCGTATAGCATTAATTGTCTCACGGAACCCTTGCTCGATTGACCATTTGCGATAATAACCCACTTCCTGTTCGATAGCAGTTGTCTCAAATTTAGAGCTTATTGGAACGCTGCCACCGATGACAGTGATGTCAGCTTCGGGCAGAAGCATCCTAACATATTCGGCTGCTTTCCTCACCTGGCGGACATCGCCACTAATGGTAAAAGCTCTAGTTTTTGTCCTAGGTGACTGAGCAACAAGCACTGTAGCCCTCGCCGCATCCTCCACATAAAGCCAGGATATCATAGCATCGCCAAGAGGGACTCTTCCAGGTCTTCCCAATGCGGGATTCGCCATGAGTTCTCGAACGAATGCACCAGTGAAGCCCCTGACTGTCGCGGGACCGTATACGGTGGTATACCTTATGCCTGTAATATCTAAACCGTAATTCTCGGAATAATTATCCGCCAAAACTTCATTAAGGGCTTTACACGCCCCATACACTCCCCAGGGATAATAAAGAGCATCATTGGGGATGTATTCCCCGGGGTACTTCTCTGGCGGGCCGAAAACAACGACACTGCTCGCCCATACTACCTTTTTGAGTTCAAAAATTTTAGCTGTTTCAAAAACGTTGATCGTCCCTTCACAAATGCCCTTTAATGCCAAAAGAGGATTGGTGTTTGCCCTATCAACCAGAGGTGAAGCCATATGGATGATTTTCTCCACTCTGTTTTTCTTAACGGTGTGGATCAGATGGGGTAGGTCTGTTACATCACCCTGAAGAATTTTTACTCTGGCTCCTTGTTCCTTACTCAGTAGTTCCTCCAGAAGACTTCCGGCTGGCAGCAAGTCATATACTATCACTTGCTGACCCTGTTCAGCTAGAATATTTACAATCTTGCAACCTATAGCCCCAGTGCCACCCGTAACTAGGTATGTCATATCTCCACCTATTATGATTCGTGCGCGTAACTATTCCACGTACACCGGAATACCTTTTCGACCCACCACCACACGACTCAAAGGCAACTTCAACATGATCGACTGGGCTGACTCATAAAAAAGCCATCCACATGTTCATCAAGACCAAAGATGCGGCCATTGTAGGCGCGGATATCCTCAAAAACTCCACCCCCCGTATAGGAATCCGTGATCAAAGACCGAAACCTTGGCTTCTCCCTCGATGGCAAAATCTCCATTCAGATAAACATACATAAAGAAGCCCCTTTTTTGAAGTGTCATCGCTCTCAGAAGAGATTCGTCATCTTTAACGCTGAATTCTCTTTTTTGGGAAGCTTATTCACCAAGATAGGTACTTACGATACGGTCATGCTTCATAAGCTCTTCTGGTTCGCCTTCAAGGGTAATCCTCCCCTGTTCCATTAGGTAAACATAGCTGGTAAATCTGAAAGCGGCTGTTGCTTGCTGTTCCACGATAAGCATCGAAACTCCTCTTTGATTGATTATTTTGAGGGCTCTGTAGACTTCTTGGATAACGAGAGGCGCTAACCCGAACGATATCTCATCAGCCAGAATAATCTTGGGATTCGACATCAGAGCTCTGCCTATCGTTAGCATTTGTTGCTCTCCGCCACTTAGGCTCCCCGCGAGTTGCTTTTTTCTCTCTTTCAACGTAGGGAATAGGGAGGACACTTGCGTCATGAGGTCATTTATCTGTTTCTTATCCCGAACTAAATAGGCACCCATCAGTAGATTCTCAAGGACTGTCATCTTCGAAAAAAGCCTCCGACCTTCCGGAGCCGTAGCAATACCTAATCCTCTAACACTCTCGGGGGACATTCCTGTAATCTCTTGCGAATCGAGAAGGACTTTCCCATTGCTAATTCGATGGAAGCCGCAGATTGAATGAATCGTGGTGGTCTTACCTGCGCCATTGGGCCCGATCAAACTACTCATGCTTCCTTCAGGTAAAGTCAGGCTGATCCCTGACAGTGCCTTAGCCAGACCGTAAAAGGAATGAACATCTCTTACCTCTAACATCCTATGTATCCTCTCCGAGATACGCCACGATAACATCACGGTTCTGTCTAATCTCTTGAGGCAGCCCGTCAGCGATTTTTTGCCCAAAATTGAGGACTATGATTCGGTCACAATAATTGAGCAGAGTTTTCACATGGTGTTCAATGATAACGCACATGTACCTCTTTCGAACAAAATTTGAAACAAAATCCATAACCTCCTGTACCTCAGAAGGGTTAAGCCCTGAAACAGGCTCGTCTAACAAAATTATCCTGGGATCAGCAGCCAAGGCCACAGCGATCCCGAGCTTCTTCTGAATCCCTAATGGCAAGGACCCGGCAATTTCGTTCTTGAATTGGTCCATTTCCAATAGCTTGAGCAGTTCAAATGCCCGGCCCTTAAGCTGTGATGTTTTCTCTTTAATTCCTCTTGTAGGGAATAGGCTTTCCCAAAAATTGATTTGGAAACCCGTGTGGAATCCCTGCAACATGTTTTCAGTAACTGTCAAGTCCAAAAAGATATTGACTTGCTGGAAGCTCCTGACAATTCCCAGTCTCGCCCGTTCATGAGTCTTCAAGTGGGTAACATCTCGGTTCATGAAAATGATTTTCCCTTGAGAGGGGGAATAGACTCCAGTGATCACATTGAACAGCGTCGTTTTACCAGCCCCATTGGGGCCAATGATCCCCAAGAGCTCCCCCTCCCTGAGGGTGAAGCTGACGTTAGCCAATGCAGCCAAGCCACCAAAATGCTTCGAGATATTTATCACTTCGAGACCTGCAGACACTTGCATACACAAACTACCTGCCTTTTCTGAAAAGACCTAAGAGTCCATTAGGAAGAACCAGGATCACCACAAGGAGGAGAACCCCGAATAACAGTGATCGGTAGTAACCTGCCGCAAAAGCAAGCTCGGAAGCTATAGTCAGAATTCCCGCTCCGATAACAGGGCCAAAAATATTGGCTGTTCCTCCCACCATGCTATATACGACTATGTCTGTTGACAATGCAAAAGTGAAGACAAATGGACTTATGTAATTGAAGTAATGAGCATAAAGGGCTCCGGCCATTCCGGGAATAAGGCACGAGATGCTAAACGAAATATTTTTGTACAAACTCGTGTCGATTCCAACAGATTGAGCCAGAAGCTCCGTTTCCTTTGTTTTGAACCCTAGGCAGGTAAAACCGAAGTGGGATCTGTCAAGACTTCTCAAGAAGAAGAAGACCAACACGAAAAAGAAGAGAATGAGATAATAATATGAGATATGAGTTGCAAACTTGAAACCAAAGAGAGAAGGTCTTGGGATACCCCAAATGCCTTGTGGACCGCCAAAAGGTTTATTAAAAGTGAGCCACAAAGTCTTAAGGACCTCCCCAAACGCAAAAACTGTAATGCTAAAGTATATCCCCCTCAGCTGTAAAGTGATCTTCCCGATGCCGAATCCAATCGCAGCCGCGACCACACCACTGATTGGAATGGAGATGAATACTGGCACATTCAACATCGTTGTCAGTATGGCAGAGGTGTAACCACCTATCCCAACATATGCAGCATGGCCAAAACTGAGGTAGCCCATTCGCATGATTACCCAAAAGCCTATCGTGTAGATAATATTGAATAGCATAACGATAAGGATGTGGAGCCAGCCCTTGGAAAGAAATAATGGAAAAACTATGAAAACAACGGATAATACTGTTGCTGCAACGATCTGTATCCAATATTTACGCATGTCCCATTAGCCCCGTAGGTTTGATTATCAGCACAATTATGACCAGAGCAAAAAGGAGTCCGTATGTAATTTCAACTCCTAAAAAAACCGCAGACACCGTTTGGATAAGCCCTACAAGCAATCCCCCCAGAATGCACCCTGCGATACTCCCAAGGCCACCGATGATAATAACAATAAAAGCGATGAGTAGGGGGCCAAAGCCCATTCCAGGGTTTACCACAAAGACGGGAGCCATGAGGCCCCCTGCGACAGAAGCTAACACAAATCCTATCGAAACATTGATAGCACTGATAAAATTGGGGGGCACTCCCTGCAGTCTTGCCGCACCTTCATCTTCCTCAATGGCTCGCATCGCTCGGCCTAATTTGGTTCGATAGATTAGCAGGAGTATGCAAAAGACCAGCATCGCACCCAGAATGGCAGCACAGAAGCGTTCCCCGCTAATTGTTGCCATCCAAAATCGCAATATAAATTTGAATGGGTGTGTGACTCCTTTATCGAGGATGCCAAAACTGACCCAACTGGCACTTTGTAAGACCATCGAAAGGCCCACCGTCGCTACGAGGAGCTGCAGCCATTTACCACGTATTGGTCTAAAAATCACGCGGTCGACAACGAGACCAAACGGAATCGATGCAACGGCAACAATTAATAGAGCAAGAAAATATGGAACCTTATAATGAACGGTAAGAAAATAGGTCCCCATGGCGCCAAGCATGTAGACTTCTCCGTGAGCGAAGTTGACTATGTGCATAATCCCATAAAGCATGGTGAGTCCGAGGGACATCAGGATGTAAATGAGCCCCAGCATTATTCCCTCTAAAATACTTCCGATCAAAAGTTCCATCTCACCGTTTTTCTTGTCTTTTCAACCGCACGAATGACGATAGAGTTTCGTCAGCAAGGTTGTCAAGTTTCAAAAAAGAGATCTCTGAAAAAGCCAAAAAAACCCGCATAAATTCATGCTGAACTTGTTTCAGCATCTAATAAAATCAATGGATTTTTCAGAGATCTCAAGATTCGGAGGAAAAAAATACCCCTTTATCCCCCAGGCCTTTAATCTAGTCAAGCTTGCCCTCTTTTACCATTACTAACTTCCACTTCCCGTCTGTTAGCATAGACATAGGAGTCGGATAGATGATTTGCCTTTTGACCCCATAGAACTTCTCTCCTCCCCAATGAGCAGGGCCGAAAGGATGATTCTCAAAAGGAGTTTCTGCAAGGACGGGGATCACCTTACCACTCTCCACAGTGCCAGCCTTCTTCATCGCTTCGGTTGCCCAAGGGACTACTGCATAACCTTCAGGTAATACCGATGCCATCGGTTCCCTATATTTCTCCTCATAACGGCGTTCTATATCTGCATAAAGTTTTGTCGGTGCCTTTGGCCACATGCGAAGGACGAGAATATTATCAGACCCTTTCCCCGCTGTTTCAAACAAGACCTTGGCTTCCAACACACCAGTTGGCTCAAAGATGATATCCTTAAAACCTAATTCTCTTGCCTGTTTGGCGATCAAAGCAATTGTTCCGGTGGGTGCAGCATCTGTAAAAATCATATCCGGATTCTTTGCAAGCATCCTCTTTAAGGCTGGATAAAAATCTACGGTTGCTCTCTCGTAGAACTCCTCAGCCACAATGGTCGGCTCCAACTTGAAATCCTTATGTGTTTCATGTAATATCTCCACATCTGCCCTTCCCATTTCATCATTCGGGGCAATCGTTGCCACTCTTTTCATTTTATAGATTCGGTAAATATCCGCCATGAAGTTCCTGATGAGGGTATCCGAAGAACCTGCATTCCGAAAGGTCGTAGGATTGTCTGGATTAGTAAACTTCTTTCCTGCACACATAAACCCAAAGTTTAAAATTTTATTTTCTCTTAATAAAGGGATTAGGGGAGGATGAACCCCCGCGCCTTGGATGATTGTGTAACGGACGTTATCTGTAAAGATTGCTCTGTTTAAGGCACTCAGCGCTTCACTGGGATTATATTTGTGGTCATAATCAATCACCTCCCATTTGTAAGATTTCCCTGCGACAACAAATGTTCCAATATCCTCTGCAGCCATTCGCACGGCCCTTGATATACCCATTCCCCAAACAGCACACGGGCCTGACTGACAGGATATATTGGCGAATTTAATCGCTGTTACATCTGCTGAATAAGAAATACCAAATCCAACACCTAAAAATAACATCAATCCGGCTGAAAAAAGCGCAAAAATCTTCATTTTTCCACCTCCAAATAATTGGTTTACAGGAGACCAACTCTGCTCTTCCGCCCTTGGCGCCCTTATGAATGATTCAATAACAACGATTCGTTCGTTCACCTCCTTTCGCTAATTATTCTTTGCATTATACCGTTTTAAGACTCCCTGTCAGCTCACCTTCATTACCTGAAATTGTTCGATTATTCAATAAAAATCCCCATGCAATGGTATATCGTCAGAACCATCGCCTGATTACGATTTTGCTCTCAGTAAAGAAACGGATGCAATCTTTACCTTGTGCATGCAACGTCCCGAAGAAAGAGTCCTTCATCCCGCCTAATGGGTAAAACGCCATAGGTGCCGCAATGCCAATGTTAATACCCACATTTCCAGCCTGAACCCTGCATTCGAACTCTCTTGCCCACTTTCCACTAGAAGTAAATATGCACGCACCCTGCCCAAATGGGAGGCTATGGACCATGTCCAGTGCTTTATCTAAGTCTTCGGCTCTCATAATACTCGCAACCGGTCCAAATATCTCTGTATGTCCGATCGTCATCGCAGGGGTAACCTCGTCAAATATGGTAGGACCCAAGAAACATGTATCTGGATAATCTCCTTCGATCTTTAATTTTCTTCCGTCGAGGAGCAATTTCGCCCCCTCTTCCACTCCTTTTTGTATTAAACCTGCTACCCTCTCTTTTTTCTCTTTCGACTGCAAGGGTCCCATCTGGACGCGCTCGTCCAAGCCGTAGCCAACTTTTATTCTTGAAGCACCCTCCACGAAAGCATCAATAATCCTGCTGATGAATGCCTGGTCTCTCCCCACCATGAGGACAATTGAACCCGCCAGGCACCGTTGCCCAGCATTTCCAAAAAAAGAGCTGAGCAAAGAGGCTACGGTCTGATCAGGATTCGCATCTGGCATAACGAGCATAAAGTTCTTGGCCCCGCCATTCGCGATGACTCTCTTTCCCGTCTCGCCACATTTTCTATAGATGTGTTTTGCTACAGGAGTAGAGCCAACAAAGGTGATCCCTCGAATATCAGGATGGTCAAGCAACACATTCACCACATCTGGCCCGCCGTGAACAAGGTTAACCACCCCCGGAGGGAAACCAGCTTCTTCCAATATCTCAAACAGTTTCACTGTGACAATAGGATCCTCTGGGGAAGGCTTAAGGATGAAAGTGTTCCCTGTAGCCAAAGCAAAAGGTAGAGTCATGGTAGGAACGAATAATGGAAAGTTGAATGGGGTGATAGAGGCGAACACACCTAATGGCTCGCGAATGATGTCTTCGTCAATTCCAGAAGCAATGTCCCGAAGGGAATCCCCCATCATCAAAGTAGGTACTCCCACAGTGAAGTCCACAGCTTCTATCGATCGCCTTGTTTCCGCCCTTGCCTCATCTATAGTCTTCCCGACCTCTTTGGTCTGAACGATGGCCAAATCTTCAAAATTTTCTTCAAGGAGCTCTTTTAATCTAAAAAGATACCGGGCCCTTGAAGGAGGAGTTGTTCTCCTCCATTCTGGGAAAGCTTCTTTAGCCGCCTGGACTGCCCTGTCTACTTCCTCCTTGGTAGACCACGGCAATTCTGCAATCACCTCATTAAGGGCTGGATTTTTAATTTTATGGACCTCTCTCGACTTCGACTCCTCCCATTCACCGTTTATGAAATTTCTTATTATCCCAAATTCCATATTGATTACTCCTTCTCCTGCTAACTATCCTCAGGATTGATCTGACACAGCTTGTTCTTGACGTTCTTTTTTACAGGGATGGGAAAATACTTTCCAAAAGCAGACCACATTTCGAAGGAACGGTCAATAGCGGAAATCCGTCAATTTCTCAAAAGAATTGTAGAGACATTCAGGGAAAGAGGCGTAAAAGCTCCTTTTGGTAGATAGATGTTAGTCCATTGCACCAAAACTTTAGGATACGCCAAAAAGGATGTCTGTCTTGAAACATCTCTGGATCACCGCCCCCAACCGTTTCACCCTCGCCTACGCCAATGACCACCGTCCCTGGCAACTTTACCAACGGCTCCTTCTCCAACTCCTCCAACGATGCCAAAGCCAGGTGAAAGGAAAGAAGAAGGTCCAGCCTAAAAATGAAACTCCCTGGACTGAAGTCCAGGGTTTCTTTCGGGCCACCCGGCTTCGCCGGATTGCCTACGCTTCGCTCCGGGCGCCATTCATCCCCAGGTTTAAAAGCCTGGGGCTTTCTGACAGGTCTTATAAATTTAATAAGGCTTTTGACAGCAACTTGTTGAATACAAAACATGAAGCTGGGAATTCGTCGTCAATTATTAGCTTGCTTATTTTTGAGACACAACACTAGCTGGTAGAGGAAAGTAGCTGGCCGATGACATGCGATTCCAGATCTTGTAGAGGTCATTCTTCAAATCCTTTTCAGGGCACACGAACGACATGTTATTCGGCACGCACCTTATACGTTTACCGCGGCTGATCACGCATTAACTCACCGTGAGCTATTTTTGAGATACGCTACTATCTCCGCTTTGTGCGACCGTACATAAGCATTGCTCGGCATCGCACCACATTCACAACATGTAAGGTCATAAGCCGAATTTATAGTGCTACACTGTCCACACGAATAGTACTCCAACATCTCTTCAAACCACTGCTCATATCCTACTTCTTTTATACGCGCTTGCGCTTGCCACAATTCCAAACGATGCGGCTTCGTCGCCTGAAATTGCTTCAATTCTTCACATGGATAATCTGTGCACGTTCCACAGAATTCTAAGCCTTTCTCCGCCGCGCAGGTGATGAGTTTACAAGTCTTGCAGTAAGAGAACCGGTTGTCTGAGCGACACCCATCGCAGTTGAGCACTTCTACGGGGAGCTTGAGATTCTGAGCTATCTTTTCCCGTTCTTCCGGCGTTTCCCGTGTAGCAATGAAAATCCTACAGGCTGGACAAAACAATCCGCAAGCTGCCGCCAGCTTTCTATCTGGTCTGTAACCGTCTTTCTTCATCGACATCATGGCTTGTCCCCATTTACTGAGTTTCAGGGAACTATTGGTTCCCCAACACAAAACATGGGACTTCGGGCTGTTGCACCTTCAGCAGCAAACATGCCTTCGTCAATTCCAGAAGCAATGTGACAAAGGGAGTCCCGCATCATTAAAAAAGTAGGTACTCCGGCGCTGCCGCGGTGAAGTCCACGCTTTCTATGGCTCGCCTTGTTTCCGTCATCTTCTTCCAGAGGCTTTCACAGTTTGAGTCCGAGGCGGCGTGGTCCGTATCCTATAGAGTCCCAGATTCTCATAGATAAACCCTATCGCCTCTGCTTTTCTTTACATGCTTCCACCTCAGGTATATCCGGACGCGTTCATCAAAAACCCTTTGAGCGTCGATAGATCCCGAGTGCAATTCCCGTAGTAAAAGTGACCCGCCGATCCTTTCACGGTTTCATTGAGTTTCTTGATCGCCACCTCTTTGGGCAATCCAAGGGCCCTCCTTCACGTCAGCCCTTGCCTCATCTATAGTCTTCCCGACCTCTTTGGTCTGAATGATGGCCAAATCTTCAAAATTTTCTTCAAGGAGCTCTTTTAATCTAAAAAGATACCGGTCCCTTGAAGGAGGAGTTGTTCTCCTCCATTCTGGGAAAGCTTCTTTAGCCGCCTGGACTGCCCTGTCTACTTCCTCCTTGCCAGACCAGGGCAATTCCGCAATCACCTCATTAAGGGCTGGATTTTTAATTTCATGGACCTCTCTCAACTTCGACTCCTCCCATTTACCGTTTATGAAATTTCTTATTGTCCCAAATTCCATATTGGTTGCTCCTTCTCCTGCTAACTATCCTTAGGATTGATCTGACACAGCTTCTTCTTGACGTTATTTTTTACAGGGATGAGAAAAAACTGTGCATATGGTAAACACACCTCGAAGGAACAGTCAATAGCGGAAATCCGCCGATTTCTTTTAACAATCATAATGTGAAGATATTCTGCAATGTTACGATATCTCATGCTCTCCCATTCTAAAGAATTCTGTGAGAACACGGTGAAGGTAAGCAAGAATAAACGAGCTATATATTGACAGTTGGCCACTATTATCTTAGAAAGTAGTGCTGTTCGAAGGCACACCAGCAAATGGAACATTGGCAGAAATCTCTCGCTGCAAGTATCACCTCTCTGGATGAATTGGCCGATCGCTACCACATCCACATTGAACCATTGGAACCGGTGGTCGAGCGTTATCCGATGCGGATCACCCGCTATTATCTGGCTCTTATCCAGGAAGTAGACGATCCCATATGGCGGCAATGTGTGCCCGACCAAAGGGAGTTGGAAGGTAATCACCTTCCTATCGATCCTCTTAACGAAGCTGAGCTGTCTCCTGTCCCAGGCGTTATCCACCGTTATCCTGACCGGGTGGTGCTGCTGGTGTCTTCTGCCTGTCCAACCTTTTGTCGATTTTGCATGAGGAAACGCCGGATAGGATCCCAGGGGGTGTTGAAAACAGGCAACCAGATTGATGGCGGCTTGAAATATATTGAAAGAACACCGGCAGTCCGTGATGTGATTCTCTCCGGTGGTGACCCGCTGTTACTCTCCGATGAAGAGCTTGAAAATATCCTTGCACGGTTACGCAAGATTCCTCATCTTGAAATAATCCGGATCAATACGCGTGCACCGGTGACCCTACCGGACCGGATCACACATCACCTCTGCCGAATGCTGAAACGTTATCATCCACTTTACGTGAATACCCACTTCAATCATCCATTAGAAATCACCCCAAAATCCGCCGAGGCATGTGCCAAGCTTGCCGATGCAGGAATCCCCTTAGGGAACCAGACGGTTCTACTGAAAGATGTGAATGATGATCTCATTGTCATGAAGGAACTGATGCAAAAGCTCTTAACCATCCGAGTAAGACCTTACTATATTCACCAGATGGACCTGGTCCGGGGAACCGGTCACTTCCGTACCCCTGTTGAACAGGGTTTAAAGATTATGGCAGGTTTGCGCGGCCACACCTCAGGAATGGCAACCCCCTACTATGTGATCGACTTGCCAGGAGGTAAAGGGAAGGTGCCTATTCTTCCTGATGATGTGAAGAGGCGGGGACAGACCTTCTTGCTGCGCAATTATCTGGGTGAGATCATCGAATATCAGGAT
>Ga0315288_10001548_pt1 | contig 29660 bp, 43 predicted proteins | sample YL17G11_20_MG_FD_203454 | JGI IMG/M metagenome (GOLD analysis project Ga0315288, IMG submission 203454) | Sediment microbial communities from Yellowstone Lake, YNP, Wyoming, USA - YL17G11_20 | ecosystem: Environmental > Aquatic > Freshwater > Lake > Sediment | place: USA: Wyoming | collected... | reverse complement strand
ATACGGAAATGCATGCATTGTAATATCGCGATTCTAAACATTTACAAAAAATACCCGCACATGTTGCGGGTATTTTTGTTTTTTTCGTGTTTCAGGTTGTTCCTGGTTGTTACTGTTTATACCTAGGTTATCCCATGGTTGTCTTTAAATCCTCAATGTGGTATACCTTGTAACCAATGAAACCTAACCTGATCTCATTAGTAGCAAGTGAGATATCAGTTAGCTCTATTGTTATGGTTGATGCACGAGCTACATATCTCGGCTTCGGTAAGATCAAAGGCAGCTGTGCAGTACCAGCTCCTATATCCGAGTGCACTGCAATGTTTGACCACTGACGGTCGTTCGAAGAGTCACGAACCAAGAAGGCGAACGGCGCAGTAGCCACGCGCACAACTTTGGTTAGATAGAAGTCAGCTTCGCGCGTCACCGAAATGGTGGTAGTTGCTGTTCCGCCAGCAGCCAGCGTAATCGGTTGAGTAGCGTAAATGAAGTACTCATCGAAGTTACCTGATTCGATCTTTCTGATCTTCTCTGCAAGTTTAAAGTTATCCTTGCGAAGTCTCTTATTCTCCTCCTGCATCGAAAGCAGAATTTCTTGTAGTGTCTGAAGGTCTAAAGACCCCGCACCGGCTTCTTGTCCAAATGGCATGTTATTCTCCGATTTTCTCAGCAAAAGCTGTTTGTTTTAGCCTGTTTTTAAAGGTCTTTTGGTAAGACTCAAGCTACCTTAATTAAACCATATTTAAGTTAATATGCCAAGAAAATTAAACAGAACATTTGTACATGAAAAAAGAGCCCAGGATGTTCCTGGGCTCATTTTTTCTAAAGTAATCTCACCATATTATCGACGGGAACGACGGGAACGACGACCACGACGCGCCTTCACTGGACGCTTCGCGAAGCCACCCTTACGGAGCGACTTCTGGAGACGAGCTAGCTTAGCTCTCTGCTTAGCGGTTTTGCGGCCTTTCTTGGCCAAGAGACGACGAACCTTTGCCATTGTCGAACGGGTACGCTTACCAATACGACGCTTCATTGAACCACGACGGACGCCCATCTTGCGGCGCTTGCGGTAGAGTTTACGGACGCGAGCCTTGGCCTTGCGTGACCAACGACCTTTGCGGGTACGACGAGCGCGAGCGCGGGTCTTACGAGCACCACGACGACGAGCCTTGCGACCACGACGAGCCTTTACTTTGCGACCGAGTTTGTGCTTGCGGAGCATACGGCGACCGGCCTTGCTGGCACGGAGACGACGAAGCGCCTTGCGGTGAACCGAGGTGTAACGTCCACGACCATGACGCACTAGGCAGAGCAATGCTGCGCGAAGTGAGGGCCGACGTGACTTCCGGACTTTGGGGCACCGACGCTTTGCAGCGCGGGTTAGTTTTCCACGACGTAGACGAGCGAAGTAACGCTTACGTCCAGCCGCTAAAGCGCGTTTGTGCGCCTTTGATAGTTTTCTCTTAGCCATTGTTAATTATCTCCTTAAGAATAGTGTAGAAAATTAGGTATGTAAATGTCAACTAATTTCTTTGATTTTTCTGTGATTTTTTTGGTATTTATTTTTAGCGATTTTTAAGATTTTAATCTTGATCTTCTAGGACGATTTAAGTTAGGGTGAGGATGCCTAGAAAATTCAAAACGAATTTTCGGGAGTAGTAGAGGAAGGAGAATTTATGTCTACTATGACAGATGCTGTCATACAGCATGCATTGGTCGAGGCAAAGCGTCTTATTGATACTCATAATTATCTTAGAAAACCTACCCACGATGATACTCGTGTTGTGTACGAGGATTTTGTTGGGAGGCTTGTTTCTATGGGAGCAACCTCCGGCGAAATGCTATCTAAGATAACCGCAAATGATTTGGAAGAAGTCTGCGGCTTACCTGTGCTTATGGCACGAAGATTAGCTGAGATTATCCAACAAGGCCCTCCGAAGAAAGAGAGGGTGTAATGGGATTATATAGTGATAAGTTGTGGAAAGCTTGCCGTCTTATTAAAGAATATAACGTCAAGCTGTCCGAGATGGTTTTACCAGCAGGAGTAAAAGCCCCCAAGCCTATCGATGATGAACGATTCATCGAAAAACTGGTCAAACTAGGAGGAGTTGCTGATGAACTCATCCGACAATGTTCTTGGGAGGAACTAGAAAACTGTGGTTTACCCAGACTTCTAGCTCGTGACGTCTGTAAGATTTTCCGAGCTGATGAAGTAGAGCCAGAGGAAGTAGTTAGAAAGTGGAAACCGCTTCTAAAAGTTTGGAAACTTCACTGGAGAGATCATATTGATCTAGCTGAAAAACTAGATGCTGCGGCCATTGAACACGGGTTCGATGGTAGAAGTGATCCTGAGCTAGGGCAGGTTATGACGATGCGTGGTCCAGAATTTAAAAAATTGCTGGAGCAGATCAGAGATGAGCATCTTTCCAAGAATGTTAATGATCCTGATCTTCTAGATCCATTTGGAGCTTAAGGAAAACCGCATTTGAGGGATTAAAAACCGCCTGATAGTGGGGATAGAGGAAGCTCTGTCTCCACTACCTGGTGAAAGGAGATACTATGTTTTTTGTAGTCATGAGATATTGTCGAGTTACATCGAATGAGGAAAGCTGGGAAAAGAAATTAGATATTCCATTCAATACAAAGGAAGAAGCCCAGATCTTTATAAAAGAGAATGGATACAATCTATTAGCAATAGGATGTTGTTCAAAATAGTGAAGGAAGACAATGGAAGACAAGAAGCCTGAAAAAAACTTTTTTGATTATTTGGGGGAGGGAATGCATCTACAAAATGCGAATCGCTCTTTAGCGAAATTCAAGGAGGAATATTTCCAATTTGGAGAATACGAGCTCAAGAAATACCAAGAATTTGTAAAAACACAGTTCGAGACTGGAAAGATTACATATGGATGTTGTGGGGATAACTTTTCTATAACCTTCATTCCAACTGGAATAGGAACAGATGTTATTGCCAAGTGTTATGACACAGGCGTAAGTGTTAATTTGACAGATCCGGAGATGTGGTAATGATTATTGGACCAAATGACATGGAATCATGGAGCCAGATATTAGGAGAAAAAGTAGAAACGCCAGAAGAATTCTACAATTGTTTACATGCTGACCGCAAAGCTCACGAAATGCCACCGTATTGTGTTTCTTTGATCAGAACTAGTTGTATTCTAGGTCTTTTATTGGTAGCAGTTTTTTACGAAAAAGGGCGGGCCATTCGATACCTGGAGTGCAGTGCTAAAGAGTTTTATTATGCGGATGAGGTTCGAAAAGAAATTTTAAATAAAGAAGATTCGACAGGCAAACTGTATCAAGCTTACCAAGAAGAGTTGGCTTTACGGAGAAGGCCAGCTTACACATTTCCATCATTGAATTTAACTTTTAGAGTGAGTGACGGTTCTGATGAATATCGCAGACCTGAATCGTGGCACGAAAATGCGCAGCCCATAAGTGAACATCAGTTTTATGGTCTTTTGGCGTTACTACAACAGGGCGATAAATTTGGCAGATGGATTGATTTAGATTGGGAGGACTGGGGGAAATGAACATCACTAATCGCTCAATTTCACAGTAAACGAAAATGGCGAGTGCCTGTTAAGGCACTCGCCATTTTCTTTAATTATTGTTCTTACCGACGTGAGCGACGGCTACGACGATGACGGCGTGCGGCGCGACGAGTTGTGCGACGACGAGTCTTGCGTCCCTTACGCCCACCTGGACGTGCTCTCTTGACCATCATTACTTTCTTCCCTTTGAGATAAAGGAAAATCTTACTCGGGGACCACTTGCCCCTACGGCGTTTCAGCAAATCTTTGCTGACAACACCTTTTTGGAGGATGGTGGATTTACGACGTGGTGCGAAATGGCACACGTTGCCGCGCTTATCGACGTAAGCCATCGGTCTTTTCTTGTCGCGCTTTTTGAGCGTTGCGACCACTGTTTTCTTTGCCATAATTATTACTCCTGCTTAAATAAATGGTATCAAATTTCTCCATCATTTTTCAACAATTTATTTTGATTTTTCGGAATTCCATGGCCATAGCCATTGACCCCACATCAACTCTTAATTGAACTCCAAATTTGATTATGGACTTCGAACTTTCTGCATCGCTCATTGACAGCTTTTATTACACCAGGACAGTAACTAGCATAATCGTGACCACAAAGAATTCCTCCGGGCAGAACCAAAGGCCCCCAAGCTTCGATGTCGGCTTTAACTGAAGCGTAATCGTGGGCTCCATCTAAAAAAACTAAATTGGCTCTGAGGGCGAGCAGAGTAGCAGCCGCTACAGAGGACATTGCATACAGAGTTGTCTGCTTTTCCAATCCAAATTCTGTTATATTAGAAAGAAAATCTGCAGACATTCCTTTTCGTCGATCCATCACATTGGACTCATCATAAGAATACGTCACCTCATCGAACAGGTCCACAGCCATAACTTGAATCATCTTTTTTTGGAGAATATCTGCGACTGAACATAGAGATCGTCCCCGGAAACATCCCACCTCTACCATCAAAGATCCATCGGGAATTAAATTGATGAGTCGACAATATTCTTCTTGATGTTCTGGGTAGAAAAAACCTTCGACTTTCTTCCAATCTTTCATCTCCAATAGATTAACAGATCTACAACAATTTATTAGAGTCGGACGGCTTAGTGATAGCTAATTTAAAACTCTAGTTTATCATTTTGGGCCCTAAATACCACATCTCCAAAACATTTAGACTGGCTCGTTTGTCTTCTTATTGAACTAATGAACATCTAGCTTACACTGTCTTTAATGAATGAATTCTTGGTGACCTCCTCGAACCCAGAAGGCGCTCATGAATTCTATTATAAGCATATATATGAAGACAATCGAGACCTTGAAGTTTTATGTGAAAGATATAACTTTAAAACTAGAGGCCCCTACAACTGGAAGTGGGAACTTTTTTCTGCTTTGTTAACCGGAGATAAGGCAAAAAATGCGGATATGGGGGCGGATTTAATCAATTACGAAGTAAAATCAGCTAAAGATACGTCATCTTTTGAGTACCAATATCATCCGGAATCTTGGAATACTAAGCTGGAGGAAGATAAGCGTGTCACCCACCTCTTTATTTCTTACACCCCCAAATACGCTGACATAGTGGTTAGAATAGTTCCTGGAGAAAAATTATCTAACTTTTTTCAGGAGTGGGGCCCAGAACTAACCACCTTTTGGGTAAATGAAAGTGCAGAAAAAATATCCAATAAACGTTTTAGGAAAAATATTCCATACACCACGGTATGCGACAAGGGAAGAGTAATCTGCGTCATAAATGCAACTAAATTGATTTACACCGCGCCAGGTGGAATAGCCAGTGATCTTCTTTTAAGACCAGTTAAAAAGAAATAAGTTCACGCCACTTAGAAATTTGTTTCTCAATCATGAAATGCGATTCTACATATTTCGTGGCATGGGCTACTATTTTTTGACGCAGTTCCACACTTTCAATTAAAGCACTCAGGCTTTTAACCCAGGAATTAACTCCATCAGCCAGGAAACCATCATACCCATTATCTATTTCTACGTATGGGTTTAGATTTTCTCCAATAAAGGCTGCCTCCATTAATGTCATTTGGAGGTATTTAAGGTTGGATTTGGCGTGATTAAAGACGTTATTCTTCAAAGGAGCAATAGCAATATCTGGATTAATTGCTTGGATAACATTTAAGTACTCTGCAAAAGTGGCCGTCGGATGAGAAATCAGCGGAAGATTGGGGAAAATCTCTGAAAAATTGAGAGGTCCTTGGAAATGGAACTCGATTTTATCTCCATATTTCGCGTGGATTTGCTGTAAATAGCCTTTCTCATTGGCTTCTGCTAGATCTGGCTTGTGGCTGGCACTTCCTGACCAAAGAATTCTGATTCTTTCATTGGGTTTTTTGGGGATGTCCCTTTTCATATCTTGAGACATACAGTTCGGTATAACTACGATTTTTTTAGCAAAAGGTGCGTACAATTTTTTAAGAGTTTCCGTAGTTACAACTACGACGTCGGCCAGCCCCACAAACATTTTGATGTAAAGGGCTCGAAGTTGCGTAGGAAATTTGTGTACTTTACCATCTTTATCAACAATTTCGGTTTGTTCTGGAGAATCCTCTGGAATATTGAGGTAATCGTCATCAAAATCAATAATGATATGTTTTCCTTGGCGCTTTTGCTCAAAGTAGAAGTTATAGGCATCTGGTGCGTAAAGGCATTGAATATATAAAATATCCGCCCAATTATATTGTTCTAACTGCTGATCTTGATCTCCTAGAAATTGAATAGTCAGACCTTCTTGAATTAGAGTATGAAGAGGTTGAACAACTCGATGATAAGAGGTTGCGCTATTATCAATAGGAATGCCTAACACTTTGCGTGGTTTGTAAATTAACATAGATTCATGTTAATCTAACATTCACTATTTTCAAGATTTGGATTTCTGGTAGTCTGATCAAGATGACTACTCCTGAGGATTCTAACCAAGAAATTAAAAAATCGGGCAGCACTTACCATAACAACTTACGCCGTGTTTTTCATTTTGTAAGTATTTCCGCATTTTCTTTAGTTTTTGGGCTAGGGCATTGGTCCATCGAGGCTTCCATGGCAGCAATAAGTATGGCGGTTATTGGATTTATTTGTGCAGATCTAGCGCGGCTGCATATTGGAGTATTAAATACTTTTATTCAAGACAAGTTGAAATTTTTACTTAGAAAACATGAGTTTCATTCACTATCTGGAACTAGTTGGTTTTTATTAAGTGCATTAATAAGTTTATCTCTTTTTTCTAAGCCTATCTGCGTTTTTGGCTTTCTCTGCCTCGCGGCTGGAGATCCTGTTGCATCATATGTTGGTGTAGCATCTACACACGGCCAAAAAATAGGACAGAAAACCTGGGCTGGTTGTTGGGCCTTCTTCTTAGTTAGTTGGTTAGTTGGGGGTTTGTGGCTGATTCAAAGCCAACCACCCTTGTTTGCTTTTGGAGTAGCAGCTGTTGGAAGTTTAGGTGCAGCAGTAGCAGAAAGAGTTATTACACAAATTGATGATAATTTAATAGTGCCACTAGCCGCGAGTGGGCTTGCAACTGCATGCATTAATTACTATGCTATAGTAGCATGAACATCTTCTCTAAGCACCCACACGAAAGAGGGATGACCTACTCTGAACATTTCCTCCACGCCTCAAAACTAGGATTAATCATGGCTAAAGGTTGTGCTGGTGTTTTAATGCACGCACTATTTCCATTTTGTTTTCAAACTATAGCGACTGACACCTACGAGAAATTAAATCGATGCTTAGGACAATCCAGTAATAGTTAGATTTGCTACACTAACTTAATGGATGCATTGATTCGACAAATCATAAGAGATGCGCAGACTGGCGATCCAGCTGCCTGGGAGCGTATAGAATCTGCTTTACAGCGGCAACTAATTGAGCTAGCCGGGATGCCCATATGGGTAGTCCGCTATAGCCATCGGCATGGAACTGATATCAATGTATTTTTGACATCAGAAGAGGCATACGAAGGCATTCGTTCAATACTGTTAAGTTATTGGGATGAAGATGTGGAAGGCCCTATGCCGGAAAATATTATTGATGCAGTATCAATGTATAACGATGTTACCGAAGAATACATTGATATTGAAGAATCGCGCATAAGGACCATGCCTGTCCCTGATTCTCCTCCTGGTTAAACTTCGTCGGTAGGTTCTGTCGGTGTCTCTTCCGTCGGAGCTTCCGGAGGCGGCGGAGCATCCTGCGCTGCCTTAGCATACAACTCTTCCGAAATCTTATGCTGCAAAGCCATTAGAGCATTGAGCGCGCCCTCGATTTCCGAAAGTTCCGAGCTACCTTTGACTTCCTTCAACTTTTCTACAAGACCGCGTAATTCGGCTTCCTTATCCCCTAACTGCTCAGGATGCTCAGTTAGCTGCTTTTCAGCCATATCGATCAAGGCATCTGCGCGGTTTTTAGCTTCGACCAGAGCTACGCGACGATTATCCTCATCTGCATACTTCTCCGCATCATTCTTCATCTTTTCGATTTCATCTTTGCTAAATCCAGTATTAGCTTGGATGGTAATCTTGTGGGATCTATTAGTTCCTAGATCCTTAGCGGAAACATTTAGAATACCGTTAGCATCTATATCAAAGGCGACTTCGATCTTAGGCACACCTTTGGCAGCCATCGGAATATTGTCTAGCCGGAAATCTCCTAACCAGCGATTATCCTCCGCCATTTTGCGCTCACCCTGGTAGACTTTAACGTCAACAGCAGTTTGATTATTGCTGAAAGTGGTGAAAGTCTCCTTTTTGCAGGTGGGAATTGTCGTATTTCGTGGAATCATTGCCGTCATAATACCTCCTGCGGTCTCCACTCCTAATGAAAGAGGGGTGACATCAAGAAGTAAAATGTCCGTTTTTTCTCCGGAGAGCACTGCTCCTTGGACGGCGGCTCCCGCGGCTACAACCTCATCTGGATTGACGGATTTGTTAAGTTCCTTACCACCAAAAATTTCCTTTAGCATTTCTTGTACTAAGGGAATACGAGTAGACCCACCCACTAGGATCACTTCGTCTATTTCTGAAGTAGATAACTTCGCATCTTTAAGTGCTTGGACTACAGGATTACGAGTTCTTTCCACTAGAGGCTTGATAAGCGCCTCTAGTTTGGCTCGTGTAATTTCAATATCAAGGTGGGTTGGATTTCCATCTTTAACGGTAATAAAGGGAAGAGTGACTTTGGCTGTTTTAGAGGCAGAAAGTTCGCACTTTGCCTTTTCTGCCGCTTCTTTCAAACGCTGCAGCGCTAATTTGTCCTTGAGTAGGTCCACACCACTTTGATTTTTAAATTCGGTCGTAACATAATTAATTAGAATCTGATCGAAGTCGTCACCCCCCAGGTGAGTATCTCCGTTGGTGGACTTAACTTCAATTATGCCATCTCCTACTTCTAGTACGGAAACGTCAAAGGTACCACCCCCTAGATCATAAACCAGAATTTTTTCATCTTTCTTTTTATCAAGGCCATAGGCTAGGGCTGCTGCTGTGGGTTCGTTGATAATACGATGAACCTTTAATCCAGCGATTTCTCCTGCATCCTTAGTGGCTTGTCGTTGGGCGTCATTAAAATAGGCTGGAACTGTAATTACGGCGTCAGTGACTGGCTCCCCCAAATAATCTTCCGCATACTTTTTCAAGTAAGAGAGAATCATAGCGGAAATCTCGGGAGGACTGTGCTCCTTGTCACGAACTTTTACTCGAACGGGGCTATCTCCAGATCCAGTTATGGAGTAAGGTACTAACTTCTCTTCTTCGGCAACTTCGCTACGCCGACGACCCATGAACCGTTTAATAGAATAAATAGTGTTTTCGTGATTGGTGACAGCTTGATTTTTGGCGCGTTGTCCTATTAATCGTTCTTCATCGGCAACAAAACCGACAACCGAAGGCGTAGTACGGCTTCCTGAGGGATTGGGAATAATCTTAACTTCGCTGCCTTCCATTATAGCTACGACCGAATTAGTAGTTCCGAGGTCGATTCCAATTATTTTGCCCATGATTAAATCCTTTCTACTAGTGTAGCTAGTAATTGAAATGATTCAATACTTGAACGAAATTACCGATTAGAAAAAATAACTACTGCTAGGATAGCGGCAATTCCCAGAGCTATAGGTGTATATGGAATATTTACGGAAACAGCGGATTTAACTGGGGGCACAGGAGCCACTGGCGGTTTTTCCATTTTAGCCGCTGCTGCCTCTACAACAGTAGTAACAGTTCTCAGTTTACTGCCCATTTGAGCCATATCATCAGAGGACTGACCTAGGCGGCTCCTCAGGTTTTTGGGAAGAAAATTAACGGCTCGTTTAGAATCTCCGAATTGTTCGCCCATATTTACATAACCCATTAGCTACCCCCTAATTAAAATCTGTACCCAATGACATCTACTGATGTCAACATGGTTGTTCCGGTTGCTCCAGTATCAATACCCAAGAGCAATGTTGCAGCGCCAGAAGGTGCATAGACAGCTTTAGCTGTAGAAGAGAAAGTCCAAATATCATTAACAGCAGTTACTCCAGTGAGAGCTACTGGAACATACACATTGTCAGCACCTACTGCATTAAATCCTGCTCCGACTGTTGGGACTACAGCGATTGCACTAGCGGCAGTTAGACGAACAACAACCTCTGTAATCACGGAAGCTAATCCGCCGCCGGCTTGCGTAAAGATTACAACTTCTGTTGCTCCTCCAGTAATCATATTAACTACCGTAGTGCTTAGTCTTTCTAGAGAAACTGCAACTCCGATACCAGTAATGCCTTGAATGCCGGTTAGTCCTATTAGTCCGGTGACTCCTGCGACTCCGGTAGATCCGATTAGTCCGGTGACTCCTGAGACTCCTGCAACTCCGGTAGCTCCGATTAGTCCGGTGACTCCATCGACTCCTACGACTCCGGTAGATCCGATTAGTCCGGTGACTCCACCTACTCCTACGACTCCGGTAGAGCCAATTAGTCCGGTGACTCCATCGACTCCTGCGACTCCGGTAGCTCCGATTAGTCCGGTGACTCCACCTACTCCTACGACTCCGGTAGAGCCGATTAGTCCGGTGACTCCACCTACTCCTACGACTCCGGTAGAGCCGATTAGTCCGGTGACTCCCTGAACTGAAGCTCCAAGAATACCGGTTAATCCTTGGATTCCGGTAGAGCCGATTAGTCCGGTGACTCCTGCGGCTCCTTGGACACCTGTGTCACCTTGTAAGCCTTGTACTCCTGTAGCACCTTGTGCACCACCAGGACCTGCTAAACCAGTGACTCCTTGTAGAGATAATCCTGTGACTCCTGGGAACCCTATAATTCCAGTGGTTCCACTTATTCCAGTTGTTCCAACTCCTGTAAGACCCTGAATACCTGTTCCGGAAGAAATACCAGTAAATCCTTGGATGCCAGTTCCGCCAACAAGTCCAGTGACTCCTTGCAGTCCACCACCTGATCCTTGACCAAGAGGGAATTCTCCTGCGATAAATATAGTGCCTTCTAGGCCAACGACTTGAATTCTTCCAACAATGGCTGTGACAACTCCGGCTACTAGAGCGAAGGCTCCTGGCGTATTGCTCAAGAATAATACTTGATTAATTGTGCCGGTAGAAGTGTCAAGCCCTTGGTAAGCACCTTGTGTTAAGCAAGCTCCTGTTTCTCCAGCTGGAATTGTTTCAAGTAGAATTCCGAGAAGGAATGCTGTTGGAGCCGCGGCGGCGCTAGCCAATGCTACTGTGGCTAGTTGTTGTGTGACATCGAAACCTGTGTTATAAACGAGACTTCCTTTCGGAAGTGACCCGACAGTATTGTTAAATACTCTTTGGGTGTTAACATCAGGAAAGAAGGCTGTAGATAATTCGAAGCTATTATTTAGTTGAGCATCGCTCTCAAAGTACGCAACAATACCCCTACCATCATTATATGATTGCATTCCAGTATTTATTGGAACAACTCGGATAAAGCTCAGGATTTGTGAGCCAGTAGCAAAGTTGCCTACTTCAGCGACAGTGCTGACCGCACTTCCTAAGAGACCCAAAGCACTTACAGCGTTTCGCGCTATCAATGAAACACTGGGAGCAAGTGTTACGACAACGAAAGCGTTATTTACAACTACTTTGTCGCCAACAATAAAATCTATAGCCATATTAGTTACTTCCTATTTTTAGATTATACTACATAAGCTTGTGATTTCCAAATCTTTTTATAAGATATTTTTGTGATAAGAAAAAACTTGTTTCTCAAGCGTTGGCTGTTGCAAGGCATCGTGGTTATTTTGCCATTACTAATTACAGCGATATCTCTTTATTATTTAATAGTTTATACAGATGCAGCTCTTTGGTTTGTTTGTAATTTACTTTCTCTTGGCCTTCCTAAACCAATTTTTCCAGGAGTAGGCCTTCTCGTTGCGACTGGAGTTCTAATAGCTATTGGGGCTTTGACAGAAAGTTATTTAATAACAAAAGGCATTGCCTTATTTAATTTTGTGATGTCAAAATTACCTGTGATAAGGGTTATTTACTCTACTGTCCATAAAATAGTCGAAAGTACGCTGGGTCATAACAGTAGTTTTTCAAAAGCAGTTTTAGTTGAATACCCTCGGGAAGGGATGTATAGTATTGCTTTTAAAACTAGTAATTCTTCATTGGTCTGTCAAAAAACTGGGAAAAAATTGGTAAATTTATTTTTGCCAACTACTCCTAACCCTACATCCGGATTCTACCTTCTTCTTCCGGAAGACCAAATCTACCCCACAAATTTAGAACCAGAGGAAGCATTTAAGTTAATAATTTCGGCGGGTATGGTTCAGGCCAAATAGTTTATAATTATGGTATGAAAAAGTTATTGTTGTTGTCATTTTTAAGTCTGTTTACTGGTTGTGCGGCTCTTAAAGAGCAGACAGGAACCTACGTCACCGACGCCATAGTAGATAATATTACCCAAAAGGTAGATAAACTGCTAGAAACACGCGGCCTCAGTGTTACTGAAATAAGAGGTGCACTAGATAGTAATGGTGATCAGACTATAGATAAACAAGAGATTGTAGATAGTGCTACTGGTGCTGCTAAAGACGTTGCTATAGCAGAAGCACAGCGTCTCGTTCAGCAGCAAATCGAGGATAACACTAAAAAGATGGTTAGTGCCACGGACCTAGAAAAACAGAAATATGAACTCTGGAATTGGATTCTTGGCCTCGTGGCAGCCTACTTAGGCAAGCAGATTTACTCTGCAAAACAAGATAGCAAACGAGATCAGAAATTAGCTGTGGTAGAAAAACTATTAAATCGAGATATTGACGGGGATGGAAAAATAGGTGGTGCTGACCCAGCCCCTACGGCCTAGTTGCTTTTTCCTAAAATTCAGATATCCTCAGACTTGAGGAAGTCATGAACCTAAAAAAGTTGAAAATGCATCTTGGTGTCCTGACCTTATCAAATCTTGAGGAGGCTGGGTTTGTAAGTCCCGAGGATGAAACGCCGAATGAAGGTGTTATTATTCGCGTAACCTCAGAAGAGCATAATAAAGAATTCAGTGAAGTGATGTGGGCCAGTTCGGTTAACAACGAGGCTGGTCGTTTTGCCATGCTGATGCATGCTATCCTTTATGATAAGGAGACTGCTGAGGAGATGGGCCGTCCTGCGGAGGTAGCCCAGGTCTTTATGAATAAAGACAAAGCAGCTATGATTTTAGACACTATTCGTCATGCGTACCCCGAGTTGATTGAAGAAATGGAAAGTATTCCTATTGGAGGTCTTCCGCAGGATGATGAGGATGATGAGGAAGGTATAGATCTTTTTGCATCTAAAGATGATGACGAGGATGACGAGGATGAGGAAAACGAACTTGATGAAATGCGTAATCCTTGTGATGCGGATCACTGTTCGGTTTGTGGGGATCCACTAGAAGAGGAAGAGACTGAAGTTGATGACACAGATGGTCCGATGCCGGGGGACACCCCCAGTGTTCTTTCTGCAGATCAAATTATCGATGCCCACCTTCTAGTAAAAAAGGAATTGCAAAAAATCTCACATTCTGAGACTGAAGTCAAAACTCTGAAGATAGCTGAGCCTTACGAATATCTTTATTTGACTGTGCCTCGTTTAAATGAGCTAGCAATAACTTTTGACGAACTAGACACTGTGCATCTGGTAAAGGAAGCAGTGAATCCGCCACACATTTTGAAGGAGGATAGTGCTAAATTGCTCTTTGACGCGATTTTAGAGGCTTTTCCCAAATTCAAGGAGAGCATCTAATGCAACTAGGAGAGCTTCCGGCGGACACAAAGGCTATTGTCACCCCAGACTAAAGCCACCTCATCGACATCGGCGCGGCGAGTTAAAGTCCACGATTTGGTAAACGACAAAAGGAACAGCTGTAGCTGTTCCTTTTGTTTTTGTTCTCGAAAAGTCGAGTGTAACTCGACGATCCTTTCGACTAATGTACTTCGCGCTTGAAGAAGCCGTCAAGATAAACGGATAGAGCAACGGTTGCAGACAGGGTCTGCGGAACCGGGAAGTTGACCTCACAACGGAAGTTCTGTTGTGGGATCAAGTCAATCGGCTCAGCGAGAACATAGATTCCGCGCTGATCGGCCTTACCGTTGTGAACAGAGATCACGTCGGTTGACCCTGCGGCTACGCCCCAGAGTCCTACGCCAGCGGTCAACATGAACAGGTTGACGACTAGGTAGTCCTTAGTTCCGATAAAGAGACGGAACCAAGCATTGTTAAAGATAGCATTGAGATCGGCAACCGAGGTGTCATACTCGTTGATTAGACGCAGAGCATGGATCTCGAAGTTCTTCGGGTAAGGAAGGCTTCCTCCCTGGTCCATGTTAGTCTGGACTTGGGTTTTGGGTAGCACGGATCCGGCGGAACTACCACCCAGGGGAACCTGGAAGTAGTTTAGCTGTCCTGTGCCGCTGGTTGCGACTGTGTTACGGTCGTAAAGCGGCTGTTGAATTCTTTCAAGCAAACCTGGAATACGAGGCATTGTTAACTCCTTTTTTTAATCTTACTTACGTAAGTTGTTTTTGTTGTTTTGTTTGTTTGCAGCCGATACAATCGTAAAGGCTGCAAACAATACGTCGACTAATGTACTTCGCGCTTGAAGAAGCCGTCGAGATAGATGCTGACGTCTACTGCAGTCGTGAGCGGCGCACCAGCGGTGAACGGGATTGGGAAGTTTAATTCACAACGGAAGTTCTGCTGGGGAATGAGATCGATTGGCTCAGCGAGGACGTAAATCCCGCGCTGGTCAGGACGACCATTCTGGACCGACACAATGTTGGTTGATCCGGCTGCAACACCGTCAAGACCAACACCTGCAGTCAACATAAAGGAGTTGACTACCAGGTAGTCCTTGGTGCCGATAAAGAGGCGGAACCAAGAGCTATCGAAAATGCGGTTTAGGTCGGTGACCGGAGCGCCGTATTCGTTGATCAAGCGTAGAGCATGGATCTCGAAGTTCTTCGGGTAAGGAAGACTTCCTCCCTGATCCATGTTAGTCTGGACTTGGGTTTTTGATGTTAGGGAACCAGCCGCTGTACCACCAAGAGGGACTTGGAAGTAGTTTAGCTGTCCTGTTCCGCTTGTTGCGACCGTGTTCTGGTCGTAAAGCGGCTGTTGAATTCTTTCTAGCAAACCGGGAATACGAGGCATTTTGCCACCTTTCCTAAACTTTTTACCCTCTACTTCTCACGAAGTTGGACTAGAAGGTTTATTGATTTCTCTCTAAGTTATCATACCATTTCTGGTATTGTCCCAATAACCTAGGACTAATTGTTTTTACTTAATCGGAAATGAAGTTCTGAAATGGATCATTACTTCCTTCAAAACCACCATAACCACCATAATCACCAGCTGCATTCTTCATAGTGTCTGCAACCTGTTGATCGCGAGCATTCGGAGTCTCTGGGACGAACCCAGCGAGACCGCTCTCACTTTCGAATGAACCGAGACGCTGGGTGTTATAGATGTCACCTAGTGGCTCGTATGCACCCATTCCGGGTCCTTTAAGGAACGGATTGTCTGCTGCACTCTGGAGATTGGTTGCAGCCACTACTGGCTGACCAAAGTATCCTGCCATGCCTGGGGAAACTCCAGGAGTGAACTCATCGTAATACGACTGTCCTAGTCCTTCGAATTCCTTCTGCCATGCGCCTAGACCGGCTAGACCACGCTGACCGAGCCAGCCCTCAACTGGAGTTTGAGCAATCTTCCAGAAGCCGAGCGTCATTGCGCCGACCGCACCTGGGACAGCGGCCTGCTTGAGGAAGTTCCCCAAGGTGCCGGGTCCGAGCATATCTGCTAGCATTAGAGCTACTGCTCCACCGCCGACGCCGCTAGCTACTGCTAGAACGCCTTGGCCTACGCTGCCCTGTCCGACTCGTTCACCGAGTAGTTTTGATCCTATTGCTAGGGATGCTCCACCAGCAACTGCAGCAACAACTGCATTTAGAATATTCTGTCCTTTGACTCCTGCGACTTCCCGCACAGCAGCTTGTACGTCGGGATTCCGACGACGCTTGCTACGAAGGACCATAGGATTCTTTCTGCGATTTCTCTTAGCCATTTTTAACTCCTTTGTTTTGTTTTTTTACTACTCTGAGATGATTGGCTCAAATAGAGTACCTTCGTAACCACCATAATCACCAGCTGCATTTTTCATGGTGTCTGCAACTTGTTGATCACGAGCGTTCGGGGTCTCGGGGACGAATCCACCGATACCTCTCTCCCTCTCGAATGATCCAAGACGCTGGGTGTTATAGATATTACCCATCCGCTCGTATCCACTCAAAAATGGGTTGTCAGCTGGGTTAAGTAATGTATTGGGGTTTGCTCCTGAGGTACCTACTGGTAGGCTACCATCTGGGTCTCTCTCTTGTCCAAGTCCATGTATCTGACCAGGAGAAACTCCGGGAGTAAACTCATTGGACCAGGAACCGTATCCTTGGAATTCCTTCTGCCATGCACCTAGTCCGTGCTGACCTAGCCAGCCCTCAACAGGTCCTTGTGCAATCTTCCAGAAGCCGAGTGTCATAGCACCAATTGCTCCCGGAACGGCGGCTTGCTTGAGGAAGTTTCCTAAAGTGCCGGGTCCTAGCATATCTGCTAGCATTAGAGCTACTGCTCCACCGCCAAGACCGCTGGCCACTGCTATTACTCCTTGGCCAACACTGCCTTGTCCGACTCGCTCACCGAGTAACTTGGATCCAACAGCCAGAGATGCTCCACCAGCAACTGCGGCAACAACTGCATTTAGAATATTCTGTCCTTTGACTCCTGCGACCTCACTGACGGCTGCTTGCACATCAGGATTACGACGACGCTTGCTACGAAGGACCGTAGGATTCTTTCTGCGGTTTTTCTTGGCCATTGGGGAATTTCCCTTTTCTTCCTTATCTAAGGAGTACGGATTCACTATGAGAAGCTCAGGATTTCTCCTGCCTTTTTTGCTTTTCTTACTTTTTTTATTTTTGGGCAGACTAGAAGGATTAACCATATAAAACATGTTCAACTCCAATAAAAAAAGAGCATCAAAAGTGATTTTTTCACTTCTCATGCTCTGCATTGCACAGTGGCACAAATATTTTGTTTATTTTGTCAGCATAGGCTCCATATGATTGGTAACCTATGACATCAATACTATATTAAACGCGGCGTGGCCTTGTCAACATAATTTTAATCTTTTTTCTTAAATTTGATCGTTTGATTGAAACCTTTGATTTCTGAGTCCAAAACCATAATAGCTACTTGTTGGTACGGCTTTTCTCTTAATAGTTTTATTACTTCCATTTCCGGAAGTGTAATTCCATCTCGATTAATTTTTTTAGCACCAAAAATTAATCCACCGCCTTTTCTTCTTCTGAATTTAATCGTTTGATCAACTGAAGTGATTACAGAATCTTGGACTTGGACATTTATTTCCTGATATGAATTGCTTCTCAATAAAGAAATAATCGCGGACTCCTCTTGAGTCAGTGAAGGTGTTGGTGGGATGGGACCTACTCTATTAATAGGTGTTGGAGCCTGATTATCCAATCATTCCTCGCTCTGTAAAAATAAACTGAGGCCCATACATTACAAGAAAATCTCTATTCGGACTGACACACACGATTGGTTTTTGATCTGCGGGTGCCTCATCATCTCCGCGATCCTTAGCTTCGTGGATAAAGGGAACCCCTCGTCTCTCAGAGTACTGGGGAACTGAATAAACAATATGATTTAAATGCCCCCAAAACACGAGAACCTCGGTATCTTTAGTATCAACTTTTTTAATTTTATCAAAGTCTGTACCGTGGAAAGCAGCATGCAGATTGATGGCATCTTTTAGTAATTGATTTTCAGGATTAATCTTAACATGCTCTTTGACTGTATTTGCAGATACAACCATAATATACTTGCCATCACCACTAGCCACAACTACTGGAGTTCCAGTAGAATTGAGTAGCTTGAAAGAATCCACTTTCTCTTCTAGAGGAGTTTCACATTCAAGCTCTACTAGTTCACCAACCAGTAAAAAACTTTTAGGAATTTGATTAACAGCTAGGGCACACCCAGGGGCTTTTTTAGCTCCAAAGAATTTGGCTGTTCCAAACAGCCTTTGATCATTAGTAATAAGAGAATCAGATGCTCTGTTTTTTCTATATTTTTTTACCATATTAGCCTAGCTAGTATAATTATACCAACTATTGCCAATAATGGAGAGACATTTTGCATACTTTTCGAATCAATTCCATCGAATCTCGCGTTTTTAGCTGGGATAGTTTGTCCAGACTTGGCCACTAGACCCATTCCGAAAGAAAGATTATCAAGATTTCCCAGTTTCATATTATGCTCTCAATCTGTTCAACTGTTTTTGCATTTTATACATTAATTGTTTTTGCGATTTTTGCTTGGAATTTAGATGTAAGAAAAACATTACCATAATCACAACTGCTAGAGCCAGTATGAGCATTATTACTTTGGACTGATCAAGCTCACTAAATAAATTGCCTAGTTGTCGCTCTACAGCCTTAGATACGTCGAGGATTGGTTCTTGCCTCTCAACAGGAACCGAACGAACTTTTTTATTCGACGCCAGAGGAGGAGAGGGAACCTCTGGCTTTGGAGTTGAAGTAAATGGTATTTTTGGTATTTGTTTACCAAATAATGGTTCAAATGGTCCAAAATTCATAAGTTACTTCTTCTTTTTCCTCTTGGCTAGGGATGTCTTCGGACGCTTAAAATAAAACCAAGCAACTCCAAGACCGAGTGCCCCTAATCCTACATATACTAAATTAGACTTCAAAACATCGGACCATTCACCAAGATTTCCAGTCTTAGCTAGTTGCTCTCGCAACTTATTTCCAAGACCTTCTTCTTTTTTCATCTTGATGTCGGTCTTTTCCCCTTTTCCAAGTTTTGACCCTACTGCGCCAACTACCTTATTCAGAATTGCGCTGAAACCTCCGGTTTTAGGAAGGCGGGGGTCAATGAGCCATCCAAGATTGGCTTCAATCTCTAGTCTATCGATGTCCAAGTAGCGCAAATCAGTGCTTTTACGCACTCTCATCATCTTTTTGGCGCTATCATAGTAGCTTCTCTTAACCGAAGCCGGAGTATCATCAGGAACTGCTTTCACTGCTTTTTTCAAAGCAGACAGCATGCCCGTATCTGTCTGGGCTAAGGTTGCCTGGTGAAAGAAGGTGTGCCAGCTTTCCATGGCCTCTTCCCCAAACCCACTAAACTCATTGACATCGTCGGATATCTTATCTTTTCTGGCTATCTCGGACGCCTGCTTCATAGAAAGCTCTTGCCCTAATCCTTGGTATCCAGCAAAAGCGTCATCTTCTGCGCCGCTCAGCCCTTCGTATCCATGATATCCCTGGGCCTTAGCTGCGCTGAGAAGGGTTTTGGCTGTTTGCTCTGTATTTAATCCCTCATAACCATGGTATCCTTGGGCCTTAGCAGCACTGAGGATCGAACTTGCGGATTGTTCTGTATCTAGATCACTTCCTTGTAATCCTCCGGGCAAAGCAGCGGCATTTTTTAATAATTGGGTAGAAGATTGTCTGGTATTTAAATCTCCTTCATCCATACTTCCGTAGCCGTAGTCTCCATAAGATGAAGGGTAATTCTCATACCCCTTAAGGTTTTGATGCATAGCGTTAAAGGAATTTTGTGCTATTTTAGCAACGCCTTTGGTTTTGAGATCACCTGTGGTCATTGTTTTGTTTTTACCAGTGACTGCAGATCCAAACCCTTCGTTCATCTGGTATTGACCAAAACTATCGCTATCGGATTTTTTGTAAGCCATTATTTACTCCTCAGTAGTATTGTATCATTTTATCAAAAGATACATTGCACTTAAAAGCAATAACCAAATAAATATTTGATTTCGCTTTGGTTCTGCCTCACCCATTTCGGATTCGGTCCCATCCATGTTAATTATTTTTTTAGTTGCGTATTTGGGCGCTTCCCATCCAGCTTTAGCTCCTGGAACAGACCCATCCAAGGCCACCCATTTTTTACCAACGAGAACTTGGAGATAGATATGGGAGTAATCATCTTTATCTAGATGATTATTTCCTATAATGACAATTCTTACAGGATGCCCAATAGACTGAAGCAAAGCTCCCGTGAGAATAACAAAATCATCACAATCAGCGGCTTTTTTGTGCCTTCGCAGTAACTCCCTGGCTTGGTGCACAGTCTCTACGCGATGAATATCTTTGGTATACCTTAATCTATGGCATACGAAATTGTAAACAGCCTTGACTTCTCGTTCGTAATCTTTGGGCTGGATGTACTGAACAATTTTTTCGGCGGTTGTTCTTACAATTATATCTTTTTTTCCTTCATCGATTAATTTTTTGATCACTTCGACAGATTCGTAAGTAGCGCGATTACTGTCTGTTAGCTGCACATCATACGTTTTAAGGTCATCTTTTGGCAAAAAATTATCAAGCCACTTAGCGACTCTTGCATACTCTGCATCGTGATCATCTACGTTTGGGCTGATATCTCCCTCGAATTGTGGTCTGGTTGATTTTGGCATAACTTGTAGGTGTATTATATCAAACTGGATTTGATAGTATCAATCTAATGTTAAATATAATGTGAAGAGCTAGCGCCAGTCATCACATTGACAAATTGGATTAGTTCGATTCGCAACATATTCTTCTTGGCACCATTGCCAGACTTCGCCACATAGCCCATATATTCCCCAGGGTGATGGTTTTAATAGTCTTTCGGCTCGATCTTGGATCCAATCGTTTCCCCACGGATAGATCCTCCCATCCCAACCACGGGCGGCTCGTTCAAATTCATTCTCCAGAGGAAGCCGATAAGAAAGAGAAGAGGCAGAAAGTAAGGAAGGTAATAAGAAGGGAGTAAGAAAAGAAGGAAGAGAAGACTGTAAAAAATCCTGCGGCGAAGACAAGACGAGCCGAAAACCGAGGATGAGGTTGCGGAAGCCCGGCTCGATCCAGTAGCGGCTGGACGCGCGGCAGTACCACGCGGTGTTGAGCCACGAGCCGCCACGATACGCACGAGCTTTGGTATCGTTGGAGATAAGTAGTCCTAGTGTATCTTGAATATCATTCCAAGATATAGATACTATGGCTTGGCCATTTTCAACCTCATGCCCGCCAATTCCATCGGATTGATGATATTGGGATGGAGTAGCTAGATTCTGTTGGATGTGAAAAGCTGGGATAAACAGGTTGCGTTGTGGTTTCTCATCATCGTGATGGGTGTTTGATCCTACAATAGAACTTCCGGCAGGAACATAACACATCCTGCCCCAAATTGGGTCATCGTAGGCCAGCCCATAATCAGGATTGGAACATAGGTCTCTGGTGATGGTTTCGTTAGGGATATTATTGGACCGTGGATAAACTAAGTTAGCTACTGGATGTCCTATTTCGGCCTGTAATCGGACTAGGTGAGGATTGATGTCACCTGAACGGATGAAATCTACTAAAGTAGAGGCTTGGGTTTGCTGGTTGTCATTTTCTTGGTGGGAAGCGCGCTCTCTTTTTCTGCGTTGGATATCCATGGTGTTTATATTAGCATATTGACTACAAACTGACTAGATTTGATAGTATCAATCTAATGTTAAATATTATAACGGCATGCATTCGCCCAAAAAATTTACCAAAAATTCAGGATTCTATACTTACTTCCGTGGCAAAATACGAAATGCCAATTGCCATTAGCTGGCACATTATATTAGATGGCCTTTATAAGAACGATGATTTGGAAGAAATAATTTTTAAACAACAACTTCCCTTTAAAACCGAAATACCTACATTTCTGTGGACAAATGATACCTATAAAACTAAATGGGAAGGTCCGATTACTGTAGGTCTATCAAAAATAACTGAAGGGCTGGTCTGTATCATTGATGATGACAACATCATGCATCCTCATTTTATAAAAGGTATATATCCTCGCTATTTAGCAGGCGCTTACAAGGGTTTTATCTTTCATCAACAACTGTCTAGGGACAAAAACTGTAATAATAGGGTTAGAATCGCAAAAATAACTAATTTGAAGCCATGTAGTGTGGATACGGCTCAATTTTGTTTTGATCGAAGTATTATTAATGCCAATGCCAAGTGGAGTTGGGATTCCAAAACTCCGGATGCTGCTTTTATAGAAGCAGTTTACAGAAAACATGCGGATTCCATCCAGTTTGTGGATGAAATCCTGTGTTATTACAATTATTTATCTACGTCCAAGAATCTTTTTGATTAAATATCGATTTTGGCCACCAGGATTTCTGATTACGGCTTGGGCTTAGATCCGCCACCCATTCCACTAAACAGCGGACCGAGATTAGCGAAATTTCCCATAAGCTTTCCTAGAATTTCAAGCTGCTTCACCTTTTCATAAAGGTCTTTGACTCCGGTAGCAACCTGGTCAAAAATTTTATTGGTGCTATTGATAGTCACCTCAAGTTGTTTTTGAGAAGTGACGACCCCCTGCAGGGCTTCTGTATTTTTCTTTAAAGCATCTTCTTGTTTGTCTAGCCGCTTAGATAAGGCCTCAAAACTATTGATGAGGGTACTGGTGAGTTGATCAGAGTCATGACTTTTAGGATCCATTGTATTTTCTCCTTTTTTAGTTTATTCTTTTCTTTAAGAATTTGTAGTTTCGGACGTTTTAGTTTCGGTAGGCTTCGTTTCGGACTTCGTTGCCTTTGCCTCGGACGATTTCACTTTATATTTACGCTTAGGTTTTTCAGCCGGTTTCTCGACTTTTGGGGCCGGTTTCTCGACTTTTGGGGCTGAAACTTTGGGAGTTTTGGCCGGAGCTGGGGCGGGAGGTGGAACTTTTACTTCTACCTCTTCCTCTTCTTCCTTTACTACCTCTCCACGTAAAACGGCAAGCATTTTATTCATCCACTCAACAGTAGTTGCTTCAAAATAGAATGATGTTAATTCTGGACCACAAACAGACATAAGAAGTGGCTGTAATTGTGCTATTACGAGACTAGAATCATCGACTTGTTTTAGGAAATCTACGATTTGAGGGGATAGTCGTAAAGTTGCTTCTTTGGCTGCTTCTTCGTAGGAGACCTTTTTAGATTCGATGGCCCCTTTTAAGTATTCGAAGAAACTCGCAACACGCGGAATTTCTTGCATTGGATCAAGCTCATCTTCGGACTCTTGCACTGCTTCGGTGTCTTCAGTGGATTCGATATCTTCAGTTTCTCCACTACCCTCAGTAACACTTTCCTCATCATCCTCCTCAGAATCATCATCTTCTACTACTGGAGTAGGGCTGGGATTGTTAACTGTCTTGGCTGGCTGTGGGGTAGGACTTACCGGCCGTGCTCCGCTGGGCATTGGTTTTGCTCCTGGTAGACCTCCTCCCATCAACATCTCAAATACTTTCTGTAGTGCCACTCCCATCATATTTTTCATCATAGCAGCAGTAGAGTTTCCACCAGGAGCATCATCCTCATCTACTGCCATGTCTAATTCTTTGACCATATCTATTTGTAGACGGCGCTTCAAATACTCTTGCATTGCACCATCAACAGGGTCGCTATCCTTTCTATTTTCAAAGGTATCTAGGTCATGTTTAACCTTAGACATATGCATTTGGGTTTGATGACGAAGTTTTTCGAGCTCCATCTGAGCCTTGGCGGTGAGCATTTTGGATTCTGTCTCCGAATTAAGCTTAGCTATAGCCAAGTCCATTTGTAACTGGCTCTCCCTATTATTCATGTTAGTGCTATATACTTGCTCTAACAATTTTCCTTGCATGTCCATCTTTTGATTTTCAAGGGAACGGAATCTCTCCATGATTTCGCTCTCGCGCACTTTGGATTCTTTAATTGATTCTATCTCGCGCTGTCTTAGTGTGTCTTGGAAAGCAGCTTCGCGCTTACGAGCTTCCTCATCACGTCGATGAAGCTCTTCTCTCCATCGTTCTTCATCTTTTCTTTGTGCTTCTCGACGTTCATCCTCTCTACGCTTATTCTCATCTTCTCGCGTACGTTGCTCATCGCGGAGTCTTTCTTCTCTTGAACGAGTTTCTTCACGCTGCTTTTCTTCACGAAGACGGAAATCTTCTCGCATCTTCTCATATTCTAATCGAAGCGAGGATTCAGTAGAAGAAGCTTGATTTTGTTTACTATCAAAGGCGCTTCTCATATCTAAAAGCATCTTTTGATGGCGCTCATCCGCCATTTGTTGTTGCTTCATAAAACGCTCTTCCAGTTTTTGCTGGTGATCAAGGAGTTGGCTGCGACTCTGTTCGCGCTCCCTGCGTTCTTTTTCTGCAAAATCTTCTTTAGTTTTGTCTGTTAGTCTGACTAGATCTTGCATTCCCTGGACTAGACCAACAACTTGCTTATTAACCTCTCCGAATTGACTGACCGCTGAGGCATCTTTCGTTCCTTTGCTTTCCAGCCAAGAAACAACCACCGGAGCAAAAGCTTTAACTACATCAGGATTAAATAATCCACTGTCCGCTTTTTTTCCTGTATCCTTGAGAGATTCAAGCAATTTATCGAACTTTGCTTCTACTTTATTCAAGATTTTTTCCTCTATTTCGTGTGGGTTCTCTCTTGGCTCTTCTCTTCTAAATGGAGGAGGAAACGGATCTCCATACCCTGGCCGCTCATGACCATGATTACCACTAAATGGTTCTCTTCTAAGAGACGAATATCTAGATCCTATTGGGCGTAATTGTTTTCTGCGTGGAGTGGGGTCAAAGTCAAAGTCATCTTCTAGTTCTTCATCTCCACTCTCATTATCAGTAGCCTCATCTTGTGACGCCTGTTGTGGACGCTTATTAGCGGGGGGGTTTTCTCGTTCTTCCGCTGGCTTTGGCTTGTTCATATCCTCAGGCATTAACAGCTTCGGAAAGCCTGAAATTTCAAACATCTTAGATTTAACGTATTTGCCAGTTCCGTCTACAATACGTATTTGGAATCTACCTCCACCATACTTCTCGCCAACTTGTTCGATAATGCTGGGAATTGTAATAGGAAGATGGAATGCCTCCAAAAATCCAGATATTTTAATACCTTTGATCATTTGAGGTTCCATACGGAATACCATAAGACGGTACTCTGTGGTGTCTGGTGCGTTCATATGCTCCCAAATCTCCTTGAATTGATTGGCTGTTGGATCCTCTTCGGCATCATTTAATCCAAGGGATTCAAGCTTTTTATTATTCATAGTAGATTCCTTATCTTCTTTCGAGGGTTTGATTGGTGAGGTAGGCAATGTTGAAAAACTACTCATTTTTTTATTAGATTCTTCCTTTTTTTCTTCTTTTGCTTTGGGCGTATTAAAAATTTCTTTTAATGAACTAGCATCATCTTCACCAAGTTTTGTAAAATCAACTTTTCCAATCCCGTCTCCTATCTCACTCAGAGAGTCGAAAAAACTATCTTCAAAGATACTAGCACTAGGACTGGTTATGTTTTTAGTTTTACCTGTTGGGGCTTCATTATCATCTGTTTCAGACATCTTTATGCCTCCTCTATTGAGACGGAAATGACCGGCAATTCACTGAGGGGAACATCCGGTGGTTTAAGTAATTCATCTTTTTGACTTATTGGTGTAGTTGGTGGTGTTAATGATGGTATTGTTGGCAAAGAAGCAACTAACTGTGGTTTGCTGAGTAATCCAAGAGAAGGAGCTGCAGCGGGGGCTGCTGATGGTGTGACCGATGGCGCTGCAGGTGCGGGTGGGGGTGGGGGTGCGGATGGGGGTGCGGGTGGTGGGAGTGGGGGCTGAGCAGAAATAGTAGCTCCCGCATCTACTGTTGGTAATTTCTGGCCTTCGGTTCTCTTGCGTAATCTATCAAAAACAGAAAGCTTGGGCGTTTCAACTATTCTGCTTGGCATCATTTTAGGTTGGTCTGTACCAAAGTTCTCTGCCAAAGAGGTAATTGCATCCAACCCCATCTTTAATGAGCACTCTTGATATTCATCATTCCAAATAGCGCAACTTTCCTCAACGCAATGATGGCCTCCGCCGGCCTGTGCTTCTTTTTTATTTACATAAAAGGAAAAAAAGCCCAAGGGACAGAACTTTTTAGATGTTTCGGACATTAAGACCACTGTAAATTATAACTCATAAACAAAAAAGCTTTGGACAATAATGATGGCTTTAGCAATGGAAGTAGTCACGGGATTTTTCTTATTTTTTAGGCTAAAATTTTTCCTGGTAAAATCCTATTTTTTGATTATCTATTCTAAATCTATGTCACTTAACAAGACATTAAGGCTTGCTTTGTTTGTTAAAGAGTGTAGTGTAATAGTATGCCAATCGAGCTGGTCGAAGCCAAACTGAAGCAAGTCTTGGATCAGCTTTACGAGATCCGAGTATCCATTCGTGAAAATCAGGGTCAAGGATTTTTAGTAAATGCGGAATCAAATATTAAAAGTTTTTTAACTTTTCAACAAAGCCTACCAGGTCATAAAAAACTCGATACGAAATAGGGAGCTTAGGATGAAAATAGGGTGGGTGATTCGCGCAGAAGATTTGCAATCGCAAGAGGTCATTTATTCGGTGCTGCCTTGTTCTAAGGATAAGGCTGAAAAACGTTGTGAGGAGCTACGGAAAATAAATGCTTCTATTAAAATTGAAATAACGTCTCCTTACACTGAGGTTGAACCTGGGACTCGAAAAGAGAAAATAATTGCGTCCCAGGATTTATTAGGGGTGTTTAAAGAGCACTCTGATCTGAGCCCGTTGCTGCTGGGGAGAGATGAGCAGGGGTTGAGGATTGAAGTAGAGGGAAGGCCCTAGTGACTGCTTATCTTTGTTCTCAATGTCGAACCTATTTAGAGGAGCAGGATAAACTGCATCCCGAAGATAGGAGTCCTTGGTATACTGCGATGACAAAGATCAAATGTCTTTATTGCAAAGATGCAGAGCCCCAAAATCCATTGATATGCTGCACTTTTTGTGCGACTAAGTTTGGTCGGTGCCAATTGTGTATTGCGGAGGTAGCAAATGACTGAGGATGCAAAGAAAGAAGGTAGTAAATGACTGAGGATGCGAAGAAAATAACTATTGCTGTCAAAAAAGTTCTCAAGGAATTTCATCAAAAATTGGAATCAGGATCTTGGGATGGCACTCATTTTGATCTTCTCGAAGAAATAGAAACTGATATCGAGAGGGCTTTAAAAGCATGAAACATTTAAGTGTTTCCTACAGCAAAACAGGAGATCAGCTTAAGATCTATTGGGATGATGCGCCGTCTTGGGCGGATGAGCTAGATAATAGGGAACACATTACGGTCTTAAGATCCTTAACAGATGATAAATTAATTGTTGGATGTAAGATTTGGGGACTCTCCGAAATATTGGAGAAGGCTGGCTTGAAGCTGGTGCCAAAGGACTCATGAGATGAAAACGTTTATTATTCACGCCACGAACCATCCCGGTATGGAATGGGTTTCGGACGAAGGCGAAACCGAGATAATAGTAGCTTCTACGTTACAGGAAGCTTTAGATTCTTGGAGACATCTAGAAAGTATTGATGATATTCTTTACAACCAGCTAGATTGTGATGAAGAACTATCTAACACCTTAAGTGACATATTACCTCTCAATGTTTCAATCACTGAATTTCCAACTATAGGAAGAGAGGTTCCAAAAAAAGAAGTGGTAGAGGCGCTACAATCTAAAATAGATATAGCTATCAAAGAAGTTTGTACAGAGTTTGCCGCATCACAGGACTCCGCAAAGAAAAAACAAGAAGCCATAAACAAACTCAAGGAGGAAGCGATCAGGCTTGGAATAACGCTGGAGGATTTGCGATGACCCAGCGACAACAATGCTCCTGCTGCCGTCAAGGTGGCTGCATGTCTGGTTGTAGCTGCTATATCGATCCTCCGGATTGCTGTATAAACTGTGGGCATAAATTAGGATGGCACAAAGAAGAAGGATGCTCTTGGCACTATTTAAGTGGAAAGGGTGGTCCTTGTTCGTGCAAGCAGTTTGAGGGGCCAGAATGAAACAAACTAAAACTCGTCGAATGGTTTTTACCAAAGAGGAAATTGTTGAAGCTATTCGCCTTAAGTGGGGGATATCTGGAGAAGTTACAAGAATAGACTTCCATGTTGTTGGAAAAAATGATCCAGATGATTGGCGAGGAGAATGCGGATTAAGTTATGAATTTGAAGAACTAATTATTGAAGAAAATATAAATGATACAGCACCGACGGTGTGTGGAATTGCACCATCTGGATCAGTTGTTAGATGCTCTCTTCGGGCCGGCCATGCTGGTGAACACAATTGAAAGAAAGTATTTACTCGAAAGCCATGTCACATTATATCTATGATATAGATGTTGACGTTCACACCAGCCATTGTTGCAAGCAACATGGGTGCAAATATGGAAAAGATAAGGTGTGCACAGTACAGATTACAAATCATTATGGTATGACGGGGAACTGCCAGATGTGTTTTGATATGCGGCTGGGGGATGATTGACCACCATTGAAATGGTTTCGTCGGTTGAGGCTCTACGAGCCCACACATGCAAACGTCGATTGATCGACAACTACGAGCATTGTCCTCACTGTAAGCAGCCGAACACGCTCGTTGAAATTACCTGCACCGATACGCCTCCCAATCAAGTCATTGTCAGCGTCTACTGTGTCCACTGCGGAGACTGGCCAAGGCAGACGCAGGTCAACCTGCACTACATCTTCGATGCGTGTGCTTACTTTGGTGCGGATTTCTACTTTGATATTATACTTGACGCTGTCTGGGCGTGTCGTCAGACTGCGGGGCCTCCCTATGAAGTGGGATTATAGAGTATTATTGGAAGCTTGGTCTGCTCTTGTAAAGAGATCAACTGATCGTGACACGTTTAAGAAAAAGCGCGACGCGCTCATGCTCCAAGCTGGCTGGACGCAAGCTGAGTTTGGAAGGGCTGTTGATGCAGAGGCTGTGAGGCGATACACCGGACGAGGTGCTTGAATGTCCTGTCGGATGTGCAATGGAACAAACATTTCTTGTCGAATTTGTAAATATGGCGGGAACATTTGCTCTAGGGCAGGTTTGCAGGGATTAAGCTGCGACTTGCCTTTTGGTCATAAGGGGCCGCACACTGACAAAGAGTTGCAAGTAAACTGGTATGGTGGTTACGGCGGATATATTGATAGTGATCATCACCCCAATGAATGCAGGTGTGACCTGAGATCGATTATGATCTCAGGTTGCAAATGCGGCGGAACTTAGCAAGTTCATTAGTGTTACATAAAACGGCCTGACTCATAGTTGAGTTAACTCTTTATCTCGCAGGGCCGTAACATTTTAAATTGATTTTTTATCAAAAAGTAATTGTGATTAAAATCTACGCATCAGTATAACATAGTTAGTTTATTTTTTCGTATAATTTCTTGTGAACTCGCTTGGGTGAATCAAATTCTAAAATGGAATGCATTTGCTCAGACTTACTTATGACTTCTTCTCCGCAGCAGAAACAGGAGCGGAATTTATTTAAAATTTGTTCGTCGGTGAGGAGTTCGACGTCGGAACCTTCTTCTTCCAAGAGATTACGTAAATATAGGATGTATTTAGTGATGCGCTCTTCGTTGGATTTAATCATACGGGGATGATACATGAAGAG
>Ga0315288_10001547_pt1 | contig 29663 bp, 25 predicted proteins | sample YL17G11_20_MG_FD_203454 | JGI IMG/M metagenome (GOLD analysis project Ga0315288, IMG submission 203454) | Sediment microbial communities from Yellowstone Lake, YNP, Wyoming, USA - YL17G11_20 | ecosystem: Environmental > Aquatic > Freshwater > Lake > Sediment | place: USA: Wyoming | collected... | reverse complement strand
TTATTTGTACAATTCAAAGGAGTATCATAACCACTGTTCTGGGAGCAGGCATCCCAATAATCATTGTCTGTTTGGAGTGTACCAGCATTAGTAGCTAAATAAGGGAGGGCTGATTTACCTGAAGCGCCGGCCCAGGTTCTCAGCCAAGTATTGGTTGTGCCCCAATCAATACATGATGCTCCACAATCAGATAAATCTTTGGTACCATCTATACAATCAGAAATGGCTAAGGCTGAGATAACAGAAGCTCCACCTTGACCATTATGGCTTGAAGTAATAGTCACTAAATTAATTTCTGAAGTGATTTTATACCATTCACCAACTGCAGCAGCTATCATTCTTGTTTGTAAATCATATGTTCCTAAAGAAGTGCAAATATATGAACCAGTTGAAGTTGAAACATTTCCCACTCCTTTGTTCCAGGAAACTGAATCAACTAAGGTTTTAGACCAGCAACCTGTTCTGCCATTAGTAGTATACCAATGCCAGCCGGAAAGAGCATTGCAGGTAGTTTCGTTTAGAACCCATTCGCCACCAATTGCGGTTATGGCTTCAAAGGTGTTGGTTCCCTGATAAGGTCCGCCTGAAGGCATTGGTGAAGGAACGCTCAATCCCCAATAAAAAATATCTGACGAATTTGATGGTGATTGGGTGGGTTTTGGCAAATCAGCATTGACATCGTCATAACTCGGGTCTTTTTTAAGAGTGGTTCCACCTGAATTATAATCAAATGGTGACAAACTATATTTTTGATTAGAAGGATCAATCGTATTACTGTTCCAAGCCATGTCAGCACCGTAAAGTTTGACATCAATGGCTGCATTGCCAGTATTTGTCACTGTTATTTGTTGATTTGTCGAGGTGGTATTTTGTCCGGGATCTAATGTTCCATAGTTAATTGTCGTTGTCGCAGTAATATTCAGAGCCCGTAAAGTATTCACATCAGGCGCGTCAGCTGGACTAGTACTTGAATGTGATAAACTACCATCAGTTGCTTCAACCCAAGCTCTCCAATATTCAGCGCTCTCATCAGTCGGATCAGCGTGAAATTGCATATCAATGGGACAGGTATAAGTGGCGTTATTGTCCACGCAAGAAGTTGGCGAACAAGAAGCACTGTAACAATTATTGGCATTGTCGGCGCAAGTTGATGTGGCAGAAACGCTGGAACGATAAATTTTTGCCAAAACATTGGTGATGGTGTTACAACCTGAAGAATCAGAAATATCAGCAGTGGCAGAAGTAGATGTGGTAGTATTTTCTATCAAATTAATATTTACTTGATTATTTAATTTCACATTAGAAACAACTGGTGCTTCATTAGAAGTAAGTGTTGTTTCTGGATAACGAGTATAAGTAAAATTAGTAGGCACACTAGCATTAGTAATTCTAAAACAATAAGTGCCAGAAGAAGTGCTTGGTTTGATAGAAAATTCCATTTCCATAAAATCTTCATAAGTTAAAGTAGTGGTTGCTACTTGGGAGGAAGTATCTTTAACACCATAGTTCGGTGTTTTCCAAGTTGAATTAGCGTCAGTTACACCACCGGTTGAAGTGGCAATATTGGTAGTATTAGCTCCATCAGTAGGAAAATTAGTCGTATCATACATATCCCAGTCGCCGCCAACTGCATCAACATCAATCCAAGAACTAATGGCTAAGCAAGTAGTTTCTTTTAATCCATACTCTAAACGAAACTCCACATTTTCTGCTGCTGCTGTGCCCTCATTGGAAATCTCTATTCTTATTCTCTTATTGTCGGTGTAAAAGAAAGTATCGTATGTTGTATCTTCGCTACCAGAAGTAGCAGAAGAAGCGGTTTCTTCATTACCATTGTCATTTCGCCAATGATAATGAATTTGCTCTAAATTAGGTGTTGGGGTAGTAGCGCCAGCTTTGGCAAAAATCGCATTATTATAAGGCGGAAGGTGAGAAACACTTTGAAAATTAACAGTTGCACTAAAAGTATGTGTATGAGTTTGACTACCGTAAATGCTACCAGCAGTTCCAATACAAACTGTGGGGTTAGGGTTATCAGTAGTAACACTGATAATACAACTAGTATGACTATGCGCAGTATTTCCACCAACTCCGCTACCACCAGTTGGTTTAAAAAATTTTTGATAAAAAGTCTGACCAGATCCAGAATTAACTGTCCAGTTAGCTGCTGGCGGTGTATTATCAAACATGGCAATCATATTTGATGGAATAGCACCAGCAGAATCTTTTTTGGCTAAATAAACTTCTTGATAAGGAGGTTCGTTATTGCCACTACCAGATGTGCAGGTATTACTGACACTAGTAATAGTATGACTATGATTAGCAGCTCCTACATAAACACTAGTGCATGCCTTAGCGCCTGTAGCGCTGGCAGCAGCTGTGTTTGTTGGTGAATTTAACGTGACTGTTTGAGTATGACTATTGCTACCGCCGGTACCAGCTGTATTTTCACCTTGAATATATTTATTATCGTTATAAGTACTGGTTGCCCAACCAACAGGAGGACTGGTATCAAAAATAGCAATAATATTTTGAGGTAAACTTGAAGGAATTCCATAATCATATCTAATAACTTTAAAATTCCTATACGCTGGAAGATTAGATCCTGTTAAACCAGAAGTATTAAGAGAGGCGGTGTGAGTATGTGCAGCTAAAGGAGGATAATTAGCTTTTGGCGATCCACCAGCACCACCGAATGATGCAGTTGAACTAGAAGTAAAGGGGCCAGAAGTAGAATGGATATGCGTAGCAGTACCAGATGGAGTGCCATAACTAGCCTCACCACGAATAAACTTCTGATAAAAATCCTGACCACCAGAACAGGAAATACATGTCCAATCAGTGGGGATAGTGCCGTCTGCTGGATCCCATAATAAAATTAGATTTGCTACTTGGTCAGCTGCTATTTGCCATTGCCGAATTTCTTTAAAACTTTGTCCTGAGCCTGCCGAAGGGTCGCCAATTTGAAGTGGACCTAATAAATAAAGATAAGGGCTAATATCTGGCGCATCAAATTGATATTTTAATTCATAAGTTTCTCCGGTTTTCAAATCAACTTGCCAAAGAATAGATTTTTGGTCTTGGTTTGTATCTTGTATCGTGTATCTTGTATCTTGTATAGAAATATCAAAACTTGATGGCACTTGTTCACTAACCTGCCCCTTAAAATCTTGATTAGCTTTTATTTTCAGTTTCATTTCATATTTTGCTGGTGGATAAATTCTCGTTGGTCCAATTCTTTCAATTTCAAAAAGAACTGAATCTCTAACTTCAAAAGAATCAGTTATTTCATAATTATTATCAAGATTAGTTAATTTCATTTGATAAGTACCCGCCTCCTCTACTTGATAATAAGCAAAATAATCTGGTATATCAGTTACATTATTTGATTTACATTTTCCACTGTATTTAATTGTTCCCTCTGTTGTTGATAAAACCGTAGTTTTGGATTTAGGATTTGTAATTTGAAGTTTAAGCGAAGCATCGCAAATAGTATGTCCGTCATCTCTTAATATCGCCATTTGTAAATAAGCAGCTTCATCTGGTAGATAAATTGATTTATTGGTATTGATGGCTAAAACTCCCCAGGTAAATTCTTGAATTATTATTTGACCGCCTTTATTAATTTTCAATTTATAAAGACCTGGCTTAAAATTAGCTACCCCTTGTTTAGTGATTTTAACTTTATTTCCTTGAACAATAATCCCCTCTTGAGTTTCTTTGCCATCAGGAAGAATAAGAGAGACTTCTAAGTTTCCTATTCCAATTAAAGACTTTAATTGGGAAAAAAATGTATTATTCTCCACTGGTAATTCAAATTCCGGTTCTTCGTTTATTTTCCAATCATGTTTTCCTATTTTTGATTCAATTTTAATAACTTCTCCATATTCTAAATCCAACCAAACACTGTCGAGATAAAATGGAGAGAGTTTAGAATCTGGAATTATAGACGTGGAGTAGTAGGTAAATTTTATTTTTAAATTTTGAAGATCTTCGGGATTTTCAAAAATCGGTAAAGCATAAAGAAAATACCCGCCATTTGTATTGTTGGAAATTTCTTGAGATAAATCTAATTCTTCTAAGTTGCGCCACTCGTTTTGGTAAAAATAACTAATTATTACTTTATCCCCTTCTTGGCCTTTGCCAGCTAATGATATTCTTAATTGGACATTTTGAATTTCATTTAAATCAAATCCTTCTGGTAAAGAAAAATTTTCAAAAATTAAAGAAGAAGAATTTAAAGTTTGTTTTTCTTCTTCAGCATTAACTTTAGGAATTAAAAATCCAAAAATCTTTTTCAGCCAAGAAATTGGTTCAATAGTGGTGGTAGTTTCTTGAGAAATGGTGGTGGTCGTTGTTTCTGCTGGAGGTAAAGTGGTAGTGGTGGTAGTTGATTCAATAGTTGTTGTGGTAGTTGATTCAGTAGTAGTAGTTGTTGTCGGTTGTTCAGTAGTAGTGGTTGTTATTTCAGAAAGAAGAGTAGTGGTGGTTGACTCGGTGGTTAAAGTTGTCTCTGAAGGAACTGTTGTCATTGTTGGTTCTTCTTTAGGTTCTTCTTTAGGTTCTTCTTTAGGTTCTTCTTTAGGTTTTTCTTGAATAAATGCCGAGTTTTCTTCATTAAAATCAGAAAAAGAAGCATTATCAGACAAATCTTGAGTAAAAGCATTTTGAGGATTTTGCCAAATGATACTGTCAGAAGATTCAATAGTATATGAAGTGGGAAAAATCTTAATCTGGTTTTGGGCTCTAACTACAAATTTTGAATTAAATATAAAAAACGCAATCAATAAAAGAATTGCTAAAATTGCCAAGGTGATTAATAATCGTTTTGAAAAATTCATCCTTGGGAAACTCATTTGTTACTAATTTTAATTATACCAAATAAAAAAACAAACTCAACCCCAAGAGAGTTTGTTAACGAAGCTTAATCTAAATTATTTAATCGCCAAGGCTTCTTCAAGACGATTTATTCGTTTCTCAAGAAATTCTATCCTTTGGGAATGCTGCTTCAGAATAAAATTCTCTATTCTATCAAGACGAACATCTATTTTATCAAACCTTCTGTCAGTTCCGTCGAAACCCTTCTTGACCATTCTGGCTAAATCTTCAATTGTGATATTTTTCTTTTTCATTATTTATTCCTATTATAAAAAGTAAAGAAATATAACCCAAAAGATTGAGGCAAATATTACTCCGGCTATAAAACCAGAAAGAGCGGAAGCTAATGTCCTGCCTATTTTAAATTTAAACTGTCGCTGCTCCTCAGAAATAAAATCTCTGGATAAATTATGTAATTCATTCATATTTTTTATTATTATTTATTATATGCATATACTATAATGTATTCCACTCGAAAAATCAATTAAGTGAGGGGGTGCCCCCAGGAGGAATCGGACCTCCATCAGCGGCTTAAAAGGCCGATGCTTTTCCGTTAAGCTATGGGGGCGTTAAAGAAATAATATACCATATAAAACACTCTCTTGATGTCATTGCGAGTGAAGCGAAGCAATCTTATACTATTGTATATGCCTCGGAAATACGATAGAAATACAATTGAAATACAATTGTCATTGCGAGCGAGGCAAAGCCTTTAGCCACGAGCGAAGCGTGGTGGGTGGCAATCTATGAGATTGCGGAGCCTGTTCCGAGCGGAGCGAGGAATCTCTAAGGGATTGCTTCGTCGTCGCTATGCTCCTCCTCGCAATGACAGGAAATAATACTCCTCGCAATGACAGAAACTTCTAACGGGGTTTATCCATGTGGCGTTCAATGGGCAGAATTATCAGATTAATCAGAAGAACAAAAACAGTGGTAAAAATCGCTATCCAATAAAGACCTAAACCTACAGCTGAGCCAATAGCTGCTGTCACCCACATAATAGTTGCCGTAGTTAATCCTTTTACCTTCCCTTCTCTCTGCTCAAAAATGATAACTCCAGCACCGAGAAAACCAATACCAACAATAATTTGCCCCAAAGTTCTGGAAGGATCTAAACTGGAATTTCCTAAATACATAGACATACTCAATCGAGAAATCATGATAAATAAAGCTGAGCCTAAACTAATCAAAGCGAAAGTTCTCATCCCAGCTTCTTTTTGCACCAATTTTCTTTCCATACCAATCAAAACACCTAAACCTATGGCCAGAAGTAAATCACGCAAGCTTATTAATAAAATACTTGACGTCATATTCATACTATAGGTATTATAACATTATTAATATCTATATTAATAATGATAAAAGTATTATATCAGAAATATGAAAGAAATCAAGAAAATCAAAGAAGTCCAGATCAAAAGAGCGCAAATCTTAGATTTAACCAGAGATTTCTTTAAAAAAAGAGGTTTTCTTGAAGTTCAAACTCCTATCCTAACCAAAGATATTTCTACAGAACCATATATTGATCCAGTGCCAGTAAAATTCTTTGATGATAAGAATAAAATTTATCGCGGTTATCTAATTACCTCACCAGAATATTCCTTAAAGAAACTTTTAGCTCTTGACTTTGATAAAATCTTTGAGATTACCAAAGCTTTTAGGCAAAAAGAGGCCTTAGGAGGTTTACACAATCCAGAATTTACGATTTTAGAATGGTACAGAACTCATGCTGATTATCGCCACATTATGAAAGATACTGAAGAATTAGTCTATGACTTGGTCAAAAAACTTCATCATCATCCATATTTTTTTTATCAAAGACAAAAAATTGATGTCTCCCTGCCCTGGTTGAGAATTTCAGTCAAACAAGCTTTTAAAAAATATGCCAGAATAAATTTGGATAAAACTCGCAATTTACAATATCTTGAAACAATTATCAAACAAAGAGGCTATAAGAACCTTCGCTTCGCTCAGAACCTTTTTTCTCCCTGCCCGTCCGGCAGGCGGGGCTCCGCTCGAAATAGGGTGGACCCAGCCAGAGGCGGGGCAGACCTGTCTGCGCAGACAAATTGGAACGACTTATTTTATCTCATTTTTCTCAATGAAATAGAGCCCCAATTGCCTAAAGATAAGGCTATTATTTTATACGATTATCCCCTACCTCAAGCGGCTTTAGCTAAAAGAAAAAACAAAAAAAGTTTTTATGCGGAAAGGTTTGAAACTTATATTGGAGGAATGGAAATCTCTAACGCTTTTTCTGAATTATTAGACTGGCGAGAACAATTAAAAAGATTAAAAGAAGACCAAAAGTTGAGAAAAAGATTAAAGAAAGAATTTATTAATATTGACAAAACTTTTATTCAAGCGTTAAAATTAGGCATTCCAGCTTCAGGCGGTAATGCTTTGGGAATAGATAGATTGCAAATGCTATTATTGGATATAAAAGATATTGATGAGCTACTTCCCTTTCCTGCTAGAAAAATATTTAATTAAAAATTATAAAATTAAAAATTTATTAGAGGTATGGTTTCCACTTCAGATTTCGAAAAAGGCATGGTAATTAAAATGGACAATGATCCCTGGCAAATTGTTGATTTTCAATTTGTGCACCCTGGCAAAGGTTCAGCTTTCGTCCGAATGACTTTAAAAAATCTTAAAACCAATAAAGTTCTGGAAAAATCTTTTAAATCAGGAGAGCGTTTCGAAGAAATTGAATTTGAATATAAAAAAGCTATTTATCTTTATAAAGATAGAAAAAACACTGTTTTTAATTTAAAGAAAGATGGTCAAAGAGTGAGTTTACCATTGGAAAACGTTGAAAACGAAGTCGCATACTTGAAAGAACAATCTGTGGTTGATTTGATTTATATTGGCGGAGAACTGAATGGTTTGAATATCCCCAAAAAAGTGGCCTTAAAAGTTATTGAAGCATCACCAGCTATTAAAGGTGATACTGTAACAGGTTCAACTAAAACTGTCACCTTAGAAACGGGTTTAAAAATCAACACTCCGATTTTTATCAAAGAAGGAGAAATGATTTTAGTAAATACAGAGACTGGAGAATATGCTGGAAGAACATAGACTACACCAGGGTTTCCCTAGTTCTTTTTGTTTTGACCCAAATCGCCCGTCTGTTGGGATTTTTTAGATAATTGAAAAAAGCATGAACATAAGGAAAGACATAATAAGGAGCAATAATAGGAGCAATGAAGAACATAAACAAGCCTAAATCTATTAACTGATGGTAAATGTCTTTTTTATTATGACCCGTAAAATTAATATACTTCCAATAGTGGCGAAGTAAAAGAGAAAGAAGAATGAAAGAAGGAATAGGGATCAGAACAACTATAAAGCTCAGTAAATCATTTAAAGGGTTCCAAGGAATTACTACCATAGAAGAAAAACGATACAAAATAAACGATGAGAAAATCATTTTAAATATTCTTAGGATAAACAAAGAAGTGGCTGATAGAATCAAGGGATAATAGATAGCCCAATCAACAGGACCATGAATAGTTAAACTTAAAATCATTTTTTTAATTCGCCATCTTTTTTCTTTTTCAAGATTTTTGTCTTTTAATTCAAGAAATAATTTTTTGATAGTTTGCATTAAACCATAACTCCAACGATATCTTTGACGATAATAAGCTTTAATCGTGGCTGGAGTTTGCTCAGTTGAAGGATAAGGTAAATAAACTCCCCACTGGTTAAAATCCACATGTAGTCTAACGCCTAATTCTACATCTTCTGTTAATAAATGATTATCGAATCCTTCTTTATGTTCTAATAGACTTTTATGAATAAACATATTAGTACCACCCAAAAACGGCATAAACAAAAAAATAAATGGCAAAACATACTGATGAGAAAAAGCTTGGCTTAAAGCCGCGACTTTACAAAAAGCTGATAAAGACCAAAAATTACGAATTTGATAAACAGGTAATTGAAATACCTGTTTTTTATGATCTAAAAGATAAGCTTTAGCTACTGCTAAAAAAGAATCTGAATTAGGTCCAGCTTCAGCATCAAAAAAAGCACAAAAATCAGTCTCTTCTGATAGATAATTTAAAGCGTAATTTAAAGCTCGACCTTTCGTAGAAGGCACCTCATAACCCAAGCGTTGACCATTAATTTTCCCATCAAAATCATAAGGCACTTCAATAAAACTTAATTTTAACTCGGGAGATTGGGTTTTAAATTTCTCTATCATTTGTTCCACTGCCTCTTTTGTCGTTATTTGACCGGATTTAGCTTTTAATCTTTCTTTTTCATCCACTACCACTTGGATTTGATATAAATTAAGCGGATAATTAATATTCGCCATCTTCAAAATAGTATTGGTAATTACTTCTGATTCATCCAAAGCTGGAATGAAAATAGTAAAAAAAGGTAATTTCTGGTTAGTGGCTAGCCTAATTTTTTCTAAATCGTTAATAGATATTTTTTCAATGTGTTTCCATTTTTTTGACCCCCAGAGAAAATAAGAAAACAGACGAATAAAAAAAATGCCTAAGATTACGGCAATAATATAAGAAAAAATACTACTCGGAATACTTAAAATAAAATGCAATATCCGAGAGCCAGACATTAATTGAGCAAAATAAGGTATTGCCATGCCAGAAGAGAACATAGTTTAATTGATGATTTTTAATATATCTTTAATATCTTTGCTCACATAACCCTTAAATAAATGACTCACTGCCTCTTTTTCACAAGATGGCGTATTGGAATTAGCAACTAAGAAAATATTACAATCAAGTATGGCTGGCAAGGCTAAATCCAGTTCAAAAATATCGCCTATCACTAAAGTTTGTTGAGGTTTTGTAAAGGTTGTATTCCAAATCTGATTGAAAACGTCAAAATATTTTTTTCTTCTTAAAAAAATAACTCTTTTCAAACCATTTATCATCATAGTTTCTGGAATGGCTTCAAAGCTGGAATCAATAAAATATTTTTGCGCATCACCAAAAAGTTTAATTTGTTCTTTGCCTTGAGGATTTAATTGCTCTATTTTATTAGCAACAGCATCTGAGTTGGAATTAGTTACGATAAAAACAGGTATTTTTTGAATCAACGCCTCTAAAATCTCCTTTGCTCCTTTTTTAAAAACTATGCCACTTTTTGAATAATTATGCTGAAAAATCTGCCGAAGAATATCATCTCTTTCATTTATATCCATTAAAACTCCTCCTTTATCTAAAAGAAATTTAGCTATAACTGTCGCTAATATATAATCATCTGCATTTGGAGGAGCAATAATTTTCCCTTTATATTCCCAACCATATTTATCAGAATTTTGTAAAATTTCTCTTTCTGCCTTTCTCCATTCTTCATCTATATCTTTCTTGTTTAATAGATTTGCGATGTCTTTTTTAAAATTAATTAAAAATGGCTTTGCTTCTTGATCTGCCAACGTTAAAGTACCATCAAAATCTAAAACTACAATTTTATTCTTCATTGAAATTTATCTAGGGTCAATTTTTAAGCCATCACCAAACCTGCGAGGGATAATATGAATATGCGGACGATGAGGAACTCCGGATTGAGCAGCTTCTCCTTGATTAATTAATAAATGATAACCATCAGTCTTAATTTCTTTCATTTGTTTTTCTGCTAAATCTCTGGCTAAGGTTATCATTTTTTGCCATTCTTTATCAGGCATTTCAGAAACATTAATATAATGATTCTTTGAGAAAATAACTAAATGCCCCTCACTAATGGGATTAATATCGTAGATAGCTAAAAAATTATCATCTTCATGATATTTTTTAGCTGGGATTTCTCCTTTCGTAATTTTACAAAAAACACAATCGTCTTTTAACATAGTTTTAAATTTTTAGAATAAACGAGGTGTCATTGCGAGCGTTAGCGAAGCAATCTTATTGAGATTGCCACGGCCTTCGGCCTCGCAATGACAAAAAAGAATAATGTTTTATGTTACAAGATTTATTGGTTTTCCCTTCAAATAACTTTCAATACTCTCTATCGTAATCTCAATAATGCTTTGCAAAGCTTCTTCAGTATTAAAAGCATTATGAGGAGTGACAATCACATTATTCAAATCAATAAAAATGTGATTGAGAAGAATGGTTTTTAATTTTTCTGATTCAGTTATTTTTCCTTTAACCAACAGCTCTTGTTCTTCTTTAATACTCTCTTCTTCTTCCAACACATCTAAAGCTGCTCCGACAATTTTACCTGATTTTAAGGCCTGATATAGAGCTTCTGTCTCAATGACTCCGCCCCGGCTCGTATTGATAACATAAGCGCCTGATTTAATCAAATTCATATTATTTTTATTGAGGAGATGATGAGTTTCTGAATTATAAGGAACATGAAGAGTAATAATATCTGATTCAGCCAAAAGCTTTTCTAAAGACACATATTCAAAGCTTAATTGTTGGGCTAATTGATCATTGGGATATTTATCATAAGCCAAAACTTTCATTCCAAAACCATTAGCTATTCTTATGACATTCGTTCCGATTTTACCAGTACCTACCACGCCAATAGTTTTATTAAAAAGTTCTCTTCCTTTTAATCCTTCTAAATTAAAACTGCCAGTTTCTCGTACTCTATCATAAGCATCATAAATTTTTCTTATTAAACAAATCATCAAGCCAATGGTGAATTCAGCCACAGTATGGGAACCGTAACTGGGCACATTAGCCATTAAAATCCCTTTTTCTTTGCAAGCATTGATATCAAGATGATCAAAACCAGTAGAGCGTGTAGCAATAAATTTTAAATTCGGCAATTTTTCTATAATTTCTTTTGAAAATTGAGAATTAATAAAGCAGGAGATGATTTCATAATCTTTAAACTTTGAGATATTATCCAAATTCAAAGCTTCTTGATATAAATCAACCATTGGTAAAAATTCAGGAAACTTTTTTAAAGCTTCTTTTTCCCAATCGGTTGTTTCCAAAAACGCAATTTTGTTCATATCTTATAATAAATTTTTATCTTATTAAATAAATACTTTATCAGGGTTCGGAGGGTTGTATCGAAAACACGCTATCGTCCCGCCCAGCGAGCGGGACGCGCTCGAGCTCGGCCTCGCTCTCTCGCTTCGCTCGAACCATACCCGCTCGGCCTCCGCTACGGTTTTCTTAACAACCCTCCCTCACCCTTTAACTTTGAAGCGAATCTTAGCTTGTGCGAAGAACTCAGGGGAGGGTCTAGATTTAGGGTTCATCTATGAACCCGATAAAGAAAGAGAGAGGTGTAAGAGGCTCCTCCCCTGGTGATTGAGCATAAGCTAAGATTTGCTTAAGATAGTTATCACCCTTCTATATTTTACCATTCTTTCTTCTGGTTGAGGAGCGCCAGCTTTTAATCCCCAAGCATTACCAGCTACTGCTAAATCAGCAATAAAATCGTCCAAAGTTTCAGCACTGCGATGACTGACAATAATTTTTATTTGTTTTTGATGAGCTAAAGCCATGGTTTTTAAAGTCTCGGTTACAGTTCCAATTTGCGTGGGTTTAATGATAATCCCAGAAATGGCTTTCTGTTCTGAGGCTTTCTCTAATAATTTTGGGGTTGTTACTGTTAAATCATCACCAATGATAATTGTTTTTCTGGCAAAAAGAGAGTTTATTTTCTTAAAATTTTCAAAATCATTTTCTTCAAATGGGTCTTCCAAAGAAACAAGGTGATACTTTTTATTTAGTTCTTTATAAATATCTAATAATTCTTCGCGAGAGATACTTTTGTCAAGAAACAAACAATATTCTTTTATATTTTTATCGTAGAAGGATGAGGCAGCAGCATCCAGAGAAAATCCTACATCTTTTTCTAATTTTAATTCTGTTCTGATTTGATTAAATACTTCTAATGGCTTTTCGTAATTCTCTTCAGGCATTAACAATCCTCCTTCATCTCCAAACTTAATCTCTCCATATTCTTTCAAAAAATATTCTTTTAAACCGGCAAAAAATATCTCAGCTAATTCTAAAGACACTCTGGGGTTATCAATTTTTGGGACTATTAAATATTCTTGAATTTTGGGACCGTAAAGGGCATGCTGGCCGCCATTAATGAGATTGAAAAGAAAATAAGGAGTACCTTTTTTCTCGCTTCGCTCGAAATAAGGACTGGGAACTTTTTGTAAAGTGTTTTGTAATTCCGGTGCTATGGCTAATAATTCCTCTTTTAAATATTTAAAAAGTTCTAAACCTGTAAGTTTAGCAGCTAAGCGAGCAAAAGTTTGAGAAAGAACTAAAGTAAGATTACCACCAAGATTTTTCTTGTTATCCGTGCCATCTAATTGAAGAAGAAAATGATCAAAGTCAATTAAGGATTCAAATTTTTGTTTTAAAATTATTGGTTTTATTTTTTCAAAATTTTTCAGAGCAGTTGGACTATCTGCTAAATAAACCTCTCGTTCACCTCGGCTTTTGCCATGAGGCACGCTAGAAACAACCTCAAAAGGTCCGTTTCTCATCACTGCTTCTAAAGTATCTTCTTGCCGCGAATCTTTGATAATAGTTAATTTTATATCATCAATTTTCATATATAAATTTTAAATTTCCTGTCATTGCGAGGAGGTCGAAGACCGACGTGGCAATCTTACAAAGTATCATATAAATCGATAAAGTTTGGATTTATACTTTCAATTAATTTTATTTTCTTTTTTCTCGATCCTGCTTTAATTTGTTTTTCTCTTGCTATAGCCAATTCTATATCATCAAACACTTCGTAGTAAACTAATTTGGTAATATGATATTTTTTGGTAAAGCCTTCTACTAATTTATGCTTATGTTCAAATATTCTTCGATTGAGATCATTAGTAACCCCAGTATATAATACAGTATCATTTATATTAGTCACTATATAAATATAGTATTGGTGGGGCATAGATTAAGTTTATTATGAGATTGCCACGGCCTTCGGCCTCGCAATGACGATACGTAACGATTTACTTTTTTATTTTTGCGAGATGTAAAATAGTTTTTATGACTGTATCTGGATTTAAAGAAATAGCTGTTATCCCCTCTTTTACTAAAAATTCAGCAAATTCTGAATAATCGCTAGGAGCTTGGCCGCAAATGCCCACATATTTCTTTCTTTTACGGCAAACGTGAATAATTTCCGCAATCATTTTTTTCACGGCTTCATTATTTTCATTGGCAATTTTAGCTAAATTAGCATTATCCCTATCAATGCCTACTACTAATTGAGTTAAATCATTGGAACCAATGCTCATGCCATCAAAAATATCCAAAAATTCATTAATTAATAAAACATTGGAAGGAATTTCTGCCATCACATAAATTTTTGTTTCTTTGAGGTATTTTTTAATAATCTTTACCACTTTTCTTCCTTCTTCTGGAGTACGGCAAAAAGGCACCATCACGCTAATATTCTTTAAACCAAATTTCTCAATAGCCATTTTCATGGCTTGGCATTCCATTTCAAAAGCAGGTTGATATTGAGGATCATAATAACGCGAAGCACCTCGCCAACCCAGCATAGGATTTTCCTCGAGTGGTTCGAATAAATCTCCACCAATCAATTGTCGATATTCATTAGTTTTAAAATCAGAAAACCTGACAATGACTTCTTTGGGATAAAAAGCAGCAGCAATTTGACTAACACCTTCGGCTAATTCTTTGATGAAGAAATCTTTTTTACTCTTATGTTCAATAGTCATCTTAGCAATTATCTTCTTCAACTTAGCATCTTTTAAGTCATTATAATGGTACAAAGCCAATGGATGAATACGAACCTTTTCTGCAATAATAAATTCTTCTCTGGCTAATCCTACGCCATCATTAGGTATTAGAGCTGTTTGGAAAGCAATTTCTGGCGCGCCGATATTGACTGAAATTTTTGTTTTTAAATGAGGAATTTTCTTTAATTCATAAGTTTTCATTTTAAAAGGAATTTTGCCAAGAAAGATTTTTCCTTCGGCTCCAGATGTACAATCAACAGTTACTTCCTGGCCATTTTTTAAAACTTTAGTGGCTTTGCCAGTGCCCACAATACAAGGTATGCCTAATTCCCGAGAGATAATAGAAGCATGGCAGGTTTTTCCTCCTTCATTAGTAATAATAGCTGAAGCCAGAGGCATAGCTGTGGTCCAATCTGGATCTGTCATTCTAGTGACTAAAACTTCTCCCTTTTTCAGCTCTGATAGCTTATTAACATTTTCTATCAAGCGCACCTTCCCTAATCCTATTTTGTTACCAATAGCAATCCCGGTTAAAATTGGTTTTTTCTTAGTTTGAATTTCATATTCTTGATAAAATTTAGAAGTATCAAGTGAGTGTACTGTTTCCGGCCTTGATTGAACAATAAATAATTCGCCGGTTTTCCCATCTTTAGCCCATTCAATGTCTTGAGGAGTCCATTTTTTATTTTTCTTGGAGTAATATTCTTCAATGATTAATCCCCATTTTGCCAAAGTTAAAATATCTTGATCATTAATGCAGAATCTTAATTGATCTTTTAAAGAAACCGTCGCTTCTTTCACTCCTCCTTTCTGGCTGTAAATATATTTTTTAGTTTTTCTCCCCAAATCTTTTCTAATAATGGCTTCGTAACCCTCTTTTAAAGTAGGCTTAAAAACTAAAAACTCATCTGGAGTGATTTTACCTTTGACAATCATTTCTCCTAAACCAAAGATACCATTGATGACAATGATATTAGGAAAGCCTGTTTCTGTATCTAAAGTGAATATTACCCCAGCAGAACCGATATCAGACCTCACCATTTTCTGAATACCTACTGATAAACCGATTTTCATATGTTCAAAACCCTTTCCTTCTCGATAGCTAATAGCTCTATCTAAAAATAGAGAAGAAAAACAATTTTTCACTGCTTTGAGTAATTCTTCTTCGCCAGTAGTATTTAAATAAGTTTCATGCTGACCAGCAAAACTTGCCGAAGGCAAATCCTCAGCCGTGGCTGAAGAACGAACAGCTACTGTAACATTTTCTTCTCCATATGATTGAGATAATTTTCTATAATTTTTGATAATCTCTTTTTCTAAATCCTTGAAAAGAGGAGTTTTTAGTATAAGCGTTCTAATTTTTTTACCAATTGTTTGTAAACTTTTAATACTTTGAGGGTTTAACTGTAATAAAATTTGTTCTATTTCCTTTCGTATTTTGCCTTTTTTTAAGAAATCAAAATAAGCTTTAGCAGTAACAGCAAAACCATTGGGAATGTTAATTCCCTGCCTGCCGGCAGGCAGGCTTTTGGAGGTTAGATAACGATACATCTCTCCTAAAGAAGCGTTTTTTCCGCCTACCAAAGGCACATCTTTGATTGAAATATCTTTGAACCAGCGAATATACATAAAATAAAATTTTTAATTTTATAATTTTTAATTTTTAAAAAACTCCAAGAGTTTTTCTACAGACCAAGCATTGATGATATCATTTTTTGTTGCCCAACCGCGACGAGCTTGACTAATACCAAATCTCATCAACCGCAAATGATCAAAATGATGAGAATCAGTATTAATAACTAATTTTACTCCTTTTTGAATGGCTTTTCTAATATTAGTATCTTTTAGATCTAATCTTTCCGGAAAAGAATTAATCTCTAAAGCGGTTTTTGTTTCTCTCGCTACTTCTATAATTTTCTCAATATCTAATTGATACTCATCTCTTCTATTAATCAAACGACCAGTGGGATGAGAAATAATCTTCACATAAGGATTTCTCATCGCCTTAATCATTCTCTGGGTCATTTCTTCCCGAGTCATTTTCATACTCGAATGGATACCGGCGATCACATAATCTAATTGAGCTAAAATCTTATCATCAATATCTAAAGAGCCGTCATTTAAAATATTGGCTTCGCAGCCGTGCAATATTTGTATCTTGTATCTTGTATCTTGTATCTTGCGATTTAATCGCTCAATTTCTTTATGTTGTTCTAATAATTGCTTTTCATCTAAACCATTTTCAATGTGCAAAAATTTGGTGTGGTCAGAAATACCTAAATACTCATAACCTAATAGCTGAGCGGCTTTAGCCATTTCTTCAATGGAATTTTCTCCCCCATCCCAATCAGAATGACAATGTAAATCACCTTTAATATTGTTATAACCAATAATTTTTGGTAACCCCGGGAGTTTACCCTGAGCTTGTCGAAGGGCAGCTTCGATTTCACCAGTATTTTCTCTTAATTCTGGTTCAATATAAGGCAGACCAATACTTTGATAAACTTCTTCTTCGGTTTTTCCGGCAATTAATTTTTTACCCTTAAAAACACCATATTCATTTAATTTCAAATTCTCCTCAATGGCGAGTTTTCTGGTTTTAATATTATGATCTTTGGAACCAGTAAAATATTGTAAGGCTGAACCAAATTCATAATCATCAACCACTCTTAAATCAACGTCAATCTTTTTATCAAATCTAACTGATGATTTGGTCAAGCCATAATCCCAAACTTTAATTACGCCATCCAGATTCACAAAAACATCCATTACTTTTTTGGCGCCGTCTTTTTTTTCTTTTTGAACTGTAGCCAATAAATCAATATCACCAATTGTTTCTTTCATCCGGCGCACAGAACCAGCAACAGAAATTTTGTCAATCTCTTTAACCTTTTTTAATTGTCTGATAATATCTTCTGCTAAAAATAAAGCTTCGCTTAATAAAAATCTTCCTCGGGAACGTTTTAAAAAGGCAATGCTTTCTAAGATATTTTTTTCAGTTTTTTCTCCGAAATTTGGCAGTTTTCTTAGTTTCCCTTGCTGAGCGGCTTTTTCTAAATTTTCCAAATTGGTAATTTTCAGATTTTTATACAAAGCGCTGATCATTTTTGGTCCAATACCTTCTACTTGAATCAGTTCTCCAATATTAACCGGCATTTTGCGATAATACTTTTCATATTCTTTGATTTTTCCAGTTTTTAAATATTCAATAATTTTTTTGGCAATATTTTCCCCTACTCCAGGAATTTTTTTTAATTCTTCTTCCCCGCCTTTTGTATAAATATCTTCAATATTTTCACTTAAGCCTTCCAAAGATAAACCTGCTTTCTCATAAGCTTGAGGTTTAAAAGGAATATTATCCATTTCTAAATAAATGGCTATTTGGTAGAAAATATTGGCGATCTCTTGATTCTTCATATCCCCAACTTATCCACAATTTTTAGTTGACATCTTCTATACAATTGCTATAATGACACTGCTATCATCTGAAGGAGTTGATTGACTTCGGTCTTTCAGTTCTAACAGGTGGTAGCATTGCTACCATTTAGACGGATTAGGGGATTTCGGTCCTTTAGTTCAGACAGATGGTAGCATTTTTTTGTTTAGAAGTTCGCTCTTGTTTTTCGCCTTTTAGTCAGAATTTTAGAGCGAGGAGATATGTACCTTGAGAAACGCTCAAGCGACGAGCGGGCAGGGCTTCTGAGCGAAGCGAAGAAGAGCGAGGAGCTTGCGCGAGTCCAAAATTCTCGCTGGGGATTTTGGACGTTTTCGAAAGGTATATATCTCTGAGCGATTGTTAATCTTTCATTAATGTTTCTGCTTCATTTTTCAAACTTAGTAATCTTTTTTCTGAAATACCTGATTTTTTAGCACAATGAGCAAGATCCATTGACAATATATCTTGAACTAACATGATTTGTTCTTGCCCACAGATATTTAATAAATCACCTTTTAAAGACGGAAGGATGGTGATGGGATAAAATTTATTTGACTCAATCACATATTCTAATCCCCTATCTTCAGGATAACGCCAACCCAGCAGATCTATTTTCATGCATTCAGCATAACGGATAGCTTCACTGGTAAATTTAGTATTAGTAATTAGCATAGGCCTGATTTTCAATGTTTTCAAAGATGCTTTTTTAAAAAAATTACCGGTATTTAAATCTAAATAACGAGCATAATCAGCTAAAGCTACTTTTAAATCAACCCTCGATCCGGGCAAAGAATGAAATTTACATTCGCCAATTAGTAATTGCTTATCTATTTTCGCTAACAAATCAATTTCATGAAAAACGCATTTTCCAGGAAGATGCTGATTTATTTGGACAGCAAAACCTAATCTTTTAAAAATCTCGCCGACATATTTTTCAAAGGGGAAACCACTCGGTCCTAATTTTCTCATCGCTTCTTTTAAACTAAAACGCATCCCAGCTTTAGGAAAATCATGATAGAGATATTCTTGAACTTTTTTAAAAATTTCCTGAGTGCGAATATTATTATAAGCTTCTTTCTCTATCCGAGAAGCAATATGTTTAGCTAAAGCTTTTTGCGCGCCAACACGCACAGCGCTTTGATATACTTTGCGCCAGGAAAAAGGCTGTTTTTCACCCAGGCTATTAATAATGAATATTTTGGACATAGCTAAATTAATTTTTAATTTTTAGGTTCTAAACCATTAGTCATTGCGAGAAGCGAACAGAGTGAGCGACGAAGCAATCTCATTGGGATTGCTTCGTCGGCCTTCGGCCTCCTCGCAATGACAACTGCGCTGTCATTTTTTATGCTTCTGATATTTGCGTATTTCTTCTTCTGTCATGCCAAAATGATGGCCAATTTCATGCCATAAAGTCTCTTTAATTAATTGTTTGATATTATTATTAGCTGTCCTTTCAACATTATTTTGAAAAAAGGTGATTTTATCAGGCGCTACTCTATTGTAATTATATCTTTTAATTTGGGGCACTCCTTCGTACAAACCCAGAATGCAATTGCCAGAAGAATAACCCAATTGTTTTTTCTGAAATTCATCTGGTTCATCTTGCACCACAATAGCCACATTTTTCATTTTCTCTAAAAAATACGCAGAAAAATCAGCTAAAGCATCGCTAATTATTTTTTCAAATTCTTCCTTGGTCATGCTAAAATTATTAAAATTTACTTCGTCTTTGAACTCGTCTTCGCGAGGGAAATCATTATCTCTTCAAAAATATCCGGTGGAATAGGAATGGGATCGCCAGGATTAGTTTTACCAGGATATTTCCAAGCGCTAATAATTCTAATGGCCTGCCTGCGCAGGCAGGACTTTTGATCTTTCATTTTTTCAATCACATACATCGTCCAAATCTCGTAGGGATGTTTTTTAGAGCCAGCAGTTTGCATAGAAGCCCAGGTTTCTGGCGCAATACCAGCTTCAATTCTTTCTGGATGCCTGATTAATCTTTTAATACGGCTGGCTGACAAACCATATTGCCTGAGCTTTCCCTGAGAATGCTTAGTCCAATAAAACAAACCATCTTGGTTTTTATCAACTCTCATGTTTGATATCAAAACTAGTGAGTTTTTCTTCTTTTTCTTTTAATTCTTCAACTTTATCTATATTCTCGTGAAAAAAATTCTTTAAATAATCAATCATAAATTTAATACTGTCATCTAATCCTTCAATCACCAAAGTTACTGAACCATCTTTATTATTCCTGACCCAACCATAAAGGCCATATTTTTCCGCTACGATATTAGTCACATAACGAAAACCTACGCCTTGCACTTGACCATAAAAAGTACATTTTTTTCTCATAGAAGTTAAATTCAGCCGTGTTTTATTATTATAACATCCCCATCTTGAACTTCATAATCTTTGCCTTCTAGTCGCAGCCAACCTTTTTCCCGCGCTTCAGACCAACCGCCAGCTTCTAATAACTTTTGCCAATTAATGGTTTCTGCTTTGATAAACTTTTGCTCAAAATCGCTATGAATTACGCCTCCTGCCTGTGGGGCTTTTAAACCCTTTTTTAATGTCCAAGCCCTGGTTTCATCTGGGCCTGTAGTTAAAAAAGTAATTAAATTTAAAAGCTGATAGCCGGTTTTAATCAAAACGTCTAATTCTGATTCTCGAGGCAAGCCAATTTCTTCTCTTTCATCAGGAGTAAAATTGACCGCATCTAACTCCATGGCCACATCCATAATTAGATAAGAACCTGCCTTGCTTTGCTCGGCAGAACCTTGTTTCTCGCTTCGCTCGAAATAGGACCATTGATTTTTATCAAAGACTGATAAAATTTGTGCATCAATTTCTTCTTTGGAACCGTTTAATAAATAAATTCTTGGCTTAGAAGTTAATAACTGATAATTATGGAGAATTTTCCTTTCATCATCTGACCATTCAGTTTCGAATAACGATTGGCCCTTTTGCAATAGATCTTGGGCTTTAGTTAAAACTTTTAATTCTAAAATTGCTTCTTTCTGGCCAGATTTAGCATCTTTAGCGACATTCTGAATCCTTTTATCAACTGTTTCCAAATCTTTTAACATCAATTCTGTTTCTAAAGTTTCTTTTTCCAATAAGGGGTCGATTTTACCTAAAGTATTAATAATATCTGATTTTTTAAAACACCGCAGAACATAAACAATAGCGTCAGTTTCCCTGATATTAGCTAAAAATTGATTGCCCAAACCCTCGCCTTGAGATGCGCCTTTGACTAAGCCGGCAATATCAACAAACTCTATGGTGGTATAAATTTTTTTCGCGGAATGAGTGAGTTCAACTAATTTATCAACACGTTCATCAGGCACGGCAACAACACCAATATTGGGATCAATGGTGCAAAAAGGATAATTTTCTCGGCTGACTTGTTTTTTAGTTATTGTTTCAAATAAAGTTGATTTGCCTACATTAGGCAAACCCACGATGCCAAGAGATAAATTCATGATGTTCCTATTATAAAATAAAAAACTAAAATAAAAAAGGCCCCTTAGTACAAGAGTACAAGGGGCTTATATTTAAAGTTTGTCCATTACGGATTTTAGGGCTTCGAATATCCCGGGGAGACAATGTAAATGACCAGCTACTTTTTCTACGTCCACGCTTGGTATATTTTTTACCCTTTTATAAACACGTTTAATTTCAAGGCATCCATTTGGTTCTATATCATAAACAATTGCATCTGAAAGAAAATATTTTAGAACAAGAGAGTTTATGACGTTTATCTTTTTTTTAGTCCAGTCTCTATATTTGAGCACAAATACCAGGTTTTCTTTTCCGTCAAATAAATATATTCCATACCTTTTTATCTCTTCCATCCTCTTTTACCTCCTTTCCTGAAAATTTTTTAATGCGAACGTATGTTTCGCAGGTACTTTTAACAATGAATCATGCACTTCCAAACAATTCTTACAGATTTTTGAATCATTAAGGTCTGCGTTTATAGGCCAGAATTTTAATCCCCCTCCACAATTTGCACAAATAATACTTCCAACAGATGGACTTTTTTCGGTGTCAAGAAGATGAATTTTCATTTTCATGTAAATTCCCTCCTACTTTTGTTTAATTTTATCTATTTTATTCTTCTCACTTTAACTATTAAAACTTTTATCTCATGATTAGGAAATTCTTTTTTTAACTCTTTCTCTATCTTTGGGATATAGTCCCTATCAGTACAAGATCTAATACGATCAATATTAGAAAAGAGTACACGAGGTTCGCAACATACCGCACAGATTAAAAACATTACTTCTTCGCGACCTACATTATTAGATATTGCTTTTATCTCAAGACTTGTCAACACTCTTTCCATGTTTATCACCTCCTTATATAAAATTTTTTCAAAGATCACCTCAAAATTATAACAGATTATGGATTTGGTGTCAACCCCGTAGTGAAAATTTTGCTGCCTTCGGCAATTCAGTGTTTTATTTTATAAAACACTTGTAAAATTTCTACTACGGGGTCAACCCCGTCTAAACTAAAACAGGGCTGATAACATTATCAGCCCTGTCCTCATAATTTTCTATATCTTGTGCTTCTACCGAGTCCAATGCGTTCAATTTTTTTGAGACGCAATAATTTATCGAGAACCTGTTTTACGGTAGGCCGTGTAATCTTGGTTCCTCTGATAATCTCGCCGGTAGTAGTTTCTTTTGCTTTCTGCAAATACTCCCAAACAGCAAGTTGCTTCATTGAAAGAAGTTTTTCGATATTCTCTTTTGAGAGTAGCTCAACGGCCATCTTTGATTGCTTCAAGAAAATAGTCAAAAAGAAATCCAACCATGAAGTGATGTCTTTGTGATCTGTCTTAAAAGTCTTTTGACTTCTGCGTAAAGCCATATAGTAATCCGGCTTATTATCTTCAACCAGTTTCTCATGAGAAATATAGGGCATATACAAATATCCCTCTTTCAATAAAAGAAGATTTGTAAGAATGCGACTAAGCCGGCCATTGCCATCTTGGAATGGATGAATCTGCAAAAACTCAACGAGAAAATTACCAACAATCAAAAGTGGATGATATTTTTTTTCAGTTAAAGATTCTTGAGTCCACTCTACTAATTCCTGCATTTCTTTCGGAGTAAGATATGCCGGTGTAGTGTCAAAAAGAGTTCCGATGGATTTACCAGCTGCATCAATCATTTCAACTTTATTCTCGATTTTCTTGTAATCACCTCTATGGAGTTCATCCTTTTTTACATACTTCAAAAGCTCTTTGTGGAAATGTTTGATAGTGCTTTCTGAAAACTTAAGCGATCTCCAAGAATCAAAGACATTTTCTAGTAATTCAAAATATCCTTTTACTTCCTGTTTATCACGGTCAGTGAACTTCTGAATATCAATACCACGCATTAATTTCTCAACATCTTCGTCAGAGAGCCGAGCTCCCTCAATACGAGTTGAGGCACCAGTAGAAGTAATCAAAACAGACCGCTTAAGATGGTTTAAAACTTGTGGGCTCAACTGAGCGCCGGCAATCCATTGCCCCTTTAATTCATCAATTTGTGTAAGCTTTAACCAGATTTCTGCAGGAATATTTTCTATTCTCTGGTTAAATTGTTTATTTCTTGCCATACCATTATTGGCTATATTAGCTATATCCAATTATAGCCAATTCATTAAGGATGTCAACCCCGTCTAAATTAAAACAGGGCTGATAACATTATCAGCCCTGTCCCCACCGTTGTCTATATTATATTACTTTTTTCTACGATATACAAGATATACTGCTCCACCGATCAATATACTTCCCATTAATACCCAGAGCCAATTTTGTGGTGATTTGACAACGCCATTTTCTGGAGTTCCACTAGCCACAGTTGTTTCTGTTGTTTCTAAAGGCGTAGTTACAGTAGTAGTCGTTGGCGTGGTAGTAGCTTCTCCTAAGACTGTACCTTCTCCTGATACTGCACCTTCTTCACCAAAACCAATAATAATTCCTCCTACGCATCTCTCATCTGAAACATCAGGTATGGGAGTGGGACAGAAAATATTATTGATAGCTCTAGTAGTAGTTCTATAAACATAACCAGTAGCTATCTCCTCAGATGGAAGACAATTAATTACTACCCAAGGAGCTAAAACTTCATTTTTCAGAAGAAGTTGGAATTGCTTCACTGCTTCATAAGTAGCCTGATCATAAATTCCATTTACAGGTAAATTTAAACCAAGATATCCATTTAAGAATGATTGTAATTTTTTAACTTCTACTGGATCATTATCAGCTCCTAATTTAATAAATTTCAAAAGATAAGGCCCGCAAGTAGTAGAAGCTCCAGCCACTTCGCCTTGTTCAGTAGAAGCGCCAGCAACTACACCAGCTGGAATAACATATTGACCGCCAATGCCAGCAGTTGCTCCACAAGCATCTTTACATCCTTGTAAGGAACCAAATGGACCACTAGCGTCAATGGCACACTGTAAAGTAGTTGGGTTACAAGCATACATAGTTGCTAGAGGTACTGTCGTAGTAGTTGTTGGAGGTACTGTAGTGGTAGTAGTTGTTGGTGCAACACAGGCACCATCACAATTAGAAGTGGTGTATGTACCGCCAGAATCTTCTACGCATTGATAAGATTGATTGCAAGAATACATAGTTGGAGGAACTGTTGTGGTAGTGGTAGTAGTTGTTGGTGCAACACAGGCACCATCACAATTAGAAGTGGTGTATGTACCGCCAGAATCTTCTACGCATTGATAAGATTGATTGCAAGAATACATAGTTGGAGGAACTGTTGTGGTAGTGGTAGTAGTTGTTGGTGCAACACAGGCACCATCACAATTAGAAGTGGTGTATGTACCGCCAGAATCTTCTACGCATTGATAAGATTGATTGCAAGAATACATAGTTGGAGGAACTGTTGTATCTTCAGTATCACTATTATTCTCTGGCGTTGTATCTAGAACGCTAGAACTAACCGTCACATTATTTATTAACGTGCTACCATCAGTTCCCTGATTTACGGTAGTATTAATGGTAAAATCTTGACTGCTACTAGCCGCTAAAGAACTTAAATTCCAAGTTAATTCTCTAGTGATTGAATTATAAGAACCGGCTGGATTAGAAGAAACATAAGTGACACCTGTCGGTAATGTATCTTTAACAACGATACTCGTTGCCGCATCGGGACCATTGTTTGTTGCGCTAATTGTATAAATTAAAGTATCACCAATATTAACCGGATCGGCATTATCGTTTTTAGTAACTGAGAGGTCAGCAATAGTTTCATAACAAACTAAATGATCTTTATTAAAATTATTTGCATCTGCAGATGTTGTGAAGAATTTAGTAGTGTTTATGTTGATCCCATATTTAGTTAATTCCGATACAGGAATTGCCCAATCAATATAATATGCTATTCCATCATTTGTCACTCTAGCATAACTAGCGGATGAGCCTGACCATAAAACATTTTCTGCAGAATCACCGAAAACAGGACTAAAATCAACCGGCTCTGTGATAGGATTATTTTTCCACAAAGACACGAAGTTTTTTCCACCAAGTTCAGTAGTATTTTTTCCAGTTACAGAAGCAAGATATTGATAATTTGGTTTATTTGTTTGAAATAAAACCACCCACGATTTACTTACAAGATTGCTCGCGGTGCCAGGATTTCCACTCAATCTTTCCCGAAAATATTGAAAATTGTCGTCTGCAGCGAATCCCACCGCAGGATTCAAATCATCTCCAACAATATCAATTTCGCTAGGGCTTACATCACCGCCTGGATCAGTTATACAGGTATTTGGAGTCGTCCATTGAGTTGGCCAGCTCGGTGTAGGAGTTACAGCTGACACCATCGGTGATAACGAAACAAACGGCGAAAACGCCATTATTAATATAGCGACTGACGAAACGATTTTTTGAAACTTAAATAGATTTTTTGTCATATTTTTAATTTTAAATTTTGTTTTTAATTTTTAGAGATTGCTTCGTCGCTGCGCTCCTCACAATGACAAACGCAATGACAAATAAAAAATTGACATCAAAAAGATGCCAATTTAAACAGAGACTTATTATTTAATGTAGTCTGTGGATCGACCCAAAATTTTGAAAATAAAAATCCCACCGTTTTTGTGTCCATTAAAAGGACGTTTAGAGTATAGCAGACTGTATTTCTTTTGTCAACCCCGTAGTGAAAATTTTGCTGCCTTCGGCAATTCAGTGTTTTATAAAATAAAACACTTGTAAAATTTCTACTACGGGGTCAAGTCAAGTTATCTACCGTTCTCTTTTAAGTTTACCCCGGTTAAATTCGCCAAAGGCGATTATTTAATGGGGTCTACTGATTCAAAGTCGTAAATAATTTTTCTGTGGTCGTGGCTATATTACCTGATTTATCAGCTGAAGAGATTAAATAATAATAAGTCGTGCTTGCCGTTAAATTAGAAAGCGTAAGATTGTGAATCAAAACATAATCAGAAGAACTTACAGCAGGAGTTGAAGTAGTTATAACAAACGAAGTTGAAGTGCTATACCATACTTTGCTATTGGCCGTTTCATCAGTAAGCCAGGTAATTTGGGTTGAGGTGGCAGTTGTACTGGTAGCGAAAACAGCGGAAATAATGGGGGCAATAATGTCAGGAGTGGAAGTAGCACAAAGTTTTTTCTGGATTCCCGGAGCAGTTAAAAGTCCTGGTGGAATTTTTCCAGAAGAGCCTGCGCCTTCTGCAAGTAATTCATTTATTTTCCAAAGCGTCTTTGGTCCTACTATTCCAACTTGTTCAATACAAGTTTTCTTTTGGAACTTTTTCACCGCCTTCTCGGTTAATCTGCCAAAATAGCCAGTGATAAGTCCTTCAGGATAAACATCTGGATCAGTGGCTAATATCTCCTGCAATCGCTTAACTTCTTCGCTAGTCATGCCTATTCTTAATTGATTTATCAGTTGGAGCGTTCCTTTGACTTCTTTGACTGTTTCTTTTATTCCGCTCTGGGCCTGCCTTAATGTCTCTATCTGGGCTATTAATTGATTAATTTGTTCCTGAAGAGAGGTTATGAGTTCCCCTATGGTTGAGGTGCTGGAAATTGCTTGAGTAAAAACTGGTACAGATAAAAAACTAAATAAAATCGCTAAACCAAGAACAGTGCTAAATATTCTTTTCATTTTTTTTATTTTATTAATTTTTATTAATTATTTTTAATTTTCGACCTAATTTTTTATTTTATTCCTGTCAAATTCCGCTCTTGCGGACTATTTAACGGGATGAATTAATTTACTTTAATAAATTTGCTGGACACCAGTAATATCACCTTGGGTCAAAGTATCTTTCTTCACTTCTCCTTTGGAACCATAACCATACATTGTATGATTGGTATAATCATCAGTATACATATCATCTAAACCCATAGTATGACCGAGTTCATGAGTAAGAATATCTTGAGCATCATAGACACCTTGAAAAGCGCAATTCTGATTTTGAGACCAATACCAAATAGATTTTGTATTCATGATAGTATCTACTTCTGTGGCCACTTTGGTTATGCGATCATACCAGATGTATGATACAGCCAAGGCACTGCCTGGAGCATTTCCCCAAGCAATAATATTTTGGCCGTCTAAAACTGCTCGATTAACTATGGTATCAGAATCCTTAGTAATTGTCACTTGATTATTATGAATAACATCTGTCCATTGTTTATAAGAATTTTCGGCAATCAAAGACAAATTATTTGCGCCAATAGTTAAAGGGACGCTTGAAGTATTCAATCTATATTTCCAAGTACTAGGAAGTGTCCACTCAGCTGAAGCAACCAATAAATCAGAGTCAGGATCTGATAACTCGCATTGAAGAGTTGGTGTAGGCGGTGTTGGCTTGCCAGGTTTATTTGGCTTTGCATGATAGACAAATACCCGTAGCTTTAATTCTGGATGTCCTGGCACATCATATAATCCAGCCTGTTCAGGGATATCTGAATTTTTATCGTTTTTAGCAAAAGTAATTGAAGAACAAAAAATAATGGCTATTGCTAGAAAAGATACGACTAAAAACTTTGTTTTAAGCATAGTTTTTTATTTAATTATTAAGCTACCTTTAGTATAGCACTTTACTAATTATTTTGGGAAGAGGCCCGCCCTTGCGGGCGGACTTCTTATTCAGTCAAAACAGAAAACTCTTCTACGGAAGATTCCAGAAAGAAATATTTGCAGTACTTTGTGATATTTTGGGTGTTGCGCTTCCAGGTGCAGGTAACGGCGGAGAAACAATAATTGTATCACCGCTGTTGTTAAAGCCGTCGAGCTGTCCAGCCCAGTTGTTCATAGCGTTAGTGTCGGTTCCGGAATAAGCTGCATCTGCGCTGGTAATCATTGCTCTTATTGCTGGCGTGCAACCGAATGCGCCACAATTAAGTTTGGCTGTAAGTAACTGGTGCAAAAGCTGAATACGCGCCTGTTCTATATTGGTTCTTTTCTTGTTGGTACTTGTTTTTGCGACATTAGCTAAATAAGCACCGAAAAGTTTCGCTGGTGAATCAATAATTCTGGCGTTAGTACTCGTTCCGATTGTAATTTGTCCTGCAGTGAAACCGATGTATGACTCCGGTGGATTAGTAAAGATATTCGTTGTGAAATTAGTATGATTCTTCCAGAATCCCTGAGTTCTTGATGGACCAAGTTTATTGTTAGTAAAGATACATTCCACATTTTGGGCTAAACCAAGATTGACCATCATCCCGCTACCATTAACCGTCACGGAGAATGGCAAGCCGGTATCTTTATTGACGCAAGTTATAGATCCTAATTGCCAGAAATTTGGAACAGTTTCACTTACAGTATAATTACCAACACTCAAATTGAGGAAAGTTTTTGATTGTGGCAGAGTGCCATCAGTACAATCAGTAACACCTTCGTCATCATCGAGTACAAATCCACCATTCCAACTTGTTGTAAAGTTAAAGTCTTTACAATCATTCGGTTGAGCGTCTTTAACAATAGTCAAAGTCGCAGGTATATCATCATTGGTAATAGTACAAGTTGCTGAGCCACCATTAGAAATAATCACATTACTGCAATTATTATAGGTCGTGGCATAACTAGCAACTGCTGGTTCTGTGACTGAATAGGTACCAGCATTAACAATTAAATCGTTTTGACCATCGACTTCAAAAGCTACTGCGTTGCCGCCATTCACCGAGAACGAAAAGTCAGCTGCTGATTTTATTCCACCATTACCATTATCGATTACTTTCTTAACAATAAAGGTGGTTAATGTGAATGGCTCACAAGCGCTGTCTACTTCAGTATAATTGGCTTCACCATTGTAGTGGACCTTGAAAGAATATGAACCAGCACCAGGGAGTATCTCATCATTTGATGGATGTGCAACGCCATTTACTAAATCAACTGTGCCGGCTGAAGTTCCCTGCAAATCACAAATACCATTGTTATAGAATGTGAAACTAACGGCTCCAGTTGGTATTGATAAAGAAACGCCAGAAACTGTAGCTTGGTCGTGAACAGAATTTGCAAGAGCTTCAGAAACAATTATATTTTCATTAATATCATGAATTTCAGTAACAACTATTGGCGTTGCCTTGTTAATCGTAAAACCAGCTGTGCTGTAAGTAATGTTGTAATTGCCGAGCACTTCAGTTGGTGACAGAGTCGCACTGATAATATA
>Ga0315288_10001546_pt1 | contig 29676 bp, 27 predicted proteins | sample YL17G11_20_MG_FD_203454 | JGI IMG/M metagenome (GOLD analysis project Ga0315288, IMG submission 203454) | Sediment microbial communities from Yellowstone Lake, YNP, Wyoming, USA - YL17G11_20 | ecosystem: Environmental > Aquatic > Freshwater > Lake > Sediment | place: USA: Wyoming | collected... | reverse complement strand
CATCCACTGGGCAGGCTGCATCAACAAGCCGGCGGTTGAGATGACGTGCTGGAATCTGCTGGAGACAGCCGACGCCCTGACCTACGACACGCTGCGACCGCTGCTGCTCGAGGAGTACGCCGAGGACGACATCAACAAGTTCCGCACTTGTATCGACGAGGTCATTGTCTCCGTCAATAACGAGCTTGAGTACCGCCGGCGCGTACTGCGTGAGTACGCGGCTGTGGGGATCACGCTTGCGCACGACAAGGCCGCGGTCATGCGTGCGCTGGCCGGCACGTTTACCAAGGCGGAGATGAAGCGGGTCTTCTGGATTCTGAAGAACTACGGCGGGTAGTTCGGCCCCGGCGCCACTATCAGTGGCAAAGGGCTCTTGTCAGGAATTCTGTCCGAATGCCTCGTCGCAGAACCGACGGCACTGGGCGACAAGAGCTGTGGCGTCGTCGATGTCCCGACTCGCTGTGCCTGCATCGATGTGACTATCGATATCGCAGTCGCCGGCCTGCCGCTCGTCGTAGAGCCGTTGAACGATGCGCGTGAAGCCGACGGGAAAGACGCCTGTCTTGACGAACTCACGGTTGAACGCGCCGATGGTCTGGGAGTGCGAGGAGAATGTGAATCCCTTGACAAGAAGCGCTGCCGATATCGCGTGGTAGGCCGCATAGTATGCCCTCGAAACCGCATCGTCATCGAATCCCTGCGCCATGGCAGAACGAGCTGCCTGCAGCTTGAGATCGGCTTTGGCAAGCATCCGTTCTACGACCTCGCGATCGGGCAGCGCACTCATATTGGCACACCCTCCTTCGCGATATTCAGACCGAGCGGATACCGGCGCTTCGATTCCCACTCCTTCGCCCCCCATACCAGACATCCGAACAGCGTGCCGTATGTGTCAAGCATCCGAACCGCCACGTCTGTGACCAGTTCTCGGGCAGAGCGGTCGTACTCATCAACCACAACGAGCACATCGCGATCCGACCCTTCGGTCTGCTCCCCGCGGGCGTAGCTACCAAAGAGGGTCACCGACCGAACGCGATTGCCCAGCAGCTTCCGAACAGCATCTCCGAACTCACACGCAATGCGGTCCACGGCTCCTCCGTGCATAACGGGTATTCGGACTCCACTGGAGCAATTCCTCTACGAGTGAATATAGCCGATCTCGCTCATTTCCGGCAACTTCATGGACACGGCGCCTGCTCCATCGATCCGGGAGGTCATCCGGGAGTGTGGCGCGCAAGCGATCCTTCGGCAAGTGCCGCAAAGAGCACATTGGTGAGCCACTTCAACGCCAGAGTCCTGTCGTCAGGTTTTCCGCTTGACAGAAGAGTACTGAGCCCATACCCCTCTTCGTACACGACTGCCAACCGCTCATCGATGGAGACCCCGAAGACCCCCTGCTCGCCGTCGGGAAGCTGCGTCGGGGGGATTGCGTAGGCTTGTGGCGGACTGGTGTGCGCATAGTAGGACGAGAAGAGCGGATGTTGAGGCCCCAGTCGTCTCAGCGCGCTCACACACAGGGGGCCCGTGACCTGGGCCAGATCCGCCTGGAACCGGTAGATGTAGCAGCCGCTGGGCACTGGTTGACCATTTGCGTCGACGCCCTGCCACGCATAGCCCCTGCGTCCCTGGTAGAAGACGCCGGCAGGCACGCTTCGAAGGGTATCGCAGTAGATCTCCCGTTCCTCCTTTGTGAAGACAGAGAAGATCAGATCTGTCGTCCGGAGCAGTGAGATGGAGAAGAGGGTCTGGGGATGGAAGATGGCCGGTGACGGTGGCCCGAACTCGTATCCTGCGGCATCGCGATCGGAGGCCTGCATGCGATCCAAAGTGACACGCGTCGGACGGTCACACACGGTCTCCTGCAGGATGTCGGCGATGAATCCCCTGATGGCATTCGAGTTGACAAGATACGTCTGCGCAGGTGCGGAATTGAAGATGTAGATGCACCCGCCGTTGTTCACGTACGCCCGCAAGAGGTGCATATTCTCTTCGAGAATCTGGATAGGCGCTGCCTGCGGCTCGAAGAAGAGCACCGGGTACCGCATAAGCTCGGAGAGACGAAGAAAGTGGTAGAGGCTCCGCAGTTCGCTGCCATCGCAGTCTTTTGATAGGAGGAAGCGTCTGCACCCTTCCTCAACCCCGGGCAGATGCAGTTGCTCCCAGCTTGACAGCCTGCAGGACAGGGAGAGGCGACCGACCCAGTTGCTGTCGAGGGGCGACAGCGTGACACGATACCGCTCGGCAAAGAACCGCGTGAGGACATCGGTGACTCGGGCCTGCGCCTTGAAACGCTGACCGTCGTCAATGAAGGGGAGCGCGGCCTCGATGCCCCGCAGTGCATCAATCGGTGCGCTTGACCGCGCCACTGTCGGATTCGTCCCCTGTGCCCGTTTTTTGACAGAGGTGAGCCATCGGGAGAAGCCGGCATACGCACCGCCACAGGAGAGACCTGCGGCATCGGGAGTCATCAGCACGTTGGTATGCTCGTTGACGAAAGCGCACAGGGTGCCCAGTTCGACCCGTGGAGCAGAGGTGCCGGCGTTGTCGGCAGGAAGGTCCAGATACGCCACCGTCGTGCGCCCGGTTGTTCGCTTGCCGGCGCCGACAACAGCGGCCTTCTCGTAGCGGTCCTCGATCTCAAAGCCCATCAGGCGCGACAAACCGGTAGTCGTGGCATGCAGGTCCTCGGTGATCTCGGTACGCGACGCGCCAACGTCGGGGAATGCAGGAATGGTGGTTCCCGTCCCGGTGGAAGAGTCCTGCGAGCCCACAGCTCCCCGTGAGGACGAGTGTGGTGCCCACGAATCTACGGATTCGGAGCGTTGCTGGGGCGCGGGGAGGTCGAACGCCGATTCCCTCGTTGGTTGTGCGATGTCAAGGAGCGGAGGCTGTGCCGGAGAAGGCTGCCGTTGGGTTTGTCGGGGCATGGTGATGACTGCCACCGACAGCGGCGCAGACTCGGAGGGCGGCGTACCCAACGAGCCCCAGGTCAGGTAGAGCCAGAGCCCGATGTGAAGTGCCAGCGACAGGAAGAGCGCGAGCAGAGTGATTCTGCGGGATGATCGCTTTTTGGGTGGGTGGTCGGGGATGTCGATCATGGTCTGGTGCTTCGAATCGCGCATCGGATTCAGACCGAGGCTTGCGGGCATGTGGTAGGCGGATGTGGCGGCAGTGAATATAGCCAATCCAGCCTATCTGCGGCAAGCCTAGTGGACAGGACACCAAGCATTGCGGTGACAATCGAGTGACAGTTGCGTGTCGATTGGCTACTAGTGTATGTTATGAGTACACAGGGCACGCTATTGCCGGTTGAGGATGGGAGGCCGTATGAAATTCGTCACAGTGCGAGACTTTCGGGGGAACTCCTCTCGAATCTGGGCTGAACTCAAACAAGAACATGAGCTCATCGTCACTGTGAACGGCAAGCCTGCTGCTCTTCTCACACCACTGTCCGATCTCACCATGGAGGAGTCGCTGCGGACCATGCGCAGGGCGCGGGCGATGTCCGCCGTTTCCGCCATGCAGACCCGTGCGGTCGGCAAGGGCTTGGACACCCTCTCACTCGCCGCAATCAACGACGAGATCCACCAGGTTCGCGCAAAAAGGACGCGGTAGGCGATGCTCGTCGTCGTTGACACGAACGTGCTGGTATCGGGGCTTCTCAATCCATTCGGGTCGCCTGGAGCGGTCGTGTCGTTTCTGCTGGAAGGTCGTATCACGCCATGCTACGACGCGCGGATCTCGTCGGAATATCAGGGCGTGCTCGCGCGGCCGAAGTTCGGATTCCATCCGGAAGAAACAGCCGCACTTCTCGACTACATTCGAGAGAACGGCAGACAGGTCTCGGCGGTTCCAGTGAAGATCCCGTTGAGAGATGCGTCGGATCTTCCGTTCTTGGAGTGTGCCCTTGCGACAAGAGCGGCAGTTTTGGTGACCGGCAACCTTGCACACTTCCCCAAACGCATAGGGGATACAAAGGTCATGCCGCCGCACGGCTTCGTCAAGCTGCTTGTCAAGTAGCTGGGAGGGAGGGCTACGGTCTCGAAGCTTGGCTGGCCTGTTCGAGGACGGAAGCGAGTTCCGGTCTTGGGTGACCGGTAACCCCATCAGCGGTGTGCTTGTGGAACGGAAAGAACGGCAGATCGGGGAAGTGGCGGGTTGAGTCGAACCGGAAGATCAGCTCGCCCTTTGGTCCCTGGAAGTGGTATCGATAGTCAACGCGCTCAAGCTGCTCGGAGCCAATCCTGACGCACTCATTGACATGGAGAAGCTTGCCTTCCGGGAATCGGACCCGACAGGAGATGATCGCCCTGCCCGAGCTGAACACTTGGTCGGTGTACTCCTCAACCCAGCATCCGCGCAGTCCCGTCAGGAGGCTCCGTACCGACTCCAGATAGGCGTAGAGGTGCTCATGCGGCATGTCTCAGTTGCCCTTCGAGCGCAGTCCGAACATCCACGAACGCCTGGTAGTAGTTCGACCACTCAATGGACTCGGCAGTGTCATCGCACTGACCCAACTGGAACCGCTCGAAGAACGTCTCGGAACTCATGCCGAACCGTGCCTCAAACTCTGCCAGGCGACGAATCAGGTATGCGAACTCGTCGATCGGAGAATCGAACTCGACTCTCACCATCTTCATGAGCGACCTCCTTGAGTCCGAGTGTTCTTCCTGCAACAAAATAGATTGGTGAGAACCATCGGGCCATGCCACAGGGCACTTTGCGGGGTGTGCGGTTCGGTCGCGAATTCCTGCCGATGAAGCGTGCCCGGGCCACGGCACATGACGGGGAGTTTCCACCTTCGGGGAACGCGACGCCCGATCCATTTTGTTAAGCACAGTTGGTGTGAACCATCGAACATTGTCGCATAGCGTCTGCCGTGGATGACGCTTGCCGAAATCCAAAATCCCGTGCCCCAGCATTTGGCGAAGCGTCATGTGAGTATTCGCAAGTTCCTGCAGCCTGACCCAGTCAACAACCTCTGAGATCTGACTCCCCCCACTCACATCCCCGCCCGCCACACCGTCACCTTGTTCCTGCCCGCCTCCTTCGACTGATACAGCGCCTTGTCCGCACAGTTAATGAGCGCCGGCTTCTCCTGCGCGCTGCCGGGAAATGTGGCCACGCCCACGCTCATGGTGACTTTGAGGGCCTTGTCGCCCGATTGCACCACATGCGCCTCCACGGTCTGGCGGATACGCTCGGCGGTAACGATCGCTCCCTTTTCATCAATTTCCGGGAGGACGACGATGAATTCCTCGCCGCCGTAGCGCGCAGGGAAATCGGTTTGGCGTATGGAGCGCCGGATGCACCCCGACATCTCTTTGAGCACCAGGTCTCCCACGGGGTGGCCATAGGTGTCGTTGAACTTTTTGAAGTGGTCGATGTCCATGAGCAACAGGCCAAAGGGGCGGCCGTACCGCTTGGAGCGCTCAAGCTCAGTTGTCAATGTCTCCTGGAAGAAGCGGTGATTGTTCAGGCCGGTGAGGCCGTCGGTGGTAGCCAGTTTCTCCATGCGCTGGTAGAGCAGCGCGCGGGCGATGGCGACCGATGCGTTGCCGACAATCGTTGAGAGCAGTTGTTCGATCTTGCCGCCGAACTGGTTGACATTGTCGCTTTCGACCGACACAATGCCCAAACAGCGCGCCTCGTCGTCGAGAATGGGCGTCACCAGCACCGATCGCAGGTTGGGGCTGCGGGGCTCCCCCGGCACCAGCAGGTGGAAGTCGCCGGTGATCTGCGTGATGTCGCCGATGTTCACGGACTTCTTCTGCTGGTACACGTACGAGCACAACCCGGCGTTGATGGGAAACTCGTACGCCTGAGGAATGCTGGCCGAGGTGCTGCGAATGCGGTACACCATGCCCACCTGGCGACGCGGGTCGAAGGTGAGAGCCATCACGCGGGTGTAGTTGGCCAGCAGCGCCATGGTATCGAAGACAATGTCGAAGATCTGCTCGATCTTCAGTGCCGTGGTGAAGCGCTGGGCGGTTTCGTAGAATATCTGGAACTGCTGCGCGGTCTGCTGTTGCTGGAAGCGCATGCGCGCATTGGTGATGAGCGCAGCGGCGAGCGACGAGAATCGGCGCATGGTTTCTTTGTGGTGATCGGTGAACACGCGATTGTTCTTGCTGTCAACCACCAGGGCGCCAAGCAGTTCCCGCTCTTCCGACACAATGGGCACTGCGAGTATGGAATTGATGATCTCGGCGCCCGTGTAGTAGAGGACCTCTCCACCGTACATGGAGAGGTCGCCGCTCATGAACGAACGTTTCTCCACACCCACGCGGCCCACGATGCCCTTGCCCAGGGGGATCTCCACCTTGCGGGCAACGCTCATACTTTTGGAGTGGAATGAGTTGAGAGTGAAGCACTGCCGAATCGGGTCGAAGATGAAACCCAGTGCAGAGTAGGCCTCGAAGTTGCGCGACATGAAGAACACCACGCTTGACAGAATCTCTTCGACGCCCGTGGCCTTCTGACCGGGATGCTGAAGCTCGCCCGATTCTCCGGCCAGAATGGTTTGCTTGAACTCATCGGCATCTCCCAGGGCTGCGGTGCGCGAGCCCGGCATGGGCGTCCTTACCGGCGGCGCATTGCGCTTGATGCCCCGAGCCACCACGTAGGGCAGAACGCCGCAGGCGACCACAGACCCCGCAGCCCACAGAAGCGGTGTCAGGGCTGCCATCGAGACGGCATCGTCGGCATGCACGAAGACGTGCAGAACCTCGCACGCCACGACCACGCCGAGTGACGCAGCCAGAAGCGGCAGGGACCCAAACGACCCGAAGAGCATCAGCAGCAGGTAGTACCCGCGATGCGCCGGAGAGGCGAGAAACCATCGCTGCTCCGGGCCAAGTGTGAGGTGCACTGCCACGACCATGAGTAACGACAGTCCGCACACGGTGCGCCAGTTGCGGACAGTGGCAGGGCTTCTGGAGGCCGCAACCAGTGCCAGGGCAAACGCAACGCCGACAACACCGTACACGCCCCAGGCCTGCGGACCCGCCAGACCCAGGTCCATGCGACCTGTCACTGACAGGAATGCGGCTGCTGCGTACAGCAGCGCCTCCACAACAATGAGGATGGTGCCCAAAGAAGAGCCGGCCATGGGTTGAACCGCCGGGGTGATGGGGTGAGAATGATGTAGTTTTTGTCGAGACAGGACCTCGCGCCCGATTGTCACACGAATGACGCGGGCCGGGCAACACTGTTCGGCACTATTCCTGCACAATTCTACACCAATGTCCACGCCAAAATCAAAGAGTTCGGCGACCGTGCGCTCGCGGCTCTTCGGCCTGCTGGGCCGACGACGGCAGACTGCACTGCTGCGCTCGCGGGTGGAGCACACCTGCTCGGGGCAACATCTGTGTCTGCCGCGCGACTTCTCCAGTGTGCACAAGGCACTCATCGTACTGCCCGAAGATGCGCTGTCGGCCCTGCAGCATGTGCATGGCGTGCGCGCGCTCATCTCCCATTTCGGCGAGTGCAGTATTGTGCTGCTGTGCGAAGAGGCCGTGCGACCATACTTCGAGGGCATGCCGGGCATCGCCCGTGTCAACGCGTACCGACGCGACCAGCGATACTGCTTCTCACGACACTTCGAAGCGCTCTCCGAGCACCTTCACAGCGAGGGATTTGACTTGTGCGTTCTGCTGGAGCGCAATCCCGACCTGTCGCTGTTGTATCTGGTTGGCCAGACGGGCGCGGAAGTGCGCGTGGGGTATGCGGGCGCATATCCGTTTCTCAACATGCGTGTGCAGTTGAGCCCCGACCCCGCGTACTTGCCCACACAGAACCTGGTGATCGCGCGCATGCTCGGTGCACCGGTGGGCCGGCCGAGCCGCTGGAGTGTGTCTCCGCGGGCCATTGACGAGGCGCGACACCTGTTGCACGAATGCGGCCTGCCTCCTCAGCAGCGCCTTGCCGGCATCGACGGATACTTCTTTGTGCGCACCTTTGGCGAGTCGTGGACCGAGTCGCTGTGTGCGGCAGTGGCAGCAGTGCGGCCGGTGACCTGGTACCTCTACGGCGACAGCGATGTCCGCCCGGGGCTCGCCGAGGCGTGGGCAGCGCGCCAACGCATCCCCGTGTTCCACGACATGAGTGCGGCGCATCAGGCAGCGCTCATTTCCATGTCGGAGGTAATGGTGACAGGTGCAACACCCCTCTGCGAACTCACGCGACTGCTCGATCGGCCTCGCATCGCCGTTCTTGATGAATGCGACGAAGTGTTGCACCATGAGGCCACCCCGCAGGCGCGTGTGGCACGCTACCGGGAGCGGCCCGATGCAGCCACAATTGTCGATGTCCAGAAGCTTCTTGGGGGCATTCGTCCATGAACGGCCCCGACAAAGGCATCCATACCGCCGACACCCGCACCATGCCTGCGGTGCAGGCCGCACTCGACCAGGCTGCGGCGGTGTTCCTCCGCCAGGTGCACGAAGTCAACCCCCACGTCCAAAGTGACAGCGTGGAGAAGGCGTACCGCTTCTCCTGGAACGCCCACCGCAACCAGGTACGCAAGTCGGGCGAGCCGTTCCTGTCGCACCCCGTGGCGGTGGCGCTTATTCTGGCTGAGCAGCGGCTCGATGCCATCACCATCGCAGCGGGCCTTCTGCACGATGTGCTGGAGGACACACCCATCACGCGCGAGGAACTCGGGCGGGAGTTTGGCGAGCAGATTCTGCTTCTGGTCGACGGCGTCACCAAGATCCAGAAGCTGGAGATGAAATCGCACGAGGAGCGGCAGGCCGAGACCTACCGCAAGATGCTCCTGTCCATGGTTCAAGACATCCGCGTGATTGTCATCAAGTTTGCCGACCGACTTCACAACTTGCGAACACTACGCTACCTCTCGGTGGAGAAGGTCAAGGCCATCGCCGGCGAAACTCTCGACATCTACGCGCCGCTGGCCCACCGCCTGGGCATGGCGCGCATGAAGTGGGAGCTGGAGGATCTGGCCTTCAAGCACCTGCACCCCGCAGAGTTCAAGAACATCGTTTCCAAGGTGGTAGGCAGCCGGCACGAGCGCGAGAGGCAGATCGAGAGTTTTGCGGGGCCGCTGCGCGAACGGCTCAAGAGTGAGGGCGTTGAAGCCACCGTCATTGGCAGACCCAAGCACTTCTACAGCATCTACCAGAAGATGAAGCTGTACAACAAGTCGTTTGAGGAGATCTACGACCTGCTCGCCATACGTGTGATCACGAACAATATCCGCGACTGCTACGGTGCACTGGGCGTGGTGCATTCGCTTTGGAAGCCGGTGCAGGACCGCTTCAAAGACTACCTGAGCACCCCCAAGACAAACGGCTATCAATCGCTGCATACCACGGTGGTCGGGGAGAAAGGCGCGATTGCCGAGATCCAGATCCGCACCTGGGAGATGAATCAGGTTGCGGAAGACGGCATTGCGGCGCACTGGCTGTACAAAGACGGTGAGGGAGCAGCCATCTCCCGAGACGACAAGGCGCTGGTGTGGCTGAAGAACCTCATCGAGTGGCAGAAGGACTTGACAGACTCAACCGAGTTCTTCGAGTTCTTCAAGATCGACCTGTTCGATGCCGAGATCTTCGTGTTCACTCCCAAGGGAGATCTCATCTCGCTGCCCAAGGGCGCCACCGTTCTCGACTTCGCCTTTGCCGTGCACACCGACCTGGGGCTGCATTGCATTGGTGGCAAGCTCGACGGCAAGCTGGAGTCTCTGGGAACGGCGCTGCGCAGCGGCAGCACCGTGGAGGTGCTTCACTCAGCCTCCAGAAATCCGACCATCGACTGGCTCCAGTACATCAAGACGCCCAAGGCGCGATCGTCGGTGCGGCGGTGGCTGCGTACATCGGAGAAGCGCGAGAGCCTGGAGCTGGGCAGGAACATCGTGCGCACCAACTACGCCAAGCTTCACATGCGCACGCCCATCACCGATCACACCTCCGAGCTGCTGCAGGCGTTGGGGATCGGAAGCCTTGACAGACTGTACGAGCAGGTGGGTTCCGGCGAGCTGCCGGTCGCACGTATCATGGAGCACTTCCAGAGCCGCAAGGAGAAGAAGCCGATCCATGTGAACGTGATGTCGCGTCTGGCGCGCACCTTTGCGGCAAAGCAACCCGGCGTTGTAGTGGGCGACACCGACAACGTGATGGTACGATTTGCCAAGTGCTGCAATCCCATTCCAGGCGACCAGATCACCGGCTTTGTGACCCGGGGTCGTGGCATTGCCGTGCATCGGAAGGACTGTCCGAATGTGGGCCTCTTTGCCGACAGCGAAGAGCGGCGCATCGACGTGAGCTGGAAGAGCCGCGAGGACAAACGGTACGTGGTGTCACTTGAGGTCGTGGCGCACGACCGACCGGGGCTGCTGCATGAGCTTACGGGGGTGTTCGCCAATTTCGGAGCGGATGTGCTGGAAGCCACGGTCACCACTGCCAACGACCAGGCGCACGATGTCTTCCGCGTGGGCATCCAGAACCGCAATCAGCTCAAGCAGATCACCGAGAGAATGCGCAAGCTCAAGGGCGTGGAGAAGGTACTGCGGAGCAAGGGAGGGTCGTCGGGACTGTGAGGGGAAGTGCGGAGTTCGGAGTGGGGAGCGCGGAGTTGTGGAGGTCACCGACGAACATGTAGAGACGTTGCGCGCAACGTCTGTCGGACTGAGGGGGAAGTGACGAGTTACGAGCAAGCGAGTTACGAGTGACGAACGGCTCCCCTGTTCGGCGCGGATGCCTTTCTCCGGAGCATCAACTCCCCGCAGATCCATGCACTCCGGCGTCCACAGTGGCGGAGCGGGGTGTTCACGGACAGGAAGAGTAGGCCGAGCCTGCGTCCCGGGAGTATTTTTTCACTGCACAGCGGTTTCGCGCTTAAGGAAGGCAGCTCGGACATGATCGGCGACATTGTGACAGGTGCAAGCGGAGCAACTCTCGGCATTGCCGCAGGAGTGGGTGCCGTCGCGCTGCTGCGGAAGCGCTTCTCCAAGAAGAAGATCGAAGGCCGCACGCCTCACACCACGTTTGTCCTCTCCGGCAACCTCAAACAGACCAGCCTCCTCGACGCCATCCAGTTTCTCGAAATCGGCAAGCGGCAGGGTATTATGCATGTGTACAGCGGTCGACGCAAGGGATACCTCACGTTCATTGCCGGGCGGGTGGTTGACGCGTTCTACCGTAACCAGACCGGACGCGAAGCCGTGTTCTCCATGTTGGACCTGGAGGAAGGCGACTTTTATTTTGAACCTCGCATTGTGGCGCAGCCCAAACTCATTCAAGAGTCCATTCTTGACCTTGCATTCGAATGGGATGCGCGCAAAAAGTAGCTATCACGGAGTCCCTCCACTCCATCCCCGAAAGAAGCCCGCATGATCGGACCCATCAAGATATTCTCGGGAAACGCCAATATCCCTCTGGCCCAGGCAATCTGCACGCACGCGGGGGTGGCGCTGGGCAGGGCTGAAATCCTCAAGTTCAGCAATGAGAACATCAAAGTCAAGATTCTGGAGAGCGTGCGCGGTCAGGACGTGTTCGTGATCCAGCCCTCGTGTGCGCCGGTCAACGAGGGGCTGGTCGAGCTGCTCATCATGGTCGATGCCGTCAAGCATGCCAGCGCCGGTCGTATTACCGTGGTCTCTCCGTACTACCCCTACGTGCGATCCGACAAGAAGGACGAACCGCGCATTTCCATTACTGCGCGACTGGTGGCCGACTTGCTGGAAACGGCGGGCGCCGACCGGGTCATGACCATGAATCTGCACGGGCCCCAGATCCAGGGGTTCTTCCGCATCCCCTGCGACCACCTGCTTGCAGGCAAACTTCTGTGCGACTACTTCCGCAGGGGAGGTCTTGACAATTGCGTTGTCGTGGCGCCCGATTCGGGCAGCGCCAAGCACGCCAAGTACTATGCCGCCACACTGGGGCTTCCGATGGCCATCATGGACAAGCGACGCGTTGACGATTCGGAGAGTCCTGTCATTCACAACATCATTGGCGACGTGAAGGGCAAACGAGCGCTTATTTTTGACGACGAAGTGGCCTCGGGCGGTTCTCTTGCCGAGGTGGCGCGCGCGCTTGACCGGCTGGGCGCAACGGGCATCGAGGCGTGCATTGTGCATGCGGTGCTCTCCGGCAACGCGGTGGAGCGCATCCGCAATTCGGCCATTTCGCGGCTGGTGGTCACCGACACGGTTTTCATCACCGACGCCAAAAAGGTCGCACTGCCGCAACTTGAGGTTGTATCGGTGGCCGATCTGTTTGCCAAGGCCATTGTGCAGACCAATCAGGGCCAGTCGATTTCGGGGCTGTACGATCGCTACTGATGAGGTGTCACCAGTCGGTGACACCTCATCGGTAGCGCGCCCGGCATTCCTCATTGCATGTTCGATACCCGGAGGCGCCGGTCTGGCTCGGCGCGCGGACCTCCTCACTCCATGCTGAAACCCTCCCTCACTACCGGCCTGCCGCTGCTTCTCTGGTGGACGGCCATGTTCGTGTTTACGTCACTACCGGGAGAGCCGCCAGGTCCGCCCGCCTGGCTTGACAATGCGGACAAACTCGGACACGCCGGCATGTTCTGGGCTCTGGGTGTGTTGCTTCTGCGCTGGGTGCTCGTGCGCAGTGGCGGTCGCGCGCCCTGGGCGGTGATCGTGGCAATGATCGTGGGAGCGGCGTACGGTGCGTTGGACGAGCTGCATCAACAGTATATCGTGTACCGCAGCTGCGACGTGTTCGACTGGCTCGCCGATGTTGCGGGACTTGCGGCCGGGTGCTGCACCGTGTTGTGGGAGCGGGCACGCGGACACTGGCACGTTGCCTGAACCGAGCAACCGGTCGGGCTCCGGCCACGCCATCGTCCTGACCAGGAAGAGACGGCATGACCTCCATCCGCATCGAAGAAGACGACGCAGGCGTGCGGCTCGACCGCTTCCTGCGCAAGCGCCTCAAGCTGCGCACACTCTCGCAGATCTACCGCATGATCCGCCAGGGAGATGTGCGTGTCAACGGCAAGAAGGCCAAAGAGAACTCGCGGCTTGCTCTGGGCGACCTCGTGGAAATGGCCGTTGACAAGCCAGAACTTACCGCGTCACAGGGCGGCTCCGACGCGCACCTGGTCGATCTGGCGCAGACCGAGTACTTCCGAAAGAACTTCCGCGTGCTCTACGAAGACGATGTGCTCCTCGCCTGCAACAAGCCTCCGCACCTGGTGGTGCACTCGGGTACGGGCCACGAGGGCGCCGATACGATGATCGACCTGGCAAAGAGCTACTTGTTGACATCGGGGACAGCGTCGTCGGGAGAGCCCGCCCTGGTGCATCGCATCGATCGCGACACGTCGGGAGTGGTGCTCATTGCCAAGAATCGCACGGCTCTTCGAACCTTGCACGAGAGCTTTCGGGAGCGCGACGTGCAGAAGCACTACCTTGCCGTGTGCCACGGGACTCCCCCGCACCACAGCGGCACGATCAGTGCACCCATCGAGCGCACCTACGGCCGCAACGACGGCACCAAGATGCAGGTGGGAGACGAGGGCCTGGACGCGGAGAGCAGCTACGAGGTGCTGCGTGCCCACGGCGGTCTGTCAAAGCTCAGCGTGGACCTGCACACGGGGCGCACCCACCAGATCCGGGTGCACCTGGAGCACGCGGGGTGCCCGATTGTCGGGGATGTGCGCTATGGTGATCCGACGCGCGACGAGGCGCTCTTTGCGCGACGGTCGGTGGCGCGGCGGCTCTACCTCCATGCACACACCATCCGAGTGCCGCACCCGCTGCTGAAACGAACGATTACGATCACCGCGCCGGAGCCGCGCGAGTTCGGCACAGTGATGGAGTCCGGCGAGCGTCATTGAAAACGCGGGCCTCTCATATTAGTATATGGTGATACCCAGTCCAGGACGGGCTCCGGCAGTCTGAGTGACAAAGCAGCGAGTGATGTGACGCATCGGTGAAGCGATTAAATAGCAGAGATTCCAGCAGCACCATGGCTACGCCCCCGTCATCTCCCGAACATGCCGAGCCGCCATCGCCATTGGGCCGTGCCGAGATGAGAATCGAAAACATCATCCCCAAGATCGAACGTACCTTCCTTGCCACGGGCTCAACGCTCGGCAAGTATCGCATCATCGAAGAGATCGACCGCGGTGGCATGGCGGTGGTATACAAGGCAACGCAGCTCGACCTCGACCGCGTGGTGGCGCTCAAGGTGCTTCCGGCCAACATCACCATCAACCGCTCGTTTGTCGACCGATTCCTCTCCGAAGCGCACGCGGTTGCCAAGTTGACACACGCGGGCATTGTGAGCATCCACGAAGTTGCCATGGAAGACAACGTGTACTTCCTGGCCATGGACTACATTCCCGGACGCAACCTCTACTACCACCTGCACCTGGCCAAGCCCAGGCTTGCAGAGGTGCTGGAGATCGTCGCCGGTCTGGGTGACGCGCTGGGCTATGCCCATCGTAAGGGCATCATACACCGCGACCTCAAGCTCAACAACGTAATCATGAGGGACAACAAGGTTCCCGTGCTCATCGACTTCGGACTGGCCAAGGCCATGGAGAAGAGCGAAGGCGGCACACTCACGCAGACAGGCGAGATCGTGGGCTCGCCGGCCTACATGGCGCCGGAGCGACTGCTGGGCCAAGACTACGACCTGCGCAGCGACATCTGTTCGCTGGGCATCATGCTGTACGAGATGCTCACGTTCAAGAACCCCTACCTCGATCCGCGCAGCATCCACCAGACCACCATGAACGTGCTGGATGCCACGCCCCTTCCCCTGCGCAAACTGGTGCCGTGGCTTCCGGCAGAAATCGAGGCCATTACCCTCATGGCCATGGCGCGGGACCCGGCCAAGCGCTACCAGACCATGGACGATTTCGCCGGCGACATCCGACGCTACCTCAAAGGCGAGCGGGTGATCGCACGAAGCCCCACGCTGTGGTGGCACGTCACGCATTTTTTCCGCAAGTTCTGGGCAGTGTCGGCCATTGGCTCGATCCTGTTCACGTTCAGTGCGCTCTTTCTGGCATTCCTCTACGTCCAGGGCACCAAGGAGAAGCCGCACTGGCAGTTGGTGTTCGAGGAGACCTTCTCCGATTCACTGCAGTCCGACCAGTGGTCTCGGCCCCCGCCGCCCGACTCGTCGTGGGGGGTGCGTGGCGGCCGTCTCCAGGTCGACTGTGCCGGACTCTCGTACATCAGACTGGAGCGGTCACTCACCCGCGACGTCATGATCGAGTTCGATCTTGCCCCCACCGATACCGACGTGTGCAACGTGGGTCTCTTCCTGTGCGGCAACAGCCCCGACAGCGCATACAGCGTGTATCTGCATCGTCAAGGAACCGCCGAGTGCGGCATTTCCTATCTGGGCAGTTCTCTGCTGCTGCACGATGCCGACCCGGCTGAGCTGCCGGCAGCGCCGGTATATCACGTGGTGGTGAAGAAGAGCGAGAACCAGATTTCGCTCACAGTCAACGATATGCCCGTGGCAGTACTGTGGGACTACTTCCCCTTGCTGGGTAAGAACCACCAGAAGATCGGCTTCTTCGCCAAGGGCACGACATGCGGCTTTGACAACCTCAAGGTATCCCGCCTGGCCATGCCGCAACTGTCGGGCCCATCGCTGGTGGCCGACCGGTTCTGGGAACGCGGCGAGTTTGAGGGTGCGCTTGAGGAGTACCAGGGGTTGCTGGTCGATTTCCCGCGCTCCCGAACCGGCGGCGACGTACAGATGCGCATTGCCGACTGCTTCATCAGGACGGGGCGGTATACAAGAGCCGACAAGGTACTGGCCGACTTGTGGGCAACGCCGCAGCTTGACGAACGGCTAAGGCCGCTGGTGCGCTTCATGCAGGGCGTTGTGCTGCAGCGAACCGGAGGGATGGGCGCGGCAGCCGACGCCTATGCAGGGGCCGCAGGGCTGGCTCCGTTCCATACCGTCAACCAGTCGTCGCTGGCATACCTGTCGCTGGCAGCGGCCGACTCACTCGCGCAGGGCCGTTTCGCAGCGGTTGAGTCGCTGGTGACATCGCTTCCCACGGCGTTTCCTGTCTACACCCGGCAGCGGGGTCGGCTCTGCTGTCTGCTGCTGGAACACCTCCTCCGCGCTCAGGCCTACGACCGCGTCATCGCTCTGGAGAAGAAGATGGAGCGACTCTACGAGGGCGACCCGCTGGTATTGTCGTACGCCCGGTACGCTGCCGGACGCGCCCACCTGAACAAACGCGAGATGCGCGCTGCCGCCGATCTGCTCAACAGCTGCGCCGGCGGCACGGGCCAGGCCGCCATCGAGGCATCGTGGCACGCGTGGATGACACTGGCCGAAATTTACGAAAGCGAGTTTCGCTACAAAGACGCCATCGCGATCTACCGCAAGGTGAGCCAGGAGTGCCCGAAGAGCACCCCCATTGCGTGGATGGCGCGCATCAAGACCGGGGATGTGGGGCGATTTGTGGAAGGGGCGGAGAGTTGCGCGGTTGTGTGCCGGCAGGTCGCGTCCGAGCGACAGCCCTTCCCTCTGCCTCGTCACGTGGCCATGCTGTACAGCGGAACTGAGCCGGAGCAGTCGTTCCGGTCGTGGTGGACATCGCAGTACGGCGACGACCCGGAGGTGTACTACTACCTGGCCAAGGCTGCGGCCATTGGTGATCGCGCCAAGGCAGCAGTCGACTACCTCAAGCAGCTCAAGTCACGCACCTCGTTCTACACCTTCCGCTACGTTGAACTGGACCAGGCCCTCAAGAATATCAAGCAGTGGTGACGGCGGTATGGGCGATCATCATTCGCCCATACCGCCCACGAGGTGCTCGACAGCTTCAAGTATGGCCGTAGCGGCAAGACACGCTTCTTGCGCATCCTCGACAGAGACGTGACTGCCGCCACCATAGTCACCAGTGGTCCGAATATTGGCCAGTGAGGAGTACGCGGCACCGAGTTCGGGGGTCCAGATGCCCGGCTTGACCAAGTCACGATGGACGGCGGCTTCGACGGCGGAGTGCTTGGTGAAGGAGCATTCCCGTCCTGCAAAGTAGGCGGAGACCGCGTAGAATGCTGCATGGTAGGCACGCGATGCCGCGGCGTCTGGATCGCTCTGCACGAGGTTCCGTGCGGTTGCCAGAGCCTGCCTGGCTCTCTGCCATAGGTCAACGGCATCAGCTTTCATGCCACCGATGCCTCGATTTTGGCGTGTCGATACAGAGAGTACTCCCCCGCATCGTAGGAGTCTTTCTCGACAGGAATGACGTGGATCGGGTAGTCGAGCCCCAGTTGAACATCGTACAACGAGACGACCGCCCTGTGCGTATCGGCCCAGAGGCGGATCGGACCATCGAGGACCACGAGCAGATCCAAGTCGCTGCCGGGGCCCTCTCTTCCCAGCGCGCGCGAGCCGTAGAACACCGCAGCCCTGAAGCGTTGCCCGAAGCACCTTCGCAGGCGCTGCTCCATCTCCGATCGTAGCACATTGTCGACCATAGGGGAAAGATACGAAACAACCGCCCGGGAGTGCCAGAGCACCCCCGAAGAAACGGTCCGCCGGAGAAACCGCCACAGACGGACCGGGTTCTTGTGCTCGTCATCGGCAGGCGAGGGAGTCGGTGAGAGAGCCAGCACCTCTGCCTCGCGGGTGGGGGTTCCTCGTCGCCTGCGCGAGCAACGCAGCGTCTCACCCCCTACCCGGCGCAGTGCCACCCAGAGGCATTTGCTTCTGCCTCGCCGGCCTCGAACCCAATCGCCGACCTGCGCTTGACCCCACTGGTCCGTTGTGGTATTTTAACCAACTATGCTAAACCTGTAACCTGGACATTAAAAAGGATGACCCTCGCGGCGAGGACCCTTCGGCGCTATGTAGACCTACACATCCATTCGAAATTCTCCGACGGTACCTGCACAGTGCAGGAGTTGATGGAAATGGCCTCACAGCGGAATCTGCGAGCCGTCTCCATCACTGACCATGACAGCCTCGATGCGTATCCGCAGGCCCAGGCACTGGGTGAGCAGTACGGGATTGAGGTCATACCGGGTGTGGAGCTGTCGAGTGAGATCCAGGGCGTGGATATTCACATCCTGGGGTATTTCGTAGACGCCGACAACGAGCAGCTCCGGATGCGACTCCATCAAATGCGCGATGCGCGGTTCGATCGTGCACGACGCATGGTGGAGAACCTCAACCGCCTGGGCATCGACCTGCGGTTCGAGACGGTGCTGGGCATCGCCGGCGGCGCAGCCATCGGTCGCCCGCACATCGCAGCGGCAATGCTCAAAGAGGAGCTTGTCTACTCGTTTCGTGAGGCCTTCGACAAATACATCGGCTACGACTCGCCCGCCTACGTCGAAAAGCTGAAGCTCTCTCCGCGCGAAGTGTTTGACCTGGTGCGCGCCGCCGGCGGCATCCCCGTGCTGGCGCATCCGGCCATTACCCAGGTTGACGAACGCATTCCCGAATTTGTGCGCGATGGCCTCCTGGGTATCGAGGTCTATCACTCCGAGCATGCGACTGCGGTTGCCGAAAGCTACATGCGCTTCGCCAAGACCCACAACCTGGCCTTCACCGGCGGCTCCGACTTCCACAGCCCCACGCACAACCGCTCGGAAATCGGCGTACCCCGGGTTCCCCTCGCTGCTGTCAAGAGTCTCAAGGAGAAGCTCAATATCCCCGAGTGATGTCACACTTTCAGGAGCACTCCGCATGACCATCGTTCCCGTTATCCTGGCCGGCGGCGTGGGAGAGCGGTTCTGGCCGCTTTCGCGATCCGCGCGCCCCAAGCAGTTGCTGCCCATTACCACCGACCGCTCAATGCTCGAAGAGACACTGCGTCGCATGATGCCCTTGTGCGGCGCCGGTGCACGTCCACTCATTGTCACGGGCTGCGACATGGCGGCCAAGATCCGCGCTGCCATTCCAAAAAGCCTGGCCTACGATGTGATTGCCGAACCTGTGGGTCGCGATACTGCCCCGGCCATTGCCATTGCGGCTGCATGGATCTGTGGCACCTATGGCGATGCGGTGATGGCCATTGACACGGCTGACCATGCCATTGGCCGGATCGCCGACTACCGCGCCGCCATGAAGGCGGATGCCCGGTTCTCTCGGGATCTCTTCTGAGCCCGCTGAAGCCGGTCTGGGAGGCATCATCGGGTACCGGCCCGACGGGTTCTCGCTGGCACGGTTGGTCACCATGGGCGTTCGTCCGGGCCGACTTGGGCGGGCCTCACTTCGCAGCACCTTCGACATGACCAAAGCACTCCACATCCTGGTGACCACCTTCAAGCGCGAAGTCGCGGTGTATCGGCGCGTGCTGGGCGATCGCCGCACGCCGTGGCCTGCGCGCATCCTGCTCGGGCTCGCGGTTGCGTACGCACTGTCACCCATCGACATCATACCCGATTTCATCCCCGTGCTGGGTCAGCTCGACGACATCGTCATTGTCCCGATGCTTGTGTGGGTTGCACTGAGATTCGTGCCGCGCGCCCTCGTTGACGAGCACCGGACAGCCGTGGCAGGAGTAGCGCCATGACCGCCTCCCGCATCATGTTCGTGGCCGGAGACCCCTCCGGCGACCATCACGCCGCTGCGGTGCTGCGCCGGTTGCACGCACTGCGCTCTGACCTGTCCTGCTTTGGCGTTGGCGGACCTGCCATGGCAGCAGCGGGCTTCCAACCGCTGCTGCCGTTTGCACCGTTCAATCGCATGGGATTCGTGGAGGTGGCAACGCACCTGCCGTTTTTCCTGCGGGCAAAGCGGCGTTTGGTGCGTGCCCTGGAGGAGTCGAGGCCGGCGGCACTGGTGTGCGTAGACTATCCCGGCCTCAACATTCCGCTGGCCGAAGAGGCGAAGAGACTAGGTATCCCCGTGGTCTGGTACATCGCTCCACAAGTATGGGCGTGGAAGCCGCATCGTGCCGAGTCGCTGGGTCGCTGCGCCGCATTCATCGGAGTGGTCTTTCCGTTTGAGACACGATACTTCGAGGGGTTTGGCGCGGAAGTCAAGTTCGTGGGCCATCCGCTCATGGAGGCAATGACCGACAACGCGTTCGATGCCATTCATCGACGGCGTGCGCAGTGGCGCAACACCTACATGGAGAAGGCGCTGCATCTGGGCATTCTCCCCGGCAGTCGCGCGCAGGAAGTGGGGGCAATGCTTGCGCCCATGGTCGACGCTTTCCGCCTGTTGCGACTGAGCTACCCGGGTCTCACAGCCACGGTATCGCGGTTCGCGCCGCTGCCCCAACGGCTCTTTCGCTGCACGCGGGGCGTTGCGGGCCTGGAGGTCAGCACCGAGCCGCTCGATGGTGTCCTTGCGCGGACCGATTGCGCGTTTGTCACCTCCGGCACCGCAACCCTGCAGACTGCCCTGTGGCAGGCGCCCATGGTTGTGGCCTATCGTACGTCGCGGCTCACCTACGCCATCATGCGGCGCATGGTGAAGCTGCCGTACATCGGGCTGCCCAACATTGTGGCACAGAAGAAGATTGTGCCTGAGTGCATTCAGCGTGCTGTCAACCGGCAGGACCTGGCTGCGGCCATGCGTCCGTTCATCGAGGCGCCGGCGCCCAATGCGGAAACGGCGGATGCGCTCGCGCGTCTGGCCGACATGCTCGGACCGCTCAAGCCGTCGCGGGAAATGGCCGATGCAATCGTCCGAATTGTCGGGCGCGGGTAGGCACGACTCTCAGCGGTCAGCAGTCAGCGGGCAGCGGTCAGTGCGTTGGCCCGCGCAAGGGTGTCGACGGCTCCAAGCTCCACGCTACGCCGCGCGCTTGGCCTGCAACGACTCCCACCACTTCCTGTTGTCAACATACCACCGGATCGTCTGCACGATCCCTTCCTCAAACCGGGCGGATGGCGACCAGCCCAGGTCGCGCTTGATCTTGCGTGCGTCGATGGCGTAGCGGCGGTCGTGACCCAGACGGTCGGTCACGTGCGTGATGAGGCTCTCCGGCTTCTTCAGCTCGCGCAGGATGAGCTTCACAATCGCGATATTGGGCATCTCGTTGTTGCCGCCAATGTTATACGCCTCACCCACTGTGCCCGTGCGCAAGACCGTGTCGATGGCGCTGCAGTGATCGTCAACATACAGCCAATCGCGCACCTGCATGCCATCGCCATACACAGGCAGCGCTTTGTCGTGCAGAGCGTTGATGATGATGACCGGAATGAGCTTCTCGGGGTACTGATACGGCCCGTAGTTGTTGGAGCACCGCGTGAGGAGCGTGGGGAACCCGTAGGTGTGGTGATAGGCCAGGGCAATGAGGTCGGAGCCGGCTTTCGACGCCGAGTAGGGGCTGTTGGGAGCAATGGGCGTGGTTTCGCAAAAGAAGTCGGTGGGGCCCAGCGATCCGTACACCTCATCGGTTGACACGTGGAGAAACCGGCGATTGTCGTACGAGCCCTTCCAGGCGGCGCGCGCCACGTCGACCATGATCTGGGTGCCGATCACATTGGTCATGACAAACACATCGGGGCCGGCAATGCTGCGGTCAACGTGCGACTCGGCGGCGAAGTGGACCACGGCGTCGAAGTCGTGTGCGGCGAAGAGCCGCTCCACGGCAGCGCGGTCGCAGATGTTGCCGTGCACAAATTCGTATCCCGTCGATGCCTCGATGTCGCGCAGATTCTCGGGGTTTCCCGCATACGTCATGGCGTCGAAGTTGACGATGCGCTCAGCCGGATGCTCACGGAGCATGCGTCGCACGAAGTTCGAGCCGATGAATCCAAGGCCGCCGGTTACCAAGATCGTCTTCACGGTGAATCTCCTTGTGATAGTGCGGAGTTGGGAGTGCGGAGTGCGGAGTGCGGAGTTGCGGACTTCACTCGACCAACTCGTGGAGGCGTTCCACAGGAACGCATCGACAGGTTCATCGAACCACTTCCACAACCCTTCGACAGGCTCAGGACGGCGCTCCGCACTCCCCACTCTGCACTTCTTCGCATCATGCAGTCGGCGTGCCGCCACTCTCGATCCTACGTTCTTCTGCCAGAAAGTCGTCAAACGCCGCCCGCCACTCCTTCATGCCGTTGAGCCCCAGACACTTGAGCCGCGCATTCTCCAGCACGCTGTTGGCGGGGCGAGGTGCGGGCCGCGGAAACTCGGCAGTGGTGCAGGGCGCCACCGTGACGGGGATGGCGCATCGGGCCACAATGTGCGACGTGAAGTCGAACCACGAGCACGATCCCTCAGCAGTGCAGTGGTAGAGTCCAAAGTTGTTGGTCTGCACCACCGCCCACATCTGCCGGCACACCTCCATGGTGTAGGTGGGGCTGCCGAACTGGTCGTTGACAACACGCAACGGTTCACCCGCCGGCACCTTGTCCCACGCAACCTTGCGGATGGTTTTCACGAAATTGGGTCCGCGACACCCGTAGAGCCAGGCGATGCGAAAGATGAAGTGATTGGCGAACTCCTTGACAAGAAGAAGCTCTCCGGCAAGCTTGCTCTGCCCGTACACCGACTGGGGGTTGGGTACATCGGTCTCGGTGTACACGCCGTCTTTCTTCCCGTCGAACACGTAGTCGGTGCTGAAGTGAGCAATCCGCTCTACGCCCGCTTCGCGCGCGCACCGGGCCAGCACCGCGCACCCCTCGGCATTTACGGCAAAAGCCAGTGCAAGGTTGGTCTCGCATGCGTCAACCGCGGTGTATGCGGCGCAGTTGACTACCGTGCGCGGACGGATGCGCCCAAGCGCGGCTCGGGTGCTGTCGACGCTGGTGAGGTCGATGTCGGGGTAGTCGATGCCTTCAGTCTCGAACCCGTACGCCGAGGCCGTGAGCATCATGTCGCGGCCGAGTTGCCCGTTGCATCCGACAACTAGAACACGGCCAAGCATTGATACCTCCTGTGGTGGTGGATGGTCATGTCTGGTGGCCTGCGGCTTGCCGTAGGCCGTCGATCCCACGGCGTAGCGGCGCCGACCTACTTCTCTTGACTGAGGAGCTTCCGGCACTCCTCAAGCATGGGCTCCTCAGAGGTGCGACCCTCCCTCACCACCTGCTGGGTGGGGAGCCGGTGAGTCATGAACTTCCAACCTTTGTGCGATGCGAGCTTGCCCAATTCGTCCATGACCTCCGTGCTCGTCATGTTGGTCTCGACTCCCGCGATCAACTGATTGGCAAGAAGCGCGGTGAGCACCACGGTCTTGTTGCTGATACTCTCAAAGAGCGTCTTGATGAGCAGCATCTGCCTGCGCTGCGCATCGTCCCACCCCGAGAGTGCGGGCGACACAAACTGGACGATTGACTCGCTGCCCAGCTTCTGCTTGCCCGTGCGCAGCCCCATGACCGAAGCGGCCTTGGGGTCGACATCGACGAAGATGTCGCCGATAGACGCAGCGATGCGCGCGACATTGTCTTTGTTGAGCATGGTGTAGCGTGAGACGCGACTATCCATGACCTTCTCCACAACCATGGTGGCCAGTGCCGGTCCGCCCTGCAGGAGCGCCTTGTCCAGCGTGCCCACGCCCTGCACGTAGTCGCCCACTGCAAGGCCGGCCGGGATGTTCACCACATGCGCCACCGAGCGATCGAATTGCAGGCTCACCAGAAAGTAGCTGGCAGGAATGCCGAAGAGCATGAATGTGAGCGGCATCCGGCGCATCATGGATTCGGTCTTCTCTTTGACAAGTCGCGAGAACTTTTCGTTGGGGCTCACATCGGGCGCAAGGCTGCGCACCTGGATGGGCCGGCCGTCGCTGAAGACTGCGGCCGTCTGCCCGCCAATGAGATTGACGGTCTCTTCTCCCGAGGGGCGCTCTGCAAGCAGCAGTCCGTCAAGGCAGTGGATGTCGACCTCGTCATACTTGACCTCAACCATGAAGTCGGCGCCCTGACCTGCCACGGTGATATTGGTGAGCGGCGTGACAATGCGGTACAGGTCTTTGCTGTCGGCATAGGCCATCTTGTACCAGCAGATGCCCGACTTGTGGAATACTTCAACCAGGTTCTTGTCGCCCTCGGTGCTGCCGATCTTGTCAAATGACAGCTCCGAAAAATCGTCCATGTCGATGCGCGAGTACACATTGACCGACAGCTCAACCTGCGAGCGTGCCTCGGTGAGGATGCGGTCTCCCGCGTCAATGTGCATGCCCTCTTGCGCGGGGCGCGTTCGGCCTTCGCTGGAGATGATGGTGAGTTCGCCAAAGGAGAACTCCAGCATGATGCCCGCGCCCTGCTGCGTGAGGGCCACCGGTTTGTCAAGCGTGCCCACCGACAGATCGGCGCCCTGTTCCACCTGAGCGGTGAGGTCGATACTGGCCAGGTTTGAGGTGGGGCGCACTCCGGCCACCTTGAGGATCTCAAACTGCGAGGTCCCCTTTGGCACGCGGTAGCGCCCCGGCTTCTGCACATTGCCGGAAACAGAGACGTCGTACATTTTGGCCCAGGTATCTCCGCCGGAGTGAGTGAAGGTGCTCACTACGTTCCATACGATGGCGCCTGCCAGCATCACATACATGACATATATGATGAGCCGCATTTGGGGGGTCGGAGCGTGTCGGGTACTCATTGCGCACCTCCTCGCTTTTCGCGAATGATGTGCCAACCGGCATTGTTCCACTGCCAGATCTGCGTGATTGGCAGCCGCACAGTGTCGGCTCTGGTAATCGTGGCCACCGTCATTGACGTTTTGGTATGGAGATTTCCCACCGGTTCCACTGCTGTACTTTCAATATAACTCGTGTCTGCCAGAACTCCTGCTGCTGCAACGCTCTGCAGAGAAGTCGCACTGCGCCACTGGGTGAAGGCGCCGCCCGGGAAGCTGAACGCCGCCGTGTCGTACGCGCTCAGCAGGGCAGCGGTGTCTCCGCTGAGCAGCGCGGATTGCCACACAGTCAACGCAGACTCGCACGATCCCGAAGTCCGTTGGCGAAACGTTCGATCTGCGGAGTCTTCGTCGGGGGGTACACTCGCCAGGGCCTCCAGCGACTGGCCCGCCGCAGCGGGCGGCGCACTCGGCACGACCGGGGCTGCCGCCGGAGTCGCCGGCTCCACCAGCTCCGGCTGTCGCGGAAAGAGCGCCCGCTTCTGGGCTGCCATCCACGGGCGCACCATGCCCGAGGCAAACAGCAGCAGCACCAGCACCCAGAACATCTTGCTGCCCGCCAGATGTCGTGCGGTGCGCCCCAGCAATGCCATGTACCGCGGTAGCGAATGAACCGTGGCCTGGAGCCCCTCGCGGATCTTTGCCTCGGCCTGCAGCCCGAATTCTCGGAGCGTGGGCTTCTTGCGCGCCTCGTCGTCGTACTCGTAGGTGTACTTGTAGGAGTAATACCGATAGTAGCCGTAGTAGTAGGGATAGTACCCACGGGAATGAGAGATGCCGTTGAGCACCGTGCCCAGCAGATTGACGCCAATGCGCTGAAGCTGCAACATGGCCTGCCGCGCTGCCTTGAGCGGCGTCCACAGCGTGCGCGTCACGATGATGCATCCGTCCATCTTCGGCGCCATGGTGATTACGTCGCTCACCGGGAGCAGTGCAGGAGAATCGAAGATGATGATGTCGGCAAGTTCGCGCAGCTCCCTCACCAATTGGTCGAATCGGGCAGTGCCGAGCAGTTCGGTGGGGTTGTGCGGTCGCTCGCCCGAGGTGATGACTGAGAGACCCTCATACTTGGTGGCCTTGATAATGTGTTTGATGTCTTCGCGGATGCCAAGCATATAGTCGGAGAGTCCGTTGTCTTTGGGCATGCCGAACACACTGTGAATCTGCGGTCTGCGCAGGTCGCCATCAACCAGGATCACCTTGCGTGCATCCATGGCAAAAGTGATCGCCAGGTTTGCCGCCAGCGTAGTCTTGCCCTCGCCCTTGACTGCGCTGCACACGATGAACGTCTTGAGCTTGTGCGCCTGCGCCAGGTGCTTGAGGTTGGATCGCAGCACCCGGAAGGGCTCCAGACGCGCTTTGCCCGTATCGGAGCCAAAGTCGACAAGGGCCTTCTCTCCCTCAAGAAACGGCACAATGCCCAGAAGCGGAAGCTCAAGAGCGCGCTCCACATCGCGCGGCTCCTTGATGGTCTGGTCGAGGTACTCGATGAGGAATGCCAGCGCAATGCCCAGCAGAAACCCCACTGCCAGGCCCATGTAGATGCGGTTCACGCCCACTTCACTTACCCCGCCGCGTGGCAGGTCGGCAAGCTGGAGTATCTTGAGGTCGGTCTCCTGAGAGTCCCGCTTGATCTTGGTTTTCTCGTACTGCGTCTTGAGCATCGACAGCGTCTGCACCAAGCCGTCGCTCTGCCGCTGCAATTGCGCAAAGCGCTGCTCCAGATGGGGGAGCTTCATCACATCGCTGTTGAGCTTGACAATGAGCTGCTCCTGGGCCACGCGACGGGCCTCAAGCGAGGTCTTGTCGATAGTGAGCGTCACCAACTCCTGCAGCAGCGATTCGCGAATCGGGTTCTTGATGAATGTCTCGCTCTGCACCGACTTGGTGGTCACATTGGTGCGCAGCGCATCCTTGATCTTCTCGATCTCCTGCTCCGCCATACGCACCTTGAAATGGTCCTTGCCGTATTCCGCCAGAAGCGTGTTGAGCTGAAACTGAAGTTCGGAGAGCCGGGTTTTATACAAGTCCTGATAGGTGATGGAGTTGACAACATCCACATCCTGCTTGTGGATCTGCCCCTGAATCGAGGTAAGTCGTTCGCGGTTGGCTGTGAGGTCAAGCTCGGTCTGCTGCAGGGCAGCCTGCATGTCTGCCGCCTTGGTGATGACTGCGCTGGCCTCGGCCGACACCTGCACAAGCTGGTTGTCTTCTTTGAATTGCCGCATGGCATCTTCTTTGTCGCGCAGATCGGCCTCGACCTTCTTGATCTGGTCCTCGAGCTTCATGATCATCTGCGAGACGTCCTGGCTCTTGACTTCGCGGATGTAGGCCACGTAGTTCTTGCACACCAGGTTGAGCACATCGCGCGCCAGCTCGGGGTCGGTGTTCTTGTAGTGCAGCTCGATGATGTCGGTCTCTTCGCCTTTTGTCTCTCCGCGTGTGACCTGAATGCCTCCCTGGATGGCTCCGATGGAGACCCGTCCCTCCAAAGCCTCAGACACGCGGCGCAACACTTCTTTGTCGGATTTCAGCAAGTCGATATGCGTGTTGAGCTTCTTGTCGCGGCTCCCCCACTCCTGATACACAATTTGTTGATCGGAGATGATCTCTTGACTTCCGGGGCTGAAGAGCATGCGAGCGCCGGCAGTGTAAAACTTGCGGCCGGTTGCGTACGAGTACAGCGAGAACATCCCCACCACCACGGTGGCAGCCAGCACCACCCACTTGCGCCGCATGAGCACGCTGAGATAGCGGTAGATGTCGAATTCCTCTTCGTCACCGTCGTCGTCGCCATCGGTGGGGCGGATGGGCGGCGCGCCGGAGGCTCCTCCGGGTGTTGCGCCGATCTGGGTTCTGCCCAAGGGAGGCAGCGGCGGTGGGGATTCGCCGTCGGAGCTCTCGGTCGGTTGATCGGCCTCAACTGCCGGCGCTTCACCAAACCGGGGTTGGCGCGGCAGAGCAGCACGACGTGTTGGCGCAGCGGCGGGAGCAGGGGTCTGCTCCGGCGCTCCGGCCTTCTGCGAGGTGTCGGCGCGAGTCGGATCGACGGGCGTGGCGCCGCCCTCTTCACGCAGCTTGCGCACGATGTCGCCCAGACGGAACTGGCGTTTTTCGTCACTCATTGGGGAACAGCCCGGATGTCCTGCAGAATAACCTCAATATCCTCGCGCCGGATCTCGGGCAGCGAGTGGGCAAAACCATAGTTGAGCGCCAGCTTGCATAGCCGATTGATTTCGCGGGGGGTTCCACCGGTTGCCCGAAAGATCATCTCCAGCCCCAGACTGGAGAAGATGGCGCGGGTGTCGACGCCGGCAACGTGCAGCCGATGCTGGATGTACTTGACGGCGTTGGTGTAGTCGAGGTTATTCAAATGAAATCGCAAAAATACGCGTTGGTCAACCTGCTTGAGTGCGGCAATCTTCTCGCGCAACTCGGGCTGCCCAATCAGGAAGATCGTCAGGTAGTTCTCGGTCTCCGACGACATGTTGGTAAGATTCTTGATTTCGTCGAGCACCGCAGCGTCCATCTGTTGCGCTTCGTCAATCACCAGCACCAGGTGGCGTTTCTCTTCGTAGACCAGCGTCTCAAGCTTCTTCTTGAACGTCGTCACGAGCATGTACTTGTCGTCGCGGGGCGGCAGCGCGTCTTCTTCGGTCATGGCAATGCGCGCATCGCGAAAGGATATGCGCTTGCAGATGTCGTAGAGAATGTCGTTGAAGGGGAAGTTGGCATTCTCGAAACAAATCGTTTCGAAGTCGTTGGTGGGAAGCGATGCGCGCAGCACATTGCGCGTCATGGTTTTGCCGGAGCCGATTTCGCCGGTGAGCAGACCCAGATTCATGTTGCGGTCGTTCACCACATACAGCATGCGGTCGAGCGCTTCGCGATGGTCGTCGCTTTCGAAGAAGAAGCGCGTGTCGCAGAGCTCCTCAAATGGCCGCTCTTTGAGGCCCCAGTACCGTACGTAGGCCATTGCCGGACTATCCCTTCGTCAAGGCTGCGAGGTTCTGCGCCACGGTCTCGATGCACTGCCGTACACGTGTGGATCCACCCGATTCCCCCGGGGTTTTGCCGTCGCGCACGGTCGCGCGCACCTCGGTTGCGAAAATGACGTAGCCAATATAGATGATGTTGAGTCCAAGGTATTTCTTCGCAACAAGAGCCAGATGTGTCCCTCTTGAGATATCGGTCTCGTCGCGAACCATGTTGAGAACAAGGAAGATTTTGCGGCTGCAAAGCCACTCCCGTGCCATGCGCGCCTCAGCGGAAAACTCGCGCGACAGAGCGGTCAGAAGCTCATCGCACGTGCCCAGCCGGTCGGTGGCTGCCGGCGACGAGAATCGCCTGATGTACGAGTGTATCTCTTTACGGCCGGCAAAAAGCCTGGTGAGTCCGCGCACCACCCCGTTCTTCAGATACCCGTAGGCATTCTCAACCGACGCGGGCATGCCGTCGGAGACCACCACGCTGTACGGAAACGCGGCAAAGAAGTCGGTCACGTGCGTGTCGGCGCCTGCGCCCAGATCCACGAAAACGTAGTCGGCCTCGAGCTTTCCGATACCGGCAATGAGCCGCTGTTTCTGGCCGAATGTGGGGTTGGCCAGGTCTGCCGTGTCACTCACGCCCGCAACAAGCCAGGTGTTGGGAACTGCCGTGGGTGTCTTGACGTCGGCCAGTGAGGCTGTCTGGTTGAGGAGGAACTGCCCGAGCCCGGTCTTGGGCCTGCGCACTCCCAGGAAAAGGTGCAGGTTGGCGCCGCCAAGATCCGCGTCGACGAAGCCGACGGTTCGTCCGCCATGAGCGAGATTGGCGCCAATGCCCGCAACAATCGTGCTCTTGCCCACGCCACCCTTGCCGCCACCTACTGAGAGTACGATTGGCTCTTTCATAGCTCACGCACATGCGCGGCGGGGCGCGGGGGTGGGATGCTCGTCTCCCGGGATGGAGCTGGGGCCTATTTATTGGACAGGACGGTAACCGTTATGATGATGGACAGCGATGTCGAGATGATTGACAGAATGGTGGAAATCATCGACCACGGCACTTTCACAACCTGAGGGACGAAAATCGTGTCGCCCGGATAAAGGATCTGGTTTTTGGTGCGCTTGTTTCCCGGCTGGTAGAGCGCACGGAGATTGACGTCTATCACCGACCC
>Ga0315288_10001544_pt1 | contig 29711 bp, 23 predicted proteins | sample YL17G11_20_MG_FD_203454 | JGI IMG/M metagenome (GOLD analysis project Ga0315288, IMG submission 203454) | Sediment microbial communities from Yellowstone Lake, YNP, Wyoming, USA - YL17G11_20 | ecosystem: Environmental > Aquatic > Freshwater > Lake > Sediment | place: USA: Wyoming | collected... | reverse complement strand
CTGATTTTTCGCTCGGCTGAAAGGCCGCTTCCTTCTCCGCTTCCGGGGCGATTGCCGGCGGTTTGAGGCCATCGAGAGGGAGGAGGAGCTCTCTGATCCTGGCCAGCCTCTCCTTTTTCTTTATCCATATCCCAGATCTCCTTTTTTAAAACCGTATTAAACCGATCATTTCATTGTATCCGACGGGGACAGGGAATCATGTCCCCGAAACTGTTCGACGGTCAGCCGCCGCTCGTATTGACATCAGGTCTCAATAAAAATAACATTCCCCCAGATAAACGATCCATGAGGCCTTATTCTTACCATCAAGTTCAGTCAACGAGGGAGGATTTATGAAATTTCCTAAGCGCTCTTACCTCATTTTGTCCTTCGCCTTGGCCCTGGCGCTCGTCGCCTTCACGGCGGCGCAGACGAAAACCCCCGCGGCCAAGACCGCCCCGAAGAGGGTCGAGAACACCGACCCGGCCCAGCGCCTCAAATGGTACGATCAGCATCAGGCCATGAAGGCCCAGACGCCGTTCAAAGATATGAAATGGCGGTTCATCGGGCCGGACATCATCGGCGGCCGCTGCGTCGACATCGCCGTGCCCAAGGGCAGCCGGAACGTCATTTATATCGCCTCCGCGGTCGGCGGCTTATGGAAGACGGCGAACACCGGCGTCACCTGGGAATGCCTGACCAACGAACTCCCGACCATGTCGTCGGGGGATATCGATATCTCCGAATCCGATCCTAACATCATCTATTACGGGACGGGCGAAGCCAACATCTTCCGGGCTTCGATGGCCGGTACGGGCGTTTATAAATCCACCGACGCCGGGAAGAACTGGACGCCCGTGGGCTTGACCGGGACGTATACGATCGGCCGGGTCCGGATCCATCCGACGAATCCGGATATCGTCTACATCGCGGCTTCGGGTCACGAATGGACATATAGCCCCGACCGCGGCGTCTACAAGACCACGGACGGCGGAAAAACATGGCAGAAGGTCCTCTATCTCAACGACAAGATCGGGGCCATCGACCTGGTCATGGATCCCAAGAATCCCGATGTCCTCATCGCTTCGATGTGCCACCGCATCCGCCAACGCTGGAGCGATCCGCTCCCAGAGCCCGGCGACGGCCTGTTCAAGACGACCGACGGTGGAAAGACGTGGAAAGAGGCGAACTCCGGCCTTCCGGACACCAAGTTCACCGGCCGCATCGGACTCGACCTCTGCTTTTCCAAACCCGATGTCGTCTATGCCTATGTGGACAATCACACGCCTTCCCGGGAACCCTCGCCCGGCCAGCGGGACGCCTACGGCCGGCAAAGGACATATCCGGATATCGTCGGCGCCGAAGTGTACCGGTCGGACGACCAGGGCGGGACCTGGCGGAAAGTCAGCCCGACGGACCAGATGATGGAACGGTTCGGCGGAACGTACGGCTGGGTCTTCGGCCAGATCCGCGTCGATCCCGGCAATGAGAATACGATCTATCTCATGGGCCTCGGCTTGGTTAAGTCCACCGACGGCGGCAAGTCGTTCCGCGGCTTGAACTACGAAGGATTGCACGGCGACCACCACGGGGTGTGGATCGACCCGAACGACTCGAATTACGTCATCAACGTCAACGACGGAGGGGCCAACGTTTCTTATGACGGCGGCGCGAGCTGGCGAGATTTCCACAAGGGGATCCCCTCCATCCAGTTCTATAACGTCATGTTCGACATGAATAAGCCGTTCACCGTCTACGGCTCGGTCCAGGACCAGGGGACGATGCGCGGGCTCGGCGTCGGCCCGGCCCAACCGCAGGCCGGCCGCCGCGGCCGTGGACAGAGCGTGCGCTGGGAGACGGCGCCGGGCGGCGAGGGGACGATCATCGCCGTCGATCCGACCAATCCCAACGTCGAATACGCCTCGTCGTTCTATGGACGGCTCATGCGCTCGGAATACAAGGACGGACAGTGGACGAGCAAGGAGATCTATCCGAAGCCGGCGGCCGGCGAGCCCGAACACCGCGGCCAGTGGCTGGCGGCGACGGGCCTCTCCCCGCACGATCCCAACGTCCTCTATCACGGGTTCCAATACGTCTTCCGCTCCAAGGACAGAGGCGAGACGTGGGAGAAGATCAGTTCCGACCTGACCTATAACGATCCCCAGAAACAGGGCAAGCTGCCCTACGCGATCAACTACGCCTCGGTGACGGCGATTTCCGAATCGCCGCTCAAAGCGGGAGTCCTCTACGCGGGGACCGACGACGGCCGGGTCCACGTCACCCTGGACGGAGGTGCCAAATGGACCGAGATCACCGCCGGGATGCCCTATAACAAGCACGTTTGGTGCATCACGGCCTCGAAATATGACGCGGGGACGGTCTATGTTTCCTTGATCGGCCGCCACGACGACGACTTCAATCCCTATCTCTTCAAGTCCGCGGATTACGGCAAAACCTGGACGAGCATCGCCGCCAACCTGCCCGGCGGGCCGACGAACGTCATCCGCGAGGATACCAAGAAGAGCGGCGTACTTTATTGCGGCACGGATCTGGGCGCGTACGTGACCACGGACGGGGCCAAGACCTGGAACATTTTGGGCGGAGGCCTCCCCAACGTGGCCGTCTGGGACCTCCAAATCCATCCGCGGGACAACGTGATCGTGATCGCGACCAACGGCCGCGGCATGTGGGTCATCGACGACGCCTCGCCGGCGCAGAAATAGCCCAGAGGGCCGAAGCTTAGATCGGATCCTCTCGTTTTCAAGAGGAGCATCGAACGTGAGAGAAGGACGATCGATCCGAAAAAGGGAGTCGCGGACGAAAAACGATAGGGCGGGCGAGCGGTTTGAAAAGGGAATGGAAAAGAGGAAGGGCGGCGGAATACCGGCCCTCAAGCTGAAGATCCGCGAATACCGGACTTCCGACCTGGCCCAAATGCTCGACCTCGTTCAGGAGCTTGAGGCCGAACTCGCCGAGCGGTTCCCCGACGTCCAGATCAAGACGAGCGTCGACGAATACGCCGATCGCTTCCTCAAACCAGGCACGAAATACAAGACGTTCGTGGCCGAGGTCAAGGGGAAGGTCGTCGGCTACCTCATCGGCTACCCTTCGCTGGGCGCGCCGGAGGTCGACAACATGTACGACATCCTGCCCGTTTCTCCGGGCTGGACGCCGCCCGAGTTCTATCTTCAGATCACGTTCGTGTCCAAGCTCTATCGGAACCGAGGGATCTCCAAGGCGCTTCACAAGAGGACGATCGGATACGCCCACAAACAGGGCCATCGCGAGATCTATGCCTGTATCGCGAAATGGAACCTGCCGGAGCTCAGCGTCATCCGCTCTTTCGATTTCGTCAAAAAAGACCTCGGCTACCGCTACCGGATGACACTGAAGTTCTGATCGCCCCTCCGATTCGATTCCGGATCTCGCGCCGATCCCTGCCGCGGCTCAACCAGCCTCACCTTGAATGCCCCCTTGAACTCCTCGCCCTTCTCGAGAGGGCGGTCGAAGACCTTGTGATGGCCGGCGTAAAAGAGGTCGCCGCCGCCGGTGTTGAAATCGGCGACGAGATAGCCGACGCGGTCCTTGTCGAGGAAGGCCCGGGAGGCGTGCCGCCCGTCCGAGACGAGGGCCAGCCCCGCCCCGTTCGCCGCCGTCAGGGCCGACCAGAAGAGATCGCTTTTTGTCGATCGGAAGTCGGCCGAGCCCAGCTCGTTCATGTCGTCCTTCCATAAATTCTTCGGCTCGAGTCCGTATTTGAACTCCGCGCCCGGCACGACGGCCCTCGCCGTCCCTTCGAGCCGGCCGATGTGGTCCGGAGGATAGACCGACCACAGGCCTTTGCGCTTCCAGGTCAATGTGTCGCAGGCGCGGGGAAGATAGAAGACCAGTCCGGACTGTCGGGGATTGATCCTGGCGGTTGATTTGAAGGCATATTCGAAGGACGCCTCGCCCGCGCCGTCGATAAGAATCCGGACTTGGCCCTCGGCTTCCTTGTATCGGCCGCGGACGAGAATGGCGACCGCTCCGGGCCCTTCTTTCGCCTCGACGCTCTCGGCGGTCCAATCGCCGCAGGCGTCGTTCAAGGGCTTGATGTCGAGGCTGTAATCCGTGACACAGGGGCCCGTCGCCTGGGGCAGGAGCATCAGGACCGGGCCTCCGAGGGCGACCGTCACGCCGCCGACGATGGCCCTCAGGATCGTCCCGCTTTTCTTGTCGAACGCCCATTCGAAGGGCTCACCTTTAACGACAATGCTGTCGGCATCGCTCCTGAGGCTGATGGCGCCGGCGGCGGGGATTCGGAAGGGCGGGGACGAAGGCTTTTCCTCTCCGATCTGGATCTCGTAGCTGTCGAGGAGGAACCCTCTCGGGCTGGTGAAATCGAGCCGCAGCTTCCGGCCGTCGATGTTCTCCGTTCCTGCCGCGATCCTCAGGAGGCCGGTCTGATGGGGCGGCAGGTCGGCCGAGGCCGTCCCCCGTTCCTGACCGATGCGCCATTCGATCTTCAATTCGTTCAGATCGGTGAAGTCATGGCGGTTCGTGACCGGCAGTTGAAGGGGCTGGCCGGGCGCGGGCGCCGCGACTTTCTCGGCATGGATTTTGACCGGGGTGTAGCTTTTTTTGACGTGCCAGTATTCTGGCTTTTCCCGCCGCCAGCCGTCGATCAGGCCCCATTCGCCGTAGCCGACGGCCTTTCCCGACGGCAGGAAGAAGATGTCGTTGATGCCGGCCCAGATCGCCCCGCCGAGACAGGCGGGCGCGCCGTAGATCTTCTCCCACATCCGGTTGAAGCCCAGGCCGTATTCATCGCGGACGCCCGGGTCGGCCGCCAGCTCCTGGCGGTTATAGCAGTTGAGGTGACAATATTCGCCGAACAGGACCGGCCTGGAATAGGACAGGACGTCGTCCACCATCTGTTCGCTCGGGTAATGGTAATTGGCGATGGGCAGGGAGGAGCTCCCGAAGTTGTTGTAGCCGCCGAAGGCCTGGTCATGAAAGGCCTTCGGCCGGGTCGGGTCGAGCGTGTCGGCCATCCGTTTCGCCTCCGCCCAGTTCGGCCCCCAGGCCGATTCGTTGGCCAGGGACCAGATGATGATGCTCGGGTGGTTCCGGTTGAACTCGATCGTCTCGGCGACGGCCCTCTTGATGTGCGCGGAGAGCCGCGCCGCCTGGGGATCCTCCTTCTTCCATTTGTCGTTGGCGTTGTGTCCGATCCAGACGAGCGGCGCCTCGCATTCGACGAACAGCCCGAGCTCGTCGCAGGCGTCGAGAAACTCTTCGGCCGGAGGATAGTGCGAGGTCCGGATATAATTGATGTTGGCGTCGCGGAAGAGCTCCGCGTCCCTCCGCCAGAGCTCCGGGGTGAGACTCCGGCCGAGAAGGGGATGGGTTTCATGGCGGTTGACCCCCCGGACCTTGATCGGCCGGCCGTTGACGAAAACCTTGTTCCCGGCGACCTCGATCTTTCGAAAACCGATCCGCTGGACGGCCGTCTCGAGCGTCCGGGGTCCGTTCTTCAGGTCCGCCGTCAGGACGTAGAGGTTGGGGTGCTCGGGATCCCATTTTTTCGGGGCCTCCACCGCGGTCTCGAACGTCTTCGCCACGCTCTCCCCGGCCGCGAGAAAAGGGATCGTCATGGAGTTCGTCCCCAACGACATTGGGTTCCCTCCGGGATCAGAGAGGCCGAATGAGACAACGATGTTCTCTTTTTTCCCGGGGCTTTCGTTGGCCACCCTGACCAGGACCTTGAGGCGGGCGTGGCGATAGTTGGGATCGAGATCCGTTTCAACATTCATGGAGGCGATGTTGACGTCCGGCAGGGCGATGAGGGAGATCTTACGGGTGATCCCGCCGAACTGATAAGCGGCATACTGGGTACCGCTGGCCAGCTCGTCGGCCTGGGACTCGTTCTGCACGGCCAGGCGGATCGCGTTGGGGCGGCCGGGCCGGACGAATTTCGTGATGTCGAGCTCGAAGGCCGTAAACCCGCCTTGATGTTCTCCCGCCGGTCGGCCGTTGACCGAGATCCTAGCCTCGCTCTGCACGCCGTCGCAGCGGAGCTTGATCCTGCGGCCGGCCCAATCGCCGGGAATGTCGAATGTCTTCGCGTATTCGGCGGCCGTGTTCGGAGCCACGCTGAATCCCTGCATCGTCCAGTCGCCGGGGACCCGGATCTTGGCCCATAAGCCCGGCTTTGAAGCGAATTGCCAAAGGCCGTCGAGCGGGATCGAGAGCGCCTTGACTCCTTCGACGCTCGCCGGCCGCGGCGCGTAGCGGATCTCCGCCGCCGCGGCGGCTCGGTCCTGCCCCGCGGCAACCGCGGAGGCCGCCAGCCAAAAAATTCCGGCTATAAGAATCGTTTTTTTCATCGTCGGTCGTTCCTTTCCCGGATCGTCTCTCTCTTTTTGGGCCAAATCGCCGAAATTGTCAATACGTCCGTGTTTGCATATAATGCGGACGTGCGTGAGCCGAATTCCCTGACCCCGATGATGGAGCAGTATTTCCGGATCAAAAAGGACCTTCAGGACACCCTGTTGTTCTTCCGGCTCGGCGATTTCTACGAGATGTTCTACGAGGACGCCAAGATCGGGTCGCGGGTGCTCGAGATCGCCCTGACCTCGAGGCAGAAGGTCCCGATGTGCGGCGTGCCTCACCACGCCGTGAATTCCTATCTGGCCAAGCTCCTCAAGCGCGGCTACAAAGTGGCCGTCTGCGAGCAGGTCGAAGACCCCCGGACGGCCAAGGGCGTCGTCAAGCGCGAGGTCATCAAGGTCCTGACGCCGGGTACGGCGGTGGAAGTCGACCTCGAGCGCGCCAAGGAGAACGTCTTCATCGCCGCGCTGGCGTTGGAGGACGCGGGCTGGGGGCTGGCCCTCATCGATCTCGCCTCCGGCGAGATGCGGGTGACGGAGCGCGACGGGCCGGAACGCCGGGCGCTCGTCGACGAGCTCTACAGGGCCGCGCCGAAAGAGATCGTCTTTCCCGAGGGCGGCGAAGAGGATCTCGCCCGGCTCCTGGCCGGGACCGACCTGAAGTCCGTGCTCAGGAGCCCGCTCGAGGCCTGGGCCTTCGATCCCGCCCAGGCCCGGCATCATCTGCTCGAGCACTTCAAGGTCCGAGCCTTGGCCGGCTTCGGTATCGAGGACAAGCCGCGGGCCGTCTCGGCCGCCGGCGCCCTGCTGTCCTATATAAAAAAGGTGCGCAAGGATTCGCTCGCCATCGTCCATAAGATCTCGTTCCTTCACGCCTCCGACCGCATGGTCCTCGACACCGCCTCCATCCGGAATCTCGAACTGACCAAGAACCTCCGGGACGGGCGCGTCGAAAATTCCCTGCTCGACATCATCGATTTTACCGTCACCCCGATGGGCGGCCGGCGGCTCCGGAGCCGGCTTCTCCAGCCTCTGCTGGATGAAAAAGCCATCGGCCGGCGTTTGGATGGCGTCGAAGAGCTCCTTGAAGCGACCATCACCCGCCAGGAGCTCCGGGACGCTTTGAAGACCATCCTGGACCTGGAACGCCTGACTGGAAAGATATCGCTCGCGGTGGCCCATCCGCGCGATTTGGTCGCTTTGAAGCGTTCGCTCCAACCGCTGCCCGAAGTGCTCTCCCTCCTCTCACCGCTCCGGGCCGCCCTTCTCCAGGAGATCAGGGGGCGATGGGACAGCGCCGAGGACCTCGCCGCGTTCATCGAGGCCGCCATCCTGGAAGAACCGGCCTTCCTCTTGACCGAAGGCGGCATCATCAAGGATGGCTTCCATCCGCAGCTCGACGAGCTCCGCTCGATCAGCCGTTCGGGAAAATCGTTCATCTCCATGTTGGAAAAGCGGGAACGCGACCGGACCGGCATCTCCTCGCTCAAGGTCCGCTATAACAAGGTCTTCGGCTATTACATCGAGGTCACGAAATCCAATCTGGCCCAAGTCCCGGCGGATTATATCCGCAAACAGACGCTCGTCGGGTCCGAGCGGTTCCTCACGCCCGAGCTCAAAGAGTACGAGGAGAAGGTCCTCCACGCCGAGGAGCGCATCGGCGAGCTGGAACATAAGCTCTTCTTGGAGGCCCGGGACAAGGTCGCCCTGGAAACCCCGCGGCTTCAGACGATCGCCGCCGATATCGCCCGGCTCGATGTCCTGGCCGGCCTGGCCGAGCTGGCCGCGCGGCGAAAGTATTTCCGGCCCGTCGTGAACTCGGGGGATATCATCAAGATCAAGGACGGCCGGCACCCGGTCATCGAGGTCACCAGCGAGGACGCGTTCATTCCCAACGACGCTTATCTCGACCGAGAGAACGACCAGCTTCTGATCATCACCGGCCCCAACATGGGCGGCAAATCCACCTACCTGCGTCAGGTCGCGCTCATCACCGTCCTGGCCCAAATCGGGTCGTTCGTTCCCGCCGGCGAGGCGGTGATCGGCGCCGTCGACCGGATCTTCACCCGCATCGGGGCCATGGATTTTCTGAGCGTCGGCCAGTCCACGTTCATGGTCGAGATGCTCGAGACCGCCAACATCCTCAACAACGCCACGCCCCGAAGCTTGATCCTGTTGGATGAGATCGGCCGGGGGACGAGCACCTTCGACGGGTTGAGCATCGCCTGGGCCGTCGCCGAATATCTCCACGAGAACGAGGGCGTCCGGGCCAAGACGCTGTTCGCCACCCATTACCACGAGCTGACCGAGATGGCCCTGACCCTGAAGCGGATCAAGAACTATCATGTCGCGGTCAAGGAATGGAAGGACGAGATTCTCTTCCTCCGCAAGATCGCCGCCGGCCCGTCCGACCAAAGCTACGGCATTCATGTCGCGAAGCTGGCCGGCATCCCGCGGGACGTCGTGACGCGGGCCCGCGAGATCCTTTTCAATTTAGAGAACCAGAAACTGGACGAGGCCGGCCAGCCCCGCCTGGCTTACAGGACGCCCAAGAAAAGGGACAAGGCCCAGAAGCTGCTCTTCCAGGAAGACCGGGATCAGGAGGTCCTCCAGGAGATCAAGGAGGAGCTGGAAACGTGCGATGTCGCGGCCTTGACCCCCCTGGCCGCTTTGAATCTTCTCCACCGATTGGTGGAAAAGCTGCGTCAGCTGCCGTCCGATTCGTCCTCGACCTCGATTTCGCCCTCTTCGTCTTCCTCTTCCTCGAAATCCTCTTCGAATTCGCGGTCGTCCTCGAAGGGAGCTTCGCCGTCCTCCTCCTTGCGCTGTTCGATCGCCGACTCGAATTCGTCCTTGTCCTCGAACCGGCGGAGGTAGTTGGCGGTCGTATCGCTGTACACGAGCTCGAGGTTGTCGTCCTCGATTTGGCAGAACACGGACATGCTGTGGCCGGTCTGCAGATTGCCGATGGTCTCGACGAGCGCCGCTTTCTTTTTGATCGCGTCCAGCGTGATCCAGCTCGCGATCTCGATCTCTTCCATGAGCGAAACTCCCAATTCAGAAAATAGCTATTTTTGGCGAATTGTCAAGAGAAAAGAGGGACGGGACGGGGCCCGAAGCGGCTGTTCGAAAAAACGCGGTTTACGGAGCCCGGCCTCTGAAGAGAACGATCCAGCAGGAAATCCAGAATACCCTGGCCATGAAGATCCTGGCAGGCGAGTTCAGGGAGGGAGATGCGGCTCGGATCGAGGTGAACTCGAAGAACGAATTCGTTTTTAGCCGGAAATGACGATATATCGATAAAACATAGCTGAAATAAAAGATTTGACAAGTCGCTGAATTTTTTGTAAATAAAGGGAATCTTTTAACGCGGCAGGAAAAATGATGAAGAGCAAAATGATTCGCTTGGGCTTAGTTGCGTTCATCGTCTCTTGCCGGCTCATGTTCGCCGACGACTTGAACCTGTACTCTCTGGCGGGATTTGGGTCCGCTGATCACATATAAAGATGAAGGAGGTATCCATGAAAAAAGTCCTGATCGTCGCACTTGTTGTGCTCGGTATCGTCACGGCGTCCTCTGCGACCCTTGTGACGAACATGAACCAAAGCGCCCTCTATCTCCGCCTGCTCTCGCGCAACGCCTCGACCGACGTGGACGCCGTGTACTACAACCCGGCCGCCCTCGTCGTCCTCAAGGACGGTTGGCACATCGGGCTGAACAACCAGACGGTGTTTCAGACCAAGACCATCGCCAACGACTTCCCGTTCCTCAATGCCCACCAATACGACGGCAAGGTCGACGTGCCGTTCTTCCCGGACATCTACGCCGTCTATAAGAAGAACAAACTCGCTTTCTCGTTCGGCGTCGGGCCCAGCGCCGGCGGCGGAACGGCCGAGTTCGCGACGGGCCTGCCCTCCTTCGAGTGGCAGTTCGCCGCCCTTCCGGCCATGATCACCGGCTTGGGGATCCCGACCACGAAGTACTCGGCGGACATCGCCTTCAAGGGCAGCTCCATTTATCTCGGTTTCCAGTTCAACGTCTCCTACGCCCTGTCGGATAGCATCTCGGCCGCCATAGGGGCCCGTTACGTCTCGGCCAAGAACACCTACACGGGACATATCAATAGCATCATGGTTAATCCGACCTTCGCTCCCTATGGATTCTCCGGAGCCATGATACCCGCGAAAACGTTCTTCACTACGATCGGCCAGACCGCTACCGCCGCCCAGATGGGGGACAAGGCCGTCGAGGCCGAACAGACCGCCTCGGGATTCACGCCCCTTGTGAGCCTGAATTTCCAACCCGCCGCAGGTTTGAACGTCGCGGTCAAGTATGAGTTCGGAACGAAGCTTGAATTTACGAACAAAACGACCAAGGACGACGTCAACATGTTCCCGAACGGCGCGAAGTCGCGGAGCGACGTGCCGGCGTTCTTCTCGGTCGGAGCGTGTTATGCGATCATGCCCGAGCTCCGGGCTACGGCCTCGATCAACTACTTCTTCGACAAGCAGACCAACTGGGAAGGCCGCGAGAAGTTCGTCAACTCCAACTCGTACGACATCGCCCTCGGCGTCGAATACGACGTCTCCCGGTCCCTCGTCCTCAGCGCAGGTTACCTGCTAACCCAATTCGATCTCGCCTCCGGGTACCAGTCCGACATGGCCCACGACATGGGGGCCAACACGTTCGGAGGCGGCGCCCGGATCAAGTTCAGCCCTTCGTTCGACGTCGACCTCGGGGTCATGTTCCCGAGCTACAAGACCGACCAGAAGACGATCCCCTACGTCACCTCGACCGGCACCAACTTGGGGGCTTACCAGGAGCGCTACTCCCGGACGACCACCGCCTTCGCGGTGGCCTTGAACTTCCACCTGTGATTCGAACCGGCCGGGCCCCGGGTGACCGGGGCCCGGCCGTCCTTTGACGACGGCAAGAAAAGTTATGGGTCGCGGCGCGGCCCATCCGTCCAGGGCTTTTTTTTCGCGGAATAAGGGACGCGGCGACAGGGTGGCCCCCGGCTCCCTGGGGAACCAGTCCCGTCGGTTCCCCCCTCGGCCAAGCCGAGGGGACCCCCCTCCGCTATGGGAGCCTTGGGGCCACCACTGCCGTCGCGTCCTTGGATCCTTCTGCCGAGAAAGCCGCCCGGCGGCGGCGAGATCTACTTATGGTCGCTTAGGCCGTTCCGGGATCTTCTCCTATCTCAACCCGCACATAAAAAATGTAGGGTCGCGTCTACACTTTCCACTTTTTCCTGAGGTAGCTGAATTCCCAGAAGTTGAGGAATAAAAGAGCTGAGTGCGGAGATAATACTCGGGTTGGGAGATGGGATGGAAAGAATGGCGAGGGACGGAATCGAACCGCCGACGCAGGGATTTTCAGTCCCTCGCTCTACCGACTGAGCTACCTCGCCAGGGATGATCCCGGCGGCGCCGGAATCGCGTTATAGTATATTTTCACGTGCTGGGGTTGTCAAACAATAACTTTGATCCTTCATCATGGGAACAGATTTTGTTAGAATAGGCGCGGAACGGGGTTCCGCATATGAAGATCGCCGCCCTCCTCCCGCACGTCGAGGTCTTCGGCGGCGTCCGCCGCTATCTCGAGCTCGGCAACGAGTTCGCCCGCCGCGGTCATTCCTTCGTTCTCTTCCATCCTCAGGGGGGCAAGCCGGAATGGCTGGATTTCCAAGCCGAGACGCGACCCTTTTCCTCCCTGGCCGACGACTCCTTCGACGTCGCCCTTTGCAGCGAGTATTCCATCCTGCCCCGGTTCGAGAGCCTCCGGGCCGCCTCGAAATATTTCTATTTCGTCCTTGAGGGCCACAAAAGGGAGAAGGAGATCGTCCGGAAAAATTTTTTGTTTCTCGGGAATTCCGAGGGGATCTGCCGGCGGATGGAGCGGAAGTACGGGATCCTCTGTCACAGGGCGCCGGGCGGCGTCAATACGCGCATTTTCCATCCCGCCTTGGATAAACCCGCGCATGAAACGCTCAACATCCTCTGCTACGGCCGGATCTACAAACGCCGCAAAGGCGTCCGGCACGTTATCCGGGCCGTTGAATCCCTTTACTCGGAGTATCCCCGTCTGCGGCTCATCTTCTTCGACACGCTGGTCGGAACCGACCGCCGCGATCCGCGCCCGCTGATCAAAACCGTCGTCCCCCACGATTTCTATCTCAACCTGCCCCAGGACCGGATGGCCTGGCTTTTCGCCCAGGCTGATATCTACGTCGGCGCCGAACTGCGGGCGGGCTGGTCGAACACCTCGGCCGAGGCCATGGCCTGCCGGTTGCCGGTTATCTGTACCAAATCCGGGACGCGGGACTTCGCTTTTCACAACCGGACCGCGCTCGTCGTGCCCTTCCCCCATCCGTTCTTCCTCCGGCGTGAGGTCCGACGCCTGATCGAGGACCCAACCCTCCGGGAAAGGCTGGCCGCCGCCGGATACGACAAAATCAGGGAATTCACCTGGGAACGCTTGGTCGACAGGCTGTTGGATATCTTTGAGAATCGAAAAAAGGGCGGAAATTAGGAAAGGACGGGTGAAAAACGGGGATGAAAGACGTGGACACATCACTTTAGGAAAATGATGTGTCCCTGTCTTCGCCCGCCCCTGCTTCCGCAGGGGTAAACTTGTCCCCATGAAGGTCAAGGGACGAGCCTTCGGCTCGCCACTCGCCCGGAGCTTATATCCACGGGCGAGTACGGCGGAAGTGGACCCCCGGGCAAAGCCCGGGGCCCCGGCCGCTGTGGGGAGCGGGAATCCAGCCCTTGCGGCCAGTAACCTGGATCCCCGCCTCCGCGGGGATGACAAGAGGGACTGATGGGATGACAAGAGGGACCGCGGGGATGACAAGAGGGACTTCTGGGATGACAAGAGGGACCGCGGGGATGACAAGAAGGACTGCTGGGATGACAAGAAGGACCGCGGGGATGACAAGAGGGACTTCTGGGATGACAAGAAGGACTGCTGGGATGACAAGAGGGACCGCGGGGATGACAAGAAGGACTGCTGGGATGACAAAGGCATGGCGCTTTTTCCCCGTCATTATCTTTTTCCCGTCATTCCCGCGAAGGCGGGAATCCAGATTAAAAAGGCCGGGTTCCGGATCAAGTCCGGAACGACAACATTGAAAAGTCATTGCTGATACGTTCGACGGCGCCAAACCCCGATTTTTAAATCCGGGTGAAAAGCGCCGCTCAGTATTAACCCTGCGCATACCCCGGGCTTCAGCCCGGGGAGTCGAATGGGTTGATACACCACGCTGGCCCCGCCCCCTTCAATTGAACAAAGTCATTCCTTATGTTATTCTTAGCCGTCGGAGGACGAGTGGAATGGACGAAAGCCTTTTAAAAGAGCTCCTGCTCAAGGAGAACGCCGAATTCCGCCGCCTCCACCAGGAGCACCAGCGGCATGAGGTCCGGCTGGCCGTCCTCAAGGACAAGCCGTTCCTCTCCGACGAAGAACGGCTCGAGGAAAAAGACCTGAAAAAGAAAAAACTGGCCCTCAAGGATCTGATGTACGGGATCATGAAGGACTTCAGGAAACCCCTCTGATCCGGCCCGCCATGGCGACGAAGAAAAAATTCAAGCTGGCCCTGATCGGGACGGATTCTCTGCGCGGCCGGGAGATCAAGAACACCCTCGGGCAGAAAAAGATCGGGGCGTTCGACCTGGAGTTCTACGACCCGGAGGTCCAAGAGGAATTCAGCAAGCTCACCGAATTCAAGAAGGCGCCGAAGGTCATCCACGGCCCGGGCCGCGACTTCCTCAAAGGGACGGACCTCGTTTTCCTGGCCTCCGACCCGGAGACGAACCGGACGATCGGCCTCCGCGCCCTTGAGCAGGGCTTCCGGGCCATTGACCTCGGCGAGGTGTTCAATGAGCGTCAGGACGTCCCGCTGCTGGTGGCCGGCGTCAATGACGACGACCTCGATCCCGCCCAATGCCGCTTGATCGCCAATCCTCATCCCGTGACCATCATCCTCTCGCATCTCTTTCACCTGGCCCGCGGCGCTTTCGGGATGGCCCGGGCGGCCGTCTTCGTCCTCCAACCCGCCTCGGCCTTCGATAACCCCGGCATCCAGGAGCTGGCCGCCCAGAGCGTCGCCCTCTTGAACGGTGCGGTGCCCAAGAAGAAAGTCGTCAAAGAGCAGATGGCCTTCAACATCCTGTCCCATACCGAAACCCCCGCCGCCGACGGCTCCTGCCCGAGCGAACAGAGGATCGTCGCGGAGATCCGGCGCGTCCTCGGCCGGCCGTCCTTCCCGCTGTCCCTGTCGATCATCCAGGCGCCCGTCTTTCATACCTATTCGTTGATGGTCCATCTCGAGCTCGCCCGGGACGCCGATATCACCGCCTTCGAGACGACCTTCCGCAAGGACGCGGCCTTCAAGCTGACGGAGTTCCGCAAATCGTGCTCGGCATCGTCCATCACGGTCTCGGGCAAGGACGAGATCTTTGTCGGCCGCATCAAGAAGGAGGAATCCGGCCCGCGGACCTTCTGGGTCTGGCTGGTCGCCGATAACGTCACCTGCGGCTCGGCCGTGAACGCCGTCGAGATCGCCAAGAAGATCCTCAAGGCCCGCTCGGCCTGATCCGAAAGACGATGTTCGATCTTCTCAAACTGACCTTCCGGGAAAAGAAGCTGGTCACGCTCTCCTTCCTGTCCACGATCTTCGTCGCCTTCTTCTCCTACGTCTTCGTCGACATGGTCCAGCCGATCATCGACGAGATGTTCGGGCTGGGCGTCCAAACGGCGCCGGCGAAGTTCCGCTTCATGGACGTCCTTTTCCGCTGGCTGAGCGTCGGACGCGAGGACATCCGGAACGTCCTGCCCTTGATCGTCGTCGTCGTCATCTTCGGCAAGGGGCTGTTCACCTTCCTCTCCTCCTTCTTCATGAAGGCCGTCGGCAACAAGATCGTCAAGTCGATGCGGGATGACCTGTACGGCCGCATCCTCTATCAGTCCACGAGCTATTTCGACCGGGTCACGACGGGCGATCTGATGTCCCGCCTGACCAACGACGTGGACAAAATCCAGCAGGCGGTCTCGAGCGCCATGAGCGACATGATCGAGGAGACCTTCATTCTGGCCGCTCTCCTCGTCCAGATGTTCGTCCGGGACTGGCAGCTGGCCTTGATGTCGTTCGTGATCACCCCCCTGGCCGTCGTGCCGCTCGCCGCCTTCAGCCGGCAGCTCAAGAAGAAGGGCCTCCAGAGCCAGGTCCGGATGGGCCAGATCTACGACCTGCTCCATGAGACCATCACCGGCAACAAGATCGTCAAGGCCTTCACCATGGAACAGTTCGAGCTCAGGAAGTTCTTGAAGGCGACGGCGAGCTATTTCCGGATCAATCTCAAGCTGGCCTGGATCTCGTCGCTCTCCTCGCCGTTCATGGAGTTCATCGGCGGCGCGGTGGGCGCGTTCATCCTTTTCATCGGCACGAAACGGGTCGCGGACGGCCTCATCAGCCCCGGCGATTTCGGGGCCTACACCATGGCCATTTTCTTGATGTTCACGCCCATCAAAAGGCTGAGCCGGGCCAACAACGTCATCCAGCAGGCGGCCGGCTGCTACGGACGGATCCAGGAGGTCCTCCAGAGCCCGGCCCAGATCCAGGACTCGGCCGGCGCCTATCCGCTGCCTGCGGTCAAAGGGCATGTCCGTTTCGAGGACGTCGGGTTCGCCTACGCCGAGGCCCGGCCCGTGCTGCTCGACGTGGACTTCGAGGTCCGGCCCAACGAAATGGCGGCCATCGTCGGCCTGAGCGGCGCGGGCAAGACGACGATCATCAATCTGCTCTCCCGCTTTTACGAGCCGACCGCGGGCCGGATCACGATCGACGGGATCGACATCCGGGACGTGACCCTTGCCTCGCTCCGGTCGCAGATCGGCCTCGTGACCCAGGACATCATCCTGTTCAACGATACCGTCCGGAACAACATCGCCTACGGTTTGGAGCACATGTCCGAGGACCGGATCCTGGCCGCGGCCCAGGCCGCCGAATGCCACAGTTTCATCGCCGAGCTCTCCGAAGGATACGCCACCTCGATCGGCGAGCGGGGCTCATTGCTTTCGAGCGGCCAGCGGCAGCGGCTGGCGATCGCCCGGGCCCTTTTAAAGGACCCGCCCATCCTGATCCTGGACGAGGCCACCTCGGCCCTGGACTCGGAGTCCGAGCGGCTGATCCAGACGGCGCTGGGCAACATCATGAAGGACCGGACGACATTCGTCATCGCCCACCGGCTGTCCACGATCCGCAACGCGGACAAGATCCTGGTCGTCGACAAGGGCCGGATCGTCGAGTCCGGGACCCATGAGGCACTGATGAAAAAAGAAGGCATTTATAAAAAGCTGCACGACTTGCAGTTCCCCGAAGTCGAGGAGATGGCCTGATGATCCAAAGCATGACGGGATTCGCCGAAAAGAGCTTCGAAGGACGGGGCTTCCGGGCCAAGGTCAGCATCAAGAGCCTGAACCACCGCTTCTTCGATTGGAACTGCCGGGGCACGCCGATCGGCGAGGCCGAGAACCGGCTCCGGGTCCTCTGCCAGGGCCGGTTGAGCCGCGGCCGGATCGAGGTCACCCTGGACCTTGATTTTCACGATCCGTCGAGCTGGGATATCCAGATCAACGAGGGCCTGCTGGAGAAGATCCTCGTCTCGGTCGACCGGGTCGGGTCCCGGCTCAAGAAGGAGATGTCCTTCTCCGTGGACAACCTGTTCCGGATCCCTCAGCTCGTGGAGCTCAAACGGAAGGATCTGACGCCGGCCGAGATCGCCTTCCTCGAGTCGTGCTTCCTGAGGACGCTGGAGGACGTCATCAAAGCCCGCCGGATCGAGGGACGCAAGACCGCGGCCCAGATCGGGACGCATATCCGGAACGTCAAGCGGGCGGTGGGTCGCGTCGAACGCTTGGTCAAGAAACAGCCCCGGGCCGTGAAGCAGAGACTGCGCCAGCGGATGAAGGAACTGAACGGCAACGGCCCGAAGAACGAGGAGCGGCTGTCCGAAGAGGTTTCTTATCTGACCCAGCGATACGACGTTTTGGAAGAGATCCAGCGTTTGAAGAGCCATCTGGACTCGGCCCTGAAGCTCGTCGAGTCGCCCAAAGGGGAGCCGGCCGGTAAGATGCTCGACTTCATCGCCCAGGAGCTGACCCGCGAGGCCAACACGCTCAACTCCAAGTCGCAGGACATCGGGATCACCCGGGAAGGACTCCTGATCAAGGGCGAGGTCGAGAGTATTCGCCAGCAGGTCCAGAACCTGGAGTGAAAGGAGAGAGCAGGTGTTGTTCGTCGTCACCGGACCTTCGGGATGCGGGAAATCCAGCATCATTCACCATGTCATGAGGGACCTGCGGAACGTCCGTTTCTCCATCTCCCACACGACCCGGCCGCGGCGGCCGTCCGAACAGGACGGCCGGGACTATCACTTCATCGCCCGGACGGAATTCGAACGGATGGTCGCGAAAAAGCAGTTCCTGGAATGGGCCCTCGTCCACGGCCATTACTACGGCACATCCAAGGCGGAGATCGATGAGAAGGGGGCCAGCGGCGACCTGATCCTGGACATCGACGTCCAAGGGGCGCGCCAGATCAAGTCCGGCCCTCTGCGGGCGGTTTTCGTTTTCATTCTGCCCCCGAAGCATGAAGAGCTCAGACGGCGGCTCAGGGAGAGGGGTGAGGACAAGTCCGAGATCATCGACCGGCGGCTGAAGAACGCCAAGCGGGAGATCCGCCATTACGCGGATTTCGATTATGTGGTCGTCAACAACAAGCTCGACCGGGCCGTCCTGGAGCTCGAATCCGTCATCCTCGGTTCGCGGTGCCGGACCGATGTCCGGAAAGCCGAGATCCAGCCGATCCTGAAGAGCTTTAAATGAAGGATATAATCCCCCTTCATCCCCTTTTAGAAAAGGGGGAGAAAGGGATTCGAGGAAAATAGAGAAAAACCAATGGCCAAGATCGTCCTCGGCGTGACATCCTCCGTCAGCCTTTACAAGGCCTGCGAAGTCCTGCGCGGATTCCAGAAGGCCGGCCACGAGGTCCAGGTGATCCTGACCCCCAACGCGGCGAAGCTGGTCTCCCCGCTCCTGTTCAATTCGCTGTCCGGACGTCGGACCATCGTCGAGCTTTTCGACGAGGACCACCCTTGGTCGGTCGCCCATGTCGCCCTGGCCAAGGAGGCCGCCCTTTTCGTCGTGGCCCCGGCCACGGCCAATATCATCGCCAAGTTCGCCGCGGGCGTGGCCGATGATTTTCTGTCCACGTTCTATTTGGCGGCCGACGCGCCGGTCCTGATCGCCCCGGCGATGAACGAGGCGATGTTCCTCCATCCCCAGACGCGGGACAACATGAACAGGCTCCGCAGGCGGGGGGTCGAATTCGTCGAACCGGCCAAAGGTTACCTGGCCTGCGGAGATGAGGGATGGGGACGGCTGGCCGAGCCGGACGGCATCGTCCGGCGCGGCCTTGAGCTCCTGAGAAGAAGCCTCAGCCTGGACGGCCGGACCGTCCTGGTGAGTGCCGGCCCGACCCGGGAATATCTGGACCCGGTCCGCTTCCTCTCCAACCGGTCCTCGGGCAAGATGGGCTATGAAATGGCCCGCGAGGCCCTGGCGCGCGGGGCCAAGGTCGTCCTCGTGTCCGGTCCCACGCACGAGGTCCCCCCGGCCCGGGCGGAACTCGTCCTGGCCGAAACGGCGGCCGACATGAAAAAGGAGCTCTTGAAACGCTTCCCGAAGTCCGACATCGTCGTCATGGCCGCGGCCGTCGCCGATTTCGCTTTCATCGATAAGGCCGGCCGGAAGATCAAGAAGCAAGCCCTTTCCGGAGATCTCAAGATCGCCCCGACGCCGGATATATTGAAAGCCCTGGGCGAGCGCAAGAAGGGACAATTCCTAGTCGGTTTCGCCGCGGAGACGGACGACCTGGAAGCCAACGCGATCAAGAAGATCAAGGCCAAGCGGCTCGATCTCATCGTGGCCAACGATGTTTCCGGACCGGGTATCGGATTCGACGCGGACGAGAACCAAGCGCTCCTCATCGACGCCGGCGGCCGGGTCCGGGGAACGCCGAAAATGAGCAAGCGCGAGCTGAGCCGCGTCATCTGGGACGCGATCGAGGCATCTCTTGGACAAAGATCCTGACCAGAACCTTTCCGAAATCGAGGAAAGGCTGAGATTCTTCAAGGACATCGGGGCGGATTTCGTCTTCAAAACGAAGCGGCCGCCGGCCCGGCCGACGCCGGTCCGACCGGACCCGGCCGCGTCGCCGGCGCCCCCGCCCGGGGGGGAGCTTCCGCCTCCTTCGAGGGACATCGGATTGGTCCACGAAGAGATCCTTCGCTGCCGAAAATGCCCTTTGGCCGACGGCCGGACTCAGGCCGTCCCCGGCGAGGGGAACCTCCGGACCGAGCTCATGTTCGTCGGCGAGGGTCCGGGGCACGACGAGGACGCCCAAGGCCGGCCGTTCGTCGGCCGGGCCGGGCAACTTCTGACGAGGATCATCGCCGCGATGACCTACGACCGGGCGGATGTCTTTATCACCAATATCGTCAAATGCCGTCCTCCCAACAACCGCGTTCCGCATCGCGACGAGGTCGAGGCCTGCGCGCCGTACCTCATCGAACAGATCAGGGCCATCCGCCCCAGGGTCATCGTCACGCTGGGGAAGAGCGCCACGGACTTTTTCCTTCCCGACGCTTTCGGGGGGATGACCTCGATCCGGGGCCAGTTCTATGGGTGGCGCGGCCTCCAGGTCATGCCGACCTTCCATCCGTCCTATCTCGTCCGCAACGAAGGGAACAAAAAAATCAAGAAGATGGTCTGGGACGACATGCGAAAGGTCATGGCTCTCCTCGGCAAAAAATGACCCTTCTGGCCGATGTCGTTTTTCCCCTTCCCCTCGACCAGAGCTTCTCGTACATCGTCCCCGCCGGGAGCGCCGACACGGTCAAACCCGGGGTCCGGGTTTTGGCTCCCCTCGGCCGCAAAACGCAACCCGGTTTCATCGTGGCCGTACGCGACCTGGGTCCCGAACCCGGCCGGCCCCTCAAAGAGATCGCGATGGTCATCGACGCGGAGCCCGTGTTCTCGGCCTCGACCCTCGCCTTCACGGGCCGCTTGAGCGGGTATTTCTTTTCCTCGTGGGGCGAGTTGCTGCAGGCGGCGCTTCCCCCGTCGTTGGAGATCAAGACCAAGGCCAAGGTCCGGCTGACGGAGGCCGGGGACCGAGCGCTTCAGGAGAAATCCCTCTCCCGGGACGAAAAGAGGGCGGCTGACGTCCTCGGACCGGACGCCTTCACCATCCTCCATCTGCGCCGGACGACCGGCCTTAAGACCATGGCCGCTCTCATCGCCCGGATGGCCAAGAAAGGCCTCGTCCAGGTCGTCGAAGAGAAAAGCCGGCCACGAAAGAGCCGGCCGGTCCCTGTCGATAGAACCGGACCCAAGCAGCTGGAGCTCGATTTCGCGATCGAGCCCGCGGTCCGGAAGGCGATGGAGGCGATGCGCGGACCCCTCGAGGGGAAACGTTTTGCGCCGTTCTATTTATATGGGGGCCGGCAGGCCCGCCGGGCGGCCTATGGCGTCCTGATCCAAAAGGTTATCGCGCAAGGACGGCAGGCGCTGGTCCTCATGCCGGAAGTGGCGGCCTCCGAGCCGTTCAAGGAGAGCCTGGGAAAACGTCTCGGCGAAACCGCGGCTTTTCTCCACGGCCGGATGCCGGAGGGCGCCCGCGAGAGGGAATGGCAGAGGATCAAGGCCGGCCGGACGCGCGTCGTGGTCGGCCCCCGTTCCGCGCTGTTCGCGCCGCTGGAGTCGACGGGGTTGGTCATCGTCGACGACGAGCACGACGACGCTTATCTTCAGACGGAACGTCCCGTCTATGACGCTCGGGTGGGGGCTCGGTTCATGGCCGCCGAACAGGGGGCCTTGCTGGTCTACGGCTCCGACGTTCCGACCGTCGAAGCGTTCCATGAAGCGCGGAGCGGCGGATATCTCTTGGCCCTGCCGGGCGACCCGGAACGAAGAAAGGTCGTGATCGTGGACGATGCGTCCGAACGGGGTCTGATCGCGCCGAGATTCCGGGACGGCCTGCGGGCGGCCATCCAGGCCGGGCGTCCGGGGATCGTCTTCTTGAACCGCCGCGGATACGCGTCCTTCCTTTTTTGTCCCCGCTGCGGATATATTCCGAGGTGCGATCGCTGCGACATCTCCCTGACCTATTATAAAAAGGAGGAGCGGCTGGTCTGCCGGTACTGCGCGGCCTCGCGGCCGCGCGCGGCGGCCTGCCCGAAATGCGGAAGCCGGGTGATGGAGCCGCGGGGAGCCGGCGTCGAGGCCGCCGAAGAGGAACTGCGTCGTCTCTTCCCGGGAGCCCGCGTTTCGAGCTTCGACAGCGACCGCGTCCGGACGAAAGCGGCACGGGAAAAGGTCCTGAGGAATTTCGAAGACGGAAAGATCGACGTCCTCGTCGGAACGCAAATGCTCGCCCGCCAGGCCGGCCTCCCCTCGGCCGCTTGGGTCGGTATCCTGAATCCCGAAGCCCTGTTGGCGTTCGCCGATTTCCGGGCTTCGCAGAAGACCTTCCAGGCCGTTCACCGCATGATGCGGTGCGCGTCGCTGGAGAATGAGGCGGGTTCCGAGGTCGTGATCCAGACGGCCTTCCCCGAACATCACAGCATCCGGGAAGCGGGCCGGCAGGATTACGCGGCCTTCTTCGAACAGGAGATCCGGTTCCGCCGGCTCATGGATTATCCTCCCTTCGCGGCCATGGCCGAGATCGTTCTTCTCGGCCGGGACCGGCGGCCTCTCGCCCAAAAAGCGAGGGAGCTCGTCCGCCGGGCGCGGGCCTGCAGCCCCGATATCGAGATCTTGGGGCCGGCCCTCGCCCCGCCGTCCTTGCTCAAAGGAGAACGGGGGGTCCAAGTGATCCTGAAATCGAGGGCGAAAGAGACTCTGGACGCCTGTCTTGCGGAAGGCCTGGGAACGACCGGGATCAAGCGGTCCGTCGCGCGCTACGGCTGATCGGGAGCGCGGAGAACGCGGACACTCACGTCCTTAGAGATGCTCTGGGGAGAGTCGGTCTTCATTTGGGCCCGGATCACGATGTCCTCGTCGGCCGTGATCTCGCCTTTCAGGGGCCCCAAAAGAACGGCCAAGGCCACCCCGTACTCGTTCGTGACAAGGACGCAGCGCTGGGTGTAGTCGGAAAAGACGCCGAGGCCGCTGACGACCGTGAAATAGACGACGGCGCCCATGACGGGATTGTTCCCGTCCCGGATGACGACCTTGACCTGCGACGTCGGCCGCTGCAGTCCGGCATACAGAACGTTGGGACTGGCCGAAAGGGTGAAGGTCAGGTGGATCGTGGACGGCCCGATCGGGGACGGCTCTCTGACCGCGGTCCGCTCGCAGGCGGACGCGGCCAGCAAAGCGATGCCCAGGACCATCATGAATAGCGCCGTTCTTGGTCTCATGGTCGTTGTCCTCATCAGTTGCCGTAGTTCGCGAAGAAGACCGGGAGCATCCCCGTGGCCCTGACCGTCTTGTTGGCCAGGTCGTGCCCGTAGAAATCCACCTTCGCGGTCACGTTCAAAATGTCGCCGGGAAGCGCCGCCCGAAGGTTAAAAAGCGGCGGTTCCTGCTTGGCGGCCTCGCGGACGATGACGAACGAAACGGGCGTAGAAATCCCGATCCGGATAAGCGCCGACAGGCTGCCCTCGAAGGAATAGGGGACATCGACACCTTCTATGTTCCGGCCGTCCGCCCGGATATATGTGACGACGTAACGGGTGATCTGGATGTCGTTGTATTGGGACGTTCCGAGCAGGGGGACGGGATCGAGCATCGTGGCTCGAAAGGTGGCCGTGGCCGAGTCGGCCCGCACGGACGTTGTTCCCGTCACGGGGTCCACGATCAGGACATCGGATTGTAGAAAGAATCCCTCCTTGCCCTCGATATCCAGTCCGGTCAGGCTCTCTACGATCAGGAGGCTGGCGGACTGGGATTTGTTCTCGACCGGATTGCAGGAGGTCAGGAGGACGGAGGCGGCGAGGACGACCGCGGCTCCGCGTCCATGCTTGAGGCGTTGGGTGATGTTCATCGGTGGCGTTCTCCTATTTCAAAATCCTTGGCGTTATGAAGATGAGGAGCTCGCGGTTCTGGACCGTCTTGGAAAAGGACTTGAACAGGTTGCCCAGGATCGGGATCTGATGGAGGAAGGGAACCCGCTCCCGGGTGATGGCGTCCTCCTGCCGGTAGATGCCGCCGATGACCGTCGTCCCGCCGTCGGTCACCCCGACTGTGGTTTTGGCGCTCTGGGTCGTGATCGGCGGGATGCCGTTGACGAGATTCGAGAAATCGGCCGCGTTGTTCTGGATGTCGATGGTCAGGATGATCGTCCCGTCGGCCGTGATCTGCGGGGTGGCCCTCAGCTCGAGGCCGGCGTTGACGTATTGCGTCGTGACGGTGAAATTGGCCTGCGTCTGGACGGGGATCTGCCGCCCTTGGTTGATGTAGGCCTCTTTGTTGTTGTAGGCCGCGACCCGCTCGGTGGAAACGATCCGGCCGTTACCCGAGGTCTCGAGGGCCGAGAGGGCCATGTCCAACCGGAACGTGTCCAGGATGTTGGCGAACGAAACCCCGATGACACTGTTGAAGGCCGGCGCCGGCAGATTGACGGCGTAGCCGCCGAGCGGGCCGCCGATCCCCTTGGTGACGATGCCCTGCGGGATCATGGCCCCGTTGAAGTCGATCTTGTTCGGGAACTGGAGCGAGGTCTGGTTCCCATAGAACGGGTCGGCGACGCCTTTGGCGCCCCACTGGATGCCGAGGTTGCGGACGAAGGTCGAGGTGGCCTCGACGATCCGGACCTCGATCTGGACCTGCTGGGTCGGCGTATCGAGGGCGATGATGAGATTCTCGATCAGGTCGATCTTCTCCTTGACGTCGGTGATGATGATCATGTTGGTCCGCTCGTCGGTGACGATCTCGCCGCGGGCGGACTTCTTGTTCTTCATCACCTCGAGAATGTCTTTGGCTTTTGCGTAGGACAGGGTGAAGGTCTTGGTGATCAGGGTCCCGCCCTGTTCCCTGGCGTTGCGGAGCGTCTGCTGGGCCTTTTCCTCCTCGGCCAGGATCCCGAAGGGGGCGATGCGGAGGACGTTGCCTTCCAGGTTTCGGCCCTGCTTGTTGCTCTTCAGGATGAGGTCCAGGAACTGGTCCCAGGGAACGTCGAGGAAACTGCCGGTGACCGTCCCGCGGACGTCGGGATCGAAGATGACGTTCAGGCCGACCCTCTCGCAGAGCCACAGGACGACGTCGCGAAGGTCGGCATCCTTGAATCTCGGACTGATCAGCTCGCCCGCGTATTTTTGATCGGTGTCGTGGATGGTCTGGGTTTTCTGCTTCTCGTCCTTCGCCGGCGGCTCTTTCGCGGCTTCTTTCTTCTGGGCATCGGCCGGCGGGGGGGACGTCACCGGAGGCGACTCGATCGTCTTGATCGCGGCCGCGGCGGACGGAGGGACGTCCTTGGATGCCGGTTTGACATCCGCCTTTTGGGAGGAGGGCGGTCCAGGGACCGGAGCCAAGATCTGCGTCTCGGCCTTGACCGCGGAAAAGGACGTTCCCGGTAAAAGGCTCGGATCTCCCGGAAGCGTGATTCTCAATTCTTTCGGGCCGCTGGCGACGGTGTAGCGCTGGGGTTTGTTGAGATCGAAGACCATCCGGGTGACGGCCTCCGGCGGAGGCGTCTGGTATTGCCCGACCCGGATCTTGTCGAGACCGTATTTGCCGACCGGGACGGTTTTAGTCGGCTGGTTGAACACGGCGTCATAGATGTCCAGGACAAGACGGAGGGGATTGTCGAGCGCGAACACGTGGATGATCGGTTTTTGACCAGTCCGGGCGACGACTTCCATGCGGTCGCCTGTGTCGACGACCTCGACTTCGTTCAGGGCGATCGCTTTTCGCGATGGCTGTTTGAGTTCTTCTTGGAGCTCGGGGGGAACCAAGCTCTCGCCCGATCTGAGGATCGCGGTCAATTCGATGACGGTCCTTTTCGCTTCGGCGAAGATCCGGAAAGGAACCGGCTCCCGGAGCGTCAGGAAGAGCGATACCCGAAGGTCGGCCGCGGCCTGGATCTTGATGTCCTTGACGAGCTGGGCCCCGTCGCCTGGGAGCGTCGGAACGGGCGGAGCCTGGACGACGCCCAGATCGACGACGAGCACGGAGGGGAACTCCTTGGCGTAAACCGCCTGGATGTTTTGAAGGGGCGCGCTGGACTCGAGGACGATCCGGGTGCAAGAGGAGGCGGGAAGGACGGAGATCTTTTCGATGATCACGAGGGGCTGGCCTTGACGGCTCCAACCGGCCAGAACAAGCAGGAGGCCGGCCACGGGGAGAGCGAGCCGAGTCAAATACCTTTTCATGTTAGCGCTCCTCTTGCATGATTTCCTTGATGATCTCTCTGGGCTTGGCCAGCGGGATGCCCTTGCCGTCCAGGGTCTTTCGGAACACGACCTGCGAATCCTTGATCGACAGGACGAATCCGTCGGCCAGCCGGTCGCCCTCCCGGATGGTGAGGGGGAATCCATCGGTCAGGCCGATGATGGCTTCGACGACATCCTTCGACTTGACGATCCCCATGAGCCTGATGTCCTCGATGAAAAGGTCGGAGAGGCCCCCGATCGCCTTCTTCTCCCGGAGCGTTTTTCCGCCGAAGAGGTCCTTGAACGGGTCACGCCGCCCGCCCGAATCATAGGAAAAGGCGGGGCCCGCCGCCGGCGCTTTTTTTGGTTCCTGAGGCGCGGCCTGGGGAAAGGCGGGGAGGCCGGCGAGCCAAAAAAGCGCGGCGGCGAGAACGATCGTTTTAGCGGATCTCATCGGTTTCCTTGATCGGCTTTTTGGCCTGAGGCCGGTTGGCTTCGATTTTCTTGAGCTGGCTCTCGTCGAAAAAGAAATAGGTCTTGGCGGTGAAAAGGGCCGTGATCGTCGACTCTTCGCTCTGGTTCGGGAGGACCGTGATCGAAAAATCGTCGATGTTGAAGATCCGCTGATAATGGAGAATGCGGTCGAAGAACAGGCCCAGATTGTGATAGTTGCCGACGACTTCGATCGGGATGGGCTGCTCGGAATAGAAGTCCCGAGCGACCTCCTTTTCCGGCGTGAAATGAATGAGGTCGAGCTGGGAATCCATGGCCATCTGCTGGACGCTGCGCAGGATCTCTCCGCTCTCTTTCTTCCGGGGGATGATCGTTTCGAGCTCGGCGAGGGCCTTGTTCAAATCGACGAGCTCGGCTTCGATCTTATTGAGCTGGACCTTCTTAGCCCGAAGGGTCGTCAGTTCGTTCTCGAGGTTGACGAGTTCGGCGCGCGCCGCGTTCAGCTCCGCCTGCCGGGGCTTGAAAAAGAAGATGTAGACGAGGCCGCCGAGCAGAAGACCCAGCAGAGCATAGACGAACCACGACTGGTTCTTCATTGGATCTCCGTCCCTTTAGGCGGAACGCCCGGCTTGTTCGGCGGCGGATCGCCCGGCGCGCCGTCTGGTGTCAGGCTCGGCGGAGGGGCGATCTTAGCGGACAACGTGAATTCCAGAAAAGTGTTGCCGCCCTGGATCTTTTGGGCGGAATTGAGCAGGCTGACGGTCTCGAAGATCCCGCTTTTGTCCAGATTTCGCATGTAGTCCGAAATGAGGAGGTTGGATAAGGCCCGGCCCTTGATCTGAAGATTCTGTTTGGCCAGGGTCGCCTCGGTCAGCCAGACCCATTCGGGAAGGCCCGCGCTCAGCATTTCCATGATCCGTACGGTGCCGCTTTGCCCGGCTTTGAGCTGGTTGATCAGGCCGATCTTTCTCTGAAGGAAGGTCCTCTGCTGTTCGACCTGATCCAGCTTGGCTAGAACAGGCTCGAGCTGCCGTTTTTCTTCGCGGTTGGAATTCAGCAAGCCGCGGATGGAGTCGAGGGATTTCTGCTGCATGAAGGCCAGCGCGGCCAGGAGGAGGATGATGAAGAATACGACCAGGTTCCCGACCGGCCTCTGCTTCTTGACCTTGACCTCCGGTTCTCGGGGGTCGGCGGCCTTGGTTTCGATTTCCTTCTTCTCGGCCTTCAGCAGGTTGACGCGGATCATGGGATCATGTCCCTCGCTGCCGGGTGGCGAGTCCCGTCGCCACGCCGAAGAGCGTGGCCATCTCCTGGTAATACGCGGGATTCAATTTTTTTTCATTATAAAAGACCGTGCGGAAGGGGTCAAATAGGATGGTCTTGACGCCGAATTTCTGTTCGAAGGCGCCGGCGATGTTCTTGAGGTTGGCCAGGCCGCCGCAGAGGAAGATCTGCTCGATCTTCTTCTGCGCTTTATCCTCGGCTTTGAAGAAGGTGAAGGTCTTTTCGACCTCCTCCAAGAGGCTTTTAACGTTTACTCCGAGGAGGGCCTCGAGATCGTAGGCCGGCACGGCCTTCGACGGGACCCCGCGGAGCATGTCTTCCGCGTCTCCGTGACCGACGTTGAAATCCTTGCGGATGTTCTCGATGAAATAGGAGCCTCCGAGAGAGAGGTCCCGAAAGAGCTGGGGGACACCTCGTTCGCAGATGACAATGGTCGTGACGGTGGCGCCGATGTTGAGGAGGGCCGTGATCTTGTCCCGGAAATCGTCGGGATAATTGACCTCGAGGGCGTTGGTCAGAGCGAAGGCATCCACCTCGACCGCTTCGAGATTCTTGCGCGCCTGTTCGACGACCCCGCTGTAGGATTCGATCTTGTCCTTCTTGGCGGCCACCAGGAGGATCTCCAGGTTCTGCCCGTCCGCGCCCGCGGCCGGCCGAAGGATCGCGTAGTCGACGTGGGTCTCTTCATAGGGATAGGGAATGTTGTGCTTGGCCTCCCAGACGATCGATTCGGCGAGCTCCTCCTTTTCCATCGCGGGCAGCGAGATCCGCTTGATGATGACGGAATTGCCCGAGATCGAGATGACGACGTCCTTGTTGACGATCTTGCTTTTATCGAAGAGGCGGCGGATGGTCTCGGAGACGGCCGCCGGGTCGATGATCGTGCCCTCCACGATGGCGTTGTGCGGGAGTGGTTCATACCCGATCCGGGCCACCTCGAAAAAGTCGGCCTTGCCTTTCTTCCGGACCCGCAGCTCCACCGCTTTTACGGCGTGTGAGCCGATGTCGAGCCCGACCAGGGCTTTTTCCCGCTTAAGACCGAACATTTGCCTCCCGTCCTATGTCCAGAAGAGAGGACTATCAGCTCTTCCGGAATTTCTCATAAAGTCTTTTCTCCACGATGTCGGGCACGAGATCGTCGATGCGTCCTCCCAGGGCGTAGGCTTCCTTGACCAGGCTGGAGCTCAGGAACGCGTACTTGGCGCTGGGCATCACGAAAAACGTCTCGATCCGGGGATTCAGGTTCTTGTTCATCAGCGCCATCTGGAATTCGTACTCGAAGTCCGAGACGACGCGGAGGCCGCGAATGACGATGCGCGTGCGGTTCTTCCGGGCGAACTCGACCAGAAGGCCGTGAAAGGCCTTGACCTCGACGGCCGGGTGACCTTTGAAGATCTCCCGGATCATGGCGATGCGCTCGTCCTTGGTGAAGAGAGTCTCTTTTTTGGGATTTTCGAGAACCGCGATGAGGATCCGGGGGAAAAGCTTCTCTCCCCGGAGAATGATGTCGATGTGGCCGTTGGTGATGGGATCGAACGAGCCCGGATAAATGGCCCTCTTTTCCACGGGTTTCCGGATATTCATCATCAAATTCGGAGTCTCCTCTTGTGCTTAACAAAAAAATCCTTTTCTGTCAAACGTATTTTTGACAATTTTTGGCACTTCGGACGCATTATTCGTATGTTATCTTATGCGCTCTCATTATGCAACAGGGGAACAGGGAGGCAATCCCCCTGGACGGTGAATCCAGGGGTGAAATTTTCGTCACCCTGAACGGTGCCTGGGGGGATGGGGGGCTCGGGGAAGAAGCTCGCTCGAAGCGGGCGAACGCTCTGCTCGTCGCGGGTCCTGCAGACAAGATCGGGAAACGTCTTCGCTCCCGACTCGGATTTTTCACGCCGTTTCCTCGCCGTCCTTCTCGGCGGCTCAGAACTCGCTTCCCGGCTTCCCAATTACGGGAGTGCGCCGGGAAGCTCAAACATGCTTCGCCGCCCGATCTCTTCCGGATCGGTTTCCCTCGAAGGATGGTTCGGAAAGGCTAATCGTCATGACCTCCGGTCACCCGCAACGGATGAAAATAGCCATTTTTTTGAACGCGATATATCGGCATATGGCTATTTTCAAGGTAAACCCTCCATGGTCGCTTCGGCCATGCCAGAAAATCCAAATCTCACTATTTATTCTTAGG
>Ga0315288_10001542_pt1 | contig 29725 bp, 18 predicted proteins | sample YL17G11_20_MG_FD_203454 | JGI IMG/M metagenome (GOLD analysis project Ga0315288, IMG submission 203454) | Sediment microbial communities from Yellowstone Lake, YNP, Wyoming, USA - YL17G11_20 | ecosystem: Environmental > Aquatic > Freshwater > Lake > Sediment | place: USA: Wyoming | collected... | reverse complement strand
TGCGACGGGCGGTCAAGTCACTCTGCGTCAAGTCTCCCTCATCACCGGACCGAGCCGGACTTCTGATATCGAAGCCCAATTGACCATCGGCGTCCACGGCCCGAAACGCCTTGTGATATTTCTTATAGAAAAGCGGGCGAAATTATGAGCAAAAATATCGATCCCCACCTCCGTCAGGTCCTCAAGGACTTCTCCCGGAACTATCTGGTCAAACGGGAGGCGTGTTTTACCGGCCTGGACTTCGACGCCCTCCGCACCGATTATGCCGAGCGCAAAGACCATGTTCTCGAACGCCTCGAGGATTACCTCGCTGAGTTCACGAAAAACGCTGAAGCCCGCGGCAGCACTGTCCGGCGCGCTTCCACCGGCGAAGAAGCCAACCGCCTGATCCTGGATATCCTCGAGCGCCGCAAAATCAAACTCCTGGTCAAAAGCAAATCCATGGTCAGCGAGGAGACGCGGCTCAACGCCTTCCTGGCGGAGCACGGCATTGAGGCGAGCGAGACCGACCTCGGCGAGTGGATCGTCCAGCTCGGCGCCGAGCTTCCAACGCACATGGTCATGCCGGCCATCCACCTTACCCGTAAAGAAGTCGCCGCCGTCTTCTCCCATAATCTGGGCCGCGCCGTGCCGGACGATATTCCCTCGCTGGTGGGGGTCGCCCGCGAGGAACTCCGCAAGAAAATCCTGGCGGCGGGCGCCGGGTTGACAGGCGCCAACGCCCTGATCGCCGAGAGCGGCTCGATCATGCTCATCACCAACGAGGGCAATGGCCGGCTGGTCACGACCGTGCCCCCGGCCCACATCGTCCTGACTTCGATCGAGAAGGTGGTGCCCTCGATCCGCGAAGCGCTGGGCCTCCTCAGGATCCTGACGCGGAACGCCACCGGCCAGAACATCACGAGCTACGTCTCGTTCCTCGCCGGACCGCACGCCGCGGTCCAGGATATCATCTTGCTCGACAATCATCGGTCCGAGGTCCTCGCCGATGCGCGTTTTCGCGACATGCTGCGCTGCGTCAAATGCTCGGCCTGCCTCAACGTCTGCCCGGTTTACCAGCTCATCGGCGGCCGGCACTTCTCCCATATCTACATGGGCGGAATCGGGAGCCTGTTCACGGCCTGGATCCACGGCCTCAAGGAATCGAAGAAGCTGGCTGACCTGTGCATGGGATGCCACCGCTGTGAGGAGTATTGCGCCGCCAAGATCCCGATTGCGGACCTGATCATCCGGCTCAAGGAGCGGCTGACGGCGGAGCTCCGCAAGCCGTTCTGGAAGATGATCGCCTTCAACGGCGTGCTGGGGAAGCCCGGTGTTGCGAGGACGGCCTTTTGGGCGGGGCGCGCGGGGCGGCCGGTCATCAGCCGGAGGGACGGCACAGCGCGGCGGCTGCCGCCCGGGTTGAGAAAATACGATTGGTTCCGGGCGCTGCCGGCACCGGCGCCGAAGACGTTCACCGCGCTTTTCAAGGCGAAGCAGGCCGCGAAAAAGCCCACCTGGAGAAAGCACGGGCCCAAGGCCTCGGTTAAAATATTCACCGGCTGCCTGATCGAGAACTTTTATCCCGAGATCGGCCTGGCGGCCGCGGACGTGCTGGAGACGCTCGGCTACGAGGTCAAGCCGGGTCCGGCCTCCTGTTGTGGTTTCCCCCCGGCCGGCTCCGGGTTCACCAAGGGCGCGAAGCGGGCGTTCAGGGCGGTCTTGGACGGGCTCCGCGGGGCCGATAGCGTTGTCACTCTTTGTCCGACCTGCGCGGTTATGCTGAGCCTGAAGGGCCCCGAGCTTTTGGATAACGAAGAGAGCCGGGCGCTGGCGCCCAAAGTTTTGCCCTTCAGCTCATTCCTGTTGCTCAAGGAAGGCTGGGGGATCGGCCGCCGGTTCGATCCCGATCCCCATCCCCAAACTGTGACCTACCACGATTCCTGTCACCATAAGTACATCCTGAAAGCCGCGAAGGATTCGCGGAAGTTGCTGTGGATCGCCCTGGGCCGGGAGATGCGTGAGATGGAGGGGGCCGACTCCTGTTGCGGCTTCGCGGGGAGTTTCTCGGTGTCTTATCCGGAGATCAGCCGGGCGCTCCTTGAGGAAAAGCTCGCCGCCATCGAAAAAGCGGGCGCCGACATCGTGGCCCTCGACTGCCCCGGCTGCCTTCTCCAAATTAAAGGCGGCCTCAGCCGCCGCCATAATCCCTCCCGCGTCTGCCATACGGCCGAACTTCTTTCGGAACGGATCAAGAAATGGTAATGAGCGGACGAGAAGTCGGTCCGGGGAGTCAGTTTCCAGGACTTACCCCAATAATTAGGGGCAGATTCTTCTAAAGTCTTGAGAATCTTTCAGATGCTTAGCCACAGTGATTTTTTATTTTTTCTTTTCATGCCACTTGGAGCGGTCGGGATCTCCGGGCTTCGAGACCTTCTTCGGCGGATTCTTCTTCAGCTCTTCGAGGAGGAAAGCGACCGCCCTCTCGAGGCTCGGGTCTCCGCCCCGGGCGACGAGCTCCGGCAGGTCCCAGACCTCGATATCGGGCGAAATGCCCTCGCCCTCGACCGTCCACTCGCCCTCGGTGTTGACGATGCCGATGGTCGGCACGCGAATGGCCGTGCCGTCGACCAGACCGGCGTTCCCGCTTTGGCCGACGAGTCCGCCCCATGTCCGGGTGCCGATAAGAGTGCCCAGCTTCCGCTTCCGGAAATTGTAGGGGAAAGCGTCACCGCCCGAGGAGCTGTAATGGTTGATGAGCATGACCTTGGGCCCGTCATGGGCGATGCCGGGATCCTGGAGCATTTCCGTCCCCCGCCGCGCCCAGTAGCTGGAAATCCGGCGCCCGAGGATGTCGATCATGACCGCCGTGCTGAATCCCCCGCCGTTGTAACGCTCATCGATGATCAGGGCGTCCTTGTTGAAGAAAGCATACATGCCCTTGAAGAACTCGCGGTTGCCGGCGAGGGCGGTGTCGGGCACGTGAAAATAGCCGATCCGGCCGCCGGATAATTTGTCCACGAGCGCCCGCCGGCTCCGGACCCAGTCGAGATAGAAGAGGCTCTGTTCGCTGGCTATGGGTCGAATCCAATATTCGCGGCCTCCCTCCGGCACGGGACGGCCGTTGACGACGATCGAGATCTTTTTCCCCGCCGTGTTCTCGAGAAACAGGTAGGGATTGTCCTTGGCCGTGAGATCCTGACCGTTGAGCCGGATGAGATATTCGCCTTCCCTGACGTCGAAACCCTGCTCGGTGAGCGGAGATCTGGTGGCGGCATTCCAATTCTCGCCCTTGTAAATCTTCTTGATCATGTAGCGGCCGGCCTTCTCGTCGGCCTGAAGCTCGGCGCCCAGCAGCCCGCCGCTCAGGCGCGGAACGCGCGGAAAATTGCCCCAGTCGATATAGCAGTGGCCGGTGTTCAGCTCGCCTACGAGTTCGCCGAAGATGAAATCGAGGTCGGCCCGGTGGCTGAGAGACGGAAGCCACTTGGCGTATTTTTCCCGCATAGCGGACCAGTCGACACCGTGCATGTTTTTCACGTAAAACCAGTCGCGGAAAATCCGCCAGCCGTCGGTGAAAATTTGGGACCATTCTTTCATCGGGTCGATCTTCATCGTCAGGCCGTCCAGGTTGAGCCGGCCGTCGCCGACTTTCTGGTTGGGCGCGATGTCGACGATGCCGTAGGTCGGCCCGGACTGATAGAGAAGCTTTTTACCGTCCGCGGACACCGCACCGCCCTGGAGCCCGGCGAAGATCGGAACATCCTTCTTGTCCTCGAAGGTGAATTTATGGACTTCGCCCGCCCGGAAGTAAAGGAGACCGCCCTCAACGGGAACGATACCGCCATAGTTGCCGCGCGCCGGCGGAAGGGCGACGATCCTGTCGTTGATTCCGTCGAAATCGATCGTGAGCGCCGCCGGCTTCGGTTTTTCTTCTTTGATCGCGTCTTTCGGCCCGGGTTTCTCGGAGGGCTTGGCCTCGGGCTTCGCCTCGCTCCCGGCTTTCTTTTCAGGCTCTTCTTTTTTGACTTCCTCCAGGTCGTTTTTGTCTTGGAGAAGCGGCGGCGCGGTTTTCGTCAGGGCGACGGAATAGATGCGCGCGGCGTCATTGGCGACATAATTGAATTCGAAGCTCGAGAACGTCTGTTCGAAATCCCGGAGAGAGAGGAAGAAAAGGTAATTTCCGCACTTGGAGAAGACCGGCCCGAAGTTGTTGAACATTTCATCGGTGATCCGATGCTTTTTCTCCGTCATGAGCGAATAAACCCAGATCGCGGGCTGAGCGTTATCGCCGTCCTTGGAGTAGGTCAACCATTTCGAGTCGGGAGACCAGCTGAAGTCCGCGAGTTCGAACCGGCGGGCGCTGTCGACAATCTTGAGGTTTTTTGTCCTGACGTCGAGGATCTGAAGGTCAAGGTTCCGGTCCGAAAATGCGAGCATCGAGCTGTCGGGAGACCAGACGGGCTGGAATTTCCAGGCTGTGCCGCCTGTCGTCAATTGCGTTATTTTATGGTCTTCAATCGTATCGACGAGATAAATCTCATACTCCCCGGTTTTATCCGAGCAGTAGGCGATATATCGCCCGTCGGGCGACCAGGCCGGATAGACCTCCCGGACGCCCTGGGAGTTCGTGAGGTTGTAGGTGATGCCTTCCGTGGCCGGCACCGTGAAAATGTCGCCTCGAGCTTCGAAGACGGCGCGCTTGCCCTTGGGCGATATTTCCAGCCCGCCGATCGTGTCGCTGACAGTCTTAAAATAGGGAATCGTGTTGGGATTATCGAAGCGGATATTGACTGCGACTTTTTCGGTTTTCCCGGCGTCGAGGTCGAGCTTATAGATGTTTCCGGCGTTCTCGTAGGCCACGAGGCCGCCTTCGCCCGACGGCCAGAGGACGTCGTACTCGCGGTGGTCGGTAATCTTGGTGATTTTGGCCGTTTTGAGGTCATAGGCGTATATATTCAGGACGAGGTCGCGGTCGGAAACGAAATAGACCTTGTCCTTATACCAGATCGGATGAAGGTCGGACCCTGCAAAATCCGTCAGCCGCTTGGATGTGTCATTTTTGAGGTCATAAATCCAGATGTCCTGCTGCCGGCCGCCCTTGTAGCGCTTCCAGGTCCGGAATTCCCGTGATATGGGAGTGTAGACGATTTCAGTGCCCGTTGGAGAAAACGTCCCGCCGCCCGCCTCGGGAATCTGGAGGGCCGTTTCAAGCCCGCCGTCGAGACCGACGAGAAAATATTTTCCCATACGTTCGCCGTAGGGGGTCCGGTTGGCGTGGAAGAGGATTTTCCGGCCGTCCGGCGTCCAATCGAGAGGATAGTTGTCGATGCCGCCGCGGGGCGGAAGTATCCCGACATCGTTGTAGTAGGTGAGCTGACGGGGCGTTCCCCCGGTCGAGGGCATGACAAAGATCTGCCGGGTTCCCGAATATTCACCGGAGAATGCGATCCACCGGCCGTCGGGAGAGATTTTTGGAAAAGCCTCAAGTCCCAGGTGGGATGTCAAACGCTTGGCATCGCCGCCCGCGGATGGAACCGACCAGATATCGCCGGCATAGACAAAGACGATCAGGTCCTTATTGATGTCCGGCATGCGAAGGAGTCTTGTGTCTTCCGCGGCAAAAAGTCCGATGAAGAGCGCGAGGGTGACAACGGCGATCAAAGCAACTTTTTTCATGAAAACCTCCAATAAAAGGATGAAACCGCCGGCCTGACGAATAGCCCCGGCTGAAAATATTATCATAGGGCTGGAGGCCAAACAAGGTAAAATCCTCTTCGACGAACGGTCGGCATAGTCGACGAGCGAATGAATCCGGGCTATCGGCGCGGCCGTTTCGCCGGGAGCAAAATGTCCGCTTGCGTCAGCCGGGGAATAACCGGTTTCAAATTGACTTCAAGGGGGGTTTTCAGTACAATGTGAGCCCTGTCCGGCGGCGTAGCTCAGTTGGTCAGAGCATGCGGCTCATATCCGCAGAGTCGGGGGTTCAAATCCCTCCGCCGCCATTTTTTGTCCCCCCTTTCAGCCAAAAATTGAGATTTCCGGCTTAACCTGCATTATTCATAAACCTGGTTCTATATGGGGGGAAGGCCGGGATGGACTCGCTCCCGAAGTCCCGACATGGTCGCTTCGTCCATCCCGGCTTTCCCCCTTGAAGCATTCATGGATTCCGTCTCTCCAACTTAAAATTAATGAATAATGCAGGTTAAGTAGTATTTCGGTAACGGAAAATTCCGGAATACGGGCCGGAAAAAAGGGAGCGCTTCTCGGGGAATGCTTATTCCCTATTTTATGACCCTTAGTTCACCCCGGAATTTTTCAGGGCCCTTACCGCGGGAATGTAATATAATTAATAATCATGAACATTTTCTCCAAGTTCAGGGAGACCGTCCGGCGCCATGGGCTGATCGGGGTGGGGGACCATGTCCTGCTGGCCTATTCGGGGGGTGCGGATTCGACGGCCCTCCTGGTGCTCCTCCTTGAATTTCAAAAAAAAATGCCTTTTCAGCTTTCGCTGGCTCATTTCAATCACCAATTGAGGGAGAACGCCGTCAAAGATGAGGAATTCGCCCTGGGCATGGCGGGCAAATTCACGCTTCCGTTATACGCGGGCAGCGAGGATGTCGGGGCTTACGCCCGGGAAAACAAGCTGTCCGTTGAAGAAGCCGGTCGGCTTCTCCGGTACGAATTCCTGAAAAAAACGGCGGCCAAGATCGGCGCCAATAAAATCGCCACGGCCCACACCATGACCGACCAGGCGGAAACCTTTCTCATGCGCCTCCTCCGGGGGAGCGGACCGAGGGGGCTCGGCGGTATTTTCCCGGCTGTCGAGGGCAAGATCATCCGGCCGCTCATCGAGATCGAACGTCCTGAAATCGAGCGATTCCTCGGGCGAAAAAAGATGCCTTTCCGCACGGACGAGAGCAACCGGGACCGGCGGTATCTGCGTAATAAAATCCGCCTGGGACTCATTCCCTACCTGAAGAAAAATTTGGCGCCAGGCGTTGTTCCGATCCTGGCCAGGACGGCCGCGATCCTTAGAGAAGAAGATGACTTTATCGAGAAAGCCGCTGTCCAGGAAGAGAAAGGCGTGTTCCGAGACCTCCGACCACTCTCCTCGCTCCAGAAGGCATCGGGAAAATCCATTCGGAATATTCGTGTGAATGATTTCTCTGCGGGCAGAGAATCTGCCGCCGCTTCTGCCGGGAAGGCGGGGCGGACCGGGATGATGGCTGCCTTCTCCTGTGAATATAAGCCTGCTCTCGACGCCAAAGCCCTCTTCCGGCTTCACCCGGCGCTGGCCCGCCGCGTCGTCCGGAACTACCTGGCCATCCACAAGGGCGACCTGAGGCGGATCTCGTTTAAAGATATTGAAACTGTCTTGAATCTTGCTGAAGGGAAGGAGTTCACGGTCAAGAAAGGTCTCGTCCTCCGCCGGGAGGGGGGACTGATCGTGAGAGTGCTTGACGAAACCGGCAAGGGAGTGTTCTCTTCGACTCCCTCCTTCCGGCCGGTCCGTCCCAAGTTGGATCATGTCTATCTTTGGGATGGAGCCGGAGAGCTTGATATCGCTGAAGCGGGATGGCGCTTTAAGGCCGCGCTCATTTCCAAGAAGAAAGCCGCAGCGGTCCCTTTTGATGACAATATCAGAGTGATCGTCGACGCTGATAAGATTAAATTCCCTTTTCTCGTCCGGCGCCGCGCTGAAGGCGACCGCTATCAACCGATCGGCTCGCCGGGACGAAAGAAATTGAAGGATATTTTTCGTGAGCGGCGAATCCCGATTGCAGAGCGAAACGCATGGCCGGTGTTCTTTTCGGGCGACGAGATCGTGTGGGTGCCGGGCTGCCCGGTGGGCGAGGCGTTCAAGGTCAGGGCCGAGACGCGGCGGATTCTGGTCGTTGAAAAAAAGACGGTCGATTCTTGATCGATAATCGGTGATATAAAAAGCTGTTTCCCGTTTGACCGCCCGCGCGTCCCTGTGTTATAAGCGAAGCTGAAAACCGATGAAAGAGCGGTCCTGGTACCAGAAAATCATCCTGGGCCTCATCGTCGCGGCGACGGGAGTCGGCGCCGGAGACCTGATCACGGCCAGCCTGGCCGGTTCCAACGTCGGCCTGGTCCTGGTCTGGGCCGCAGTCGCCGGGTCTATTCTCAAGTGGGTCCTCAACGAGGGGATCGCCCGCTGGCAGATGGCCACGGGCACGACGCTCCTCGAAGGCGCGGCCCGCCACCTCGGCCGTTGGGTCGAGTGGATCTTCATGATCTACTTCATCCTCTGGTCCTACTTTGTCGGCGGCGCGCTCATCAACGGTTGCGGAGTGGCGGGTGGTGGCTTGCTTCCGGTCGGTGACCCCAACACATCCAAAATTATCTGGGGGATCATCCACTCGCTTGTCGGTTTCGCCCTGGTCTGGCGGGGAGGTTTTAAGGCCTTCGAGATCGCCATGTCCATATGCACAGCGATCATGGTGGGCACGGTGCTCGTGACCGTGATTCTGATCTCACCAGATTGGGCCGGGATCCTCAGAGGACTTGTCATCCCCTCCATTCCGAAGCAGGGGATGGGGTGGCTCCTGGGCGTGCTGGGCGGAGTCGGCGGCACGGTGACGCTTCTCTCTTATAGCTACTGGATAAGGGAGAAAGGCCGCTCCGGCCGGAAGGGCATCTCCGAGTGCCGGCTGGACCTGAGCGTTGCTTACGGGCTTACGGCGTTCTTCGGCGCGGCCATGATCATCATCGGGTCACGGGTGACGGTCACGGGCCGGGGCGATACGGTCGCCCTCATCCTGGCCGACCAGTTGGCCCGGGCCCTCGGTCCCTGGGGCAAGTGGGTGTTCCTGGCGGGCTTCTGGGGAGCCGTGTTCACGAGCCTCCTGGGCGTGTGGCAGGGTGTGCCATACCTTTTCGCGGACTTCATTCGTCTCAGGCGCGGCCGGCCGGCCGGGCGGGGGGAAGGGGAAAAACTGAAGACGGATAAGGGTGATGCAAATGTCAAAAACGCGCCTGAAAAAGACGCGGAAGAAAGCGGCCGTAAGGCCATAGAACGCGGCCCGAGCGCTGTTGAGAACACTCGGACATCTCTGACGAAAACGCGCGCTTACCGCGGCTATCTTGTAGCGCTGGCCGTTCTGCCCCTGACGACGCTTCTCTTCAAGGTGCAGCAGATCCAGCTCATCTACGCCGTGCTCGGCTCCTTCTTCATGCCGCTCCTGGCCCTGGCCCTTCTCCTCCTGAATAACCGCGCGCGCCTCGTCGGGAGGGACTTCCGGAACAACCTTGTCACCAACATGCTCCTGGTTCTTACGCTGGGCTTTTTCGCATACGCCGGCTTAAGGGAGCTTGTGGACCTGTTCGCGGGGCGGTAAATGAAATTCGGTGTCACCCGCCAAATTTTTTTGTCAGCCGGCCTGCATTATTCATAAATTTTAAGCTGGAGAGACAGAAGCAATGAATACTTCAAGGGGGAAGGCCGGGATGGACGAAGCGACCATAGTGGGACTTCGGGAGCGAGTCCATTCTGGGATTATTCACAAATCTTGCGTAAAAAAGCTGGAATCGCCATGCCCACCCAGGGGGAAGGCTGGGATGGATGAAGCGACCATAGTGGGACTTCGGGAGCGAGTCCATCCCAGCCTTCCCCCCATATGGAACCCGGTTTATGAATAATGCAGGTTAGAGAGACAATCCGGCGTTTATAAATAATTTTCTTTCCAGATCTCGAAGACGAGCAGGGCCCAGAGCTGGTGGCTGTAATTCTTGCGGCCCGCCAAATGGGCGTCGATCATCGGCTTAACCGCCCCGTATTCGAACAGCCCGCCCTCATTCACCCGCTTTTCGCTGAGACGGTCGAGCATCATCTCCCGGAGCTCGTTCCTCAGCCAGTGCTTGATGGGGATGCTGAAGCCCTCCTTGGGCCGGTAGACGTTCTCGCGCGGCAGGACCGTCTCCATGGTCTTCTTGAAAATCCACTTGGTTTCTCTGCCGTGCAGCTTCCAATCGCCGCCGAGCCCGAAGACGAACTCGACGAGCTTGTGGTCGAGGAGCGGCTCGCGCGCCTCGAGCGATGCCGCCATGCTCATCCGGTCCGCCTTGACCATCATGGCGTCGGTCAGGTATGTCTTGAAATCGAGGTAAAGCTCGCCGTTCACCGGGTCGAACGCCTTGGCCTTCTTAAAATAATTCTCAAAGGGCTCGATCCCCCACAGGTCCTCGATCTTGCCCAGCTTTTTCTTGAAGTCCGCCGTGTACAGGCGCGCCTTGTCGGCCCGCGACAGGAACATCATCCAGCGCAGGTGGCGGTCCGCCGCGCCGTGGTCGAAGCCCTGGACGAAGCGCTGCATCTTGTTCCAGAAGCCTTTTTTCTTCTCGGTGGGCGGGAACAAGCGGATGAGCGGAGAGGCCGCCCTTGCCCCCGCCGCGACGAGGGGATTCCGGCTGAGCCGCTGCGCCTGGTAGTGCTCGTAGCCGGCGAAGACCTCGTCCCCGCCGTCGCCCGAGAGGATGACCGTCACGCGCTGCCGCGCCATCTTCGAGACGAGATAGGTGGGAAAAACGGACGAATCGCCGAACGGCTCGTCGAGATGACGGATGAGCTCTTCCGTGAGGTCGAGGGCCTGCGGCCTGATGATAAACTCCTCGTGGTCGGTCTCGAACTTTTTCGCCACCCGCCGGGCGTGCTCCAGCTCGTTGTAGGTCTCGTCTTCGAAGCCGATGGAGAAGGTCTTGAGCGGGTTCGCGCCCAGCTCCCGCATCATGGCCACGATGGCCGAGGAGTCGATGCCTCCGCTCAGGAACGCGCCGAGCGGCACGTCGCTGAGCAGGCGCAGCTTGACCGACTCCCGGAGCAATTCGTAGAGGCGGTCCTCGACTTCGCCGATGATGCGGCCGTCGGGCTTGGCGATTAATTCCGGTTGCGGTTCGAGGTCCCAATATTTCTTGATCCCGACCGTGCCGTCTTTGTATTCGAGGATGTGGCCGGCGGGCAGCTTGTAGATCTTCTTGAAGATGCTGAGCGGGGCGGGCACATATTCGACCGTCAGGAACAGGTCCAACGCCCGCGGGTCGAGCTCGCGCCGGACGCCCGGGTGGGCGATGACCGCCTTGAGCTCGGAGCCGAAGACGATCGTCCCGTCGCCCAGGAGCGTGTAATAGAGGGGCTTGACGCCGATCCGGTCGCGCACCAGCAGGAGTCGGCGCCGGCGTCCGTCCCAGAGCGCGAAGGCGAACATGCCGCGGAACCGGTCGAGGCATGCCTCGCCCCATTCCTCGTAGCCGTGGGCGACGGTCTCGGTGTCGGTGCGCGAGCGAAAGCGGTGGCCGCGCCGCTCGAGCTCGTCCTTGACCTCGGGGAAGTTGTAGATCTCTCCGTTGAAGGCGATCCAGATGGTGCCGTCCTCGTTGGAGATGGGCTGGTGGCCGGTGACGAGGTCGATGATGCTGAGGCGTCGCACTCCCAGGCCGACACCGGGGGCCGTGAAGATTCCCTCGTCGTCCGGGCCGCGGTGGATGAGGGTACGGCACATGGACGCGATGAGCTCGCGCGGGACCGGGACCGGCACGGTGCCGGCGCTGTCAGGCGCTTCCGCGCCCCTGAACGGTGTCCCGATTCCGCAGATACCGCACATGGCAGTTCGTTTCGTCCTTTCCTACTGTTTGGGGATGATGTTGATCGAGAAGAAGACACCCAGGATGCGGCGCTCGTCACTCGACATGTCCTCGAAGTAGGGCGTCGACTGCTTGGAAGCGCGGATCTTGATCCTGTAGAGATGCGAGGCCCGCATCACGAAGCCCTTCCCGACCGGGAAGCGGAGCGTCCCCCACAGCTTAGGCTGGAGCGTTGTCTTCTGGGTGTGACCGTCGACCGTGACTGTGATCTCGTTGTTGGCGCGCGGGTTGTTGAGGAGTCTGATCTCCAGCTCCTTCACCGGGTAGTAGGTCTTGAGGATGAATTCGCAGGTCGCGGTCCCCCTCGTCCAGATGCCGTTCGGCTCCAGCCGCGGGTGGAAGTTGTCGTCCAGGAAGTGGATCATCCCCGTCTCGGGATCGTCCCATATGTTTACGCGGAAAGCTTCGGGATTGGTGTTGGTCGGGAAGTTATTGATTTGCGACATCTCGACGGGGAGCGCCTTGAACGGGAGCCGCTTGACGTGCAGGTCCGGGTAGCGCGAGTGGAGGAATGGGGCGAGGCTGATCTGGGCAATAAAGATGGAAGCGACCATCCAGGCAACCGCGATTTCGCGGCCCGCTTTACGCCGGCCCGGCAGGAAGAAGAAAAACGGGTAGATGTTCATGAAATAACGGTTGGCAAGAGAACCGCCGCCCCCGCCGAAGTTGTCGGGCATGAAAACGACGTAGATCAGGATGCCGCCCGCGAGCGCGACGAGCATGAGCCAGTCTTCGAGGCCGCGCCGGGCGAAGAAGAACAGGATCAAGGAAAGCAAGGCAGGGAAATAGTACCAGGCGATGCCATTGAAACGGCCGAAGAAGTAATAAAAAAGGTTGGTCGGAACGAGCGTGAGCGGATACATAAACTTCTGGAAATAGCCCTCGGCGGTCATCTCGCCGCCGAGGTTGTCGAAGGTGTATTCGGGGCGGCCGAGCGGGAAGCGGCCCTGGGTGTCGGCGAAGGTTTTACGTTCTCCGCCCATGAAGTTCCAGTCCGAGGTCAGAAGGATATTGGCGCCGAAAAAGATGCCGACGCTGACCGCGAAGGCGGCGATGATGAGTGCAGTTTTCAAATATTTTTTTTTCAGGAAATTGTAGAAAATGAGCGGTCCCATGAGGATGATATTAGGCGGCTTGGAATAAACCGCGACGCCGGCCAGGAGAGCGGTAAGGTAGTCGGACCAGTCCGAAAGCAGGAAGGCATGAAGGCGGGCGGAGGGCGCGCCGGGGCCGGGCGTATAGGCGGCGGTGACATATTTAGTCTTATAAAGCCACAGGAAAAGGACCGCGAAAACGAGCGTCAAATTGAAGAAGTCAGGCGAGATCCAGAGGGCATAGATCCAGGCGATGGAGGCGAACAGGAACGTCAGGGGAAAGAGGAACGCGTAGGGCGGGCCGGTTTTGCCCGCGAGGAAGGCCCGTCCCATGAGGAGGAGAAGAAGGAGCAGGACCGCATGGAAGACGAGCGGGCCGTTCGTGCCGAAGACCCGGACGAACGGTGCAGTGAAGAGCGAGGAGGCAAAGGGTTTGGCATAGAAGAGCTTGTCGCCCGAGGCGTATTTCACCCGTTTCAGGAAGATCCCCTGCGGGCCCGCGGAGAAGGAATCGTAGTAGCGGATGAGATCCTTTTTGGTGTACTGGATGTCGAAATCGTAAGCCAGGCTCTGAGCCATGGCAAAGTAAACGGCCTGGTCGGCGGTGAGGAAGCCGGAGTGGATCTGGGGCAGGTTGATGGACAGGGCGAAACCCAGGAAGAAAAGGAAAATCAGCAGGATAGCCGCCGTCTCGGTCGAGAGTTTCTTCTGCATCGGGTATGGAATATCATACATCCCGGAAAAATTCAATTGACCTGCATTATTCATAAAATTTTAAGTTGGCGAGACGGAATCAATGAATACATCAAGGGGGAAGGCGGGGATGGACGAAGCGACCATGTCGGGACTTCGGGAGCGAGTCCATTCCAGCCTTCCCCCTAAATGGAACCCGATTTATGAATAAGGCAGGCTTAATGCCCGGGGAATCGGCCGTCAACCGCCGGGGCCGGCCCCCTTGGGCTAATTTCTTTTTCTCAGCTTGAACACGACGAAGGGCTCGCCGGTCAGCGGATTCGAGATTTTATCGCGATTATCATCGTAACTGCCTGACAGCTTGATCACGACGTAATCGACTCCGACCTTGGGGACGGTATTGATACCCGGATTATTCTCATCGACGAAATACCCCTCCAGTGATGCGGACCGCCCCATAAAGTCGCATTTATGGATCAGAAAATCAGAGCCGCCCGGCGTCCCCATCAATCCCATGGAGGACATGCCTCCGATGATAACGGTTTTTTTCGATCCGAAGGAGGCCGTGCCCGAATGGACGATGGCGTTACCGTTGGGGTCGGGGACGAGGGTCAAGCTCATGCCGTATCCGAGCTCCGTTCCTTCGTAGTTGACGGCTCTGGGGGGAGGCGGAACGAACTTGACGGGAGGAGGGGGAGGAGGGACGGCGCCATTCGTCACCGTGAACTGATCCGAAGCGCTGATGGCGATGCCGTTGGCATCCTTTGCGGTCAGAGTCACCGTATTGAGTCCGGAGTCACATTCCGCCGTATCCACACTCATGCTTCCCCTATCCGCGAGTTGCGTCCCCGGGGCGAATTTCCGTGTGAAACTGGGTTGGGCTATTGTCCGGCCCCCCGGCGGGCCGGCGATGCTGAAGGTAAAGGTGACGTTCTGGTCCGCTCCCTCGTTCCGGGTAATGATCATCAGGAAAATCCCGATCTTCTCCCCGGCCCGAACGGTGTACTTGTCGAGGGAGATCTGCATCCAGGTCACCCAGGGCTTCATATCCTGGAGAGGATTCATTCCCGGGTCTGGGACGGGCCGCTCGGCCGCTGAGATAGGGGACATCAGCCAACAAAACGTAAGTACCCCAAAAAGTACCGCCCTTTTCATGTTCATGGAACCTCCTTTATTCCCGGATCTCTGTGCTTCAAATCTAGCATCGTCCCTGGAGAGTGTCAATCGAAGGCCGCGTCGGTACAGGACGGGTTCAATAACGCCCCGCCGCGACGCGAACAAAGATAAAACAAAATTCACGCAGATCAATCTTTCCCACAGGACCGAAATGAACGCCTTCGGTCTGAAGCCGTCTCGCCCTGTTCGGCCGGAATGTCTCCGTCCCCGTAGACGATCCAGCGCAGCCGCGTCCGTCGTTCAGTCGCTAGAAAAGCCCCGCGGGGAGCTCGGACTTATTCCCCCCGGCCCGACCTGGAGGCTCCTCCTTCGCATTGCAGCCAACCGGAGATCGACGGATCTCCGGTTTCGATGACATAGAGTCCTTTGGATCCAACGACCAGTATCTTCCCGTCTGTAGCCAGCGCCTGCCCTTGCAAACGCTCTTCGCCGGGGACCGGAAATTCCCAAGCGACGGTCCCCTCAGCCAAGCGCAAGAGCCTGACCCTGGATCCCTGAACGATGATTCCCCATCGTCCCGCAAGGCTGAATCCCGAGAATTTCTCAGCCGGGGAATATGTCCAAATCGGCCTTTTGTCGATCATGTTCAAGCAGGCGATCTCGTAGCCGACCAGGCTGTTCTGAGGACCCGCCACTCGCTTTTGTATGAGATAAATCCGATCTCCGGACGCGGCCAGGGGCGCCGCGTTTTCGAGATTCCAGATCGGCTCGACGATCCGATTTTGCTCCCCCGATTTATCCGGCGCGGATTTCAGCGGCGGCGGGTTGTACGTCCAGACGTCTTTCCCGTCGGCCAGGGCTACGCATTTGAAAAGATCGTCGTTGGACACGAAGGCGTATTTTTCGGCGGAAATAATGGTTTCCTTCATCCATCCCAGCTTGTTCTTCCAGAGTATCCGGCCGTCTTCGGCGTTGAAGCCCAAGGCCTCATCCCCTGCCGTGGAGAGGACGATTTTACTGCCCGAAAGCGCCGGGAAGACCCGACGATTGGAGGCGGCCTCGATCGGGGTCTGCCAGAGGATTTTTCCGTCCTTCAATCCCCGGCTCACGAGCTCGTTTCCTTCCCTCAAGTAAATCTTGCCGTTTCCCCCGGCCGGCAGCGTGACTTCCGTCCAGGGGCCGGGGTGGAGTTCGCGGGAGACTTTCCAGATTTCCGTTCCGGTCGAGGCGTTCAGACAAAAAATGTTTCCATACCCGTCATGAATGATGAGCTTGCTTTCGAGGAAAAGGAGGGGAGATAAGACGGGGAACTGCGTGGGATACGACCAGCGCTTCCGGCCCGTGGACAGATCCAGGGCGAGGATCTCGGATCCGGTCTCCTTAAACGCTCCGTTTTCGGTCGAGAAGTCCCAGGTTTTGCCTTTCCTGATGGTGAAGACGGATCCGCCGCCCGCCGCGGTCATTGTCACCCACTCGTAGTCCGGATTGGCGGGTCCTTCGAATTTCCAGGCCAGGCGCGGCGATGAAACCGGCCAGGACAAAGAAATCAAAGCGCCCATAAGGACTGCGCTTGTCATGATTCTTTTCATGTTGGCCCCCTGCGTTAAATAATCTTTTTTCCCTCTTGTTCCAAGGCTGTTGAGCCTATCAATAATTGACGCGGTCCTGCCGGCCGGAACCTACGGTCAGGCGCTTTGCTTTATGGCCAACGCTACCACGACCGTTCGGCACGTCCGAAATATAGCGCAGGCCGAAGACCAGTGTCAAGAAAGTGAACTTGTCAGGAATTACCGCATATTTTATTTGCAGCAGAAAACTGGGTCCTGTCCGGGAGCGAGTCCATCCCGGCCGTCCCCCATATGCCGTCCGGCTTATGCATAATGCAGGTTAGAAGCAGATCATGTCGGCTTGCTTTTTTTATTGACTTCAATGCGGCCTGGTTTTATATTCTTTTTAATCTCCGCAAGAGTCCTTATCCTCGCGGTTGATATAGGAAAAGGAGCCAATGGAATGAGAGTCCGGATCCTTGAGAAAGACATTCCCGTTTTCAGCAAGCCGGATGGGTCAAGCCTGCCCGCGAAAAGAAGACATGAAAAACGGAGCACGGGGAACATGGAGAACAAAATGAACCGCTTTCCGAGATGGATCATAGGCTTTGTCCTTCTCGGGGTTTGCGCCGCGCCGGGACTTCTTATCCTGGTTTCGGCCTCGTTCGCCCAGGAACGGGTCGGCCTGGGCCTTGTCCTGGCTAAACCCGAACAATTGAGAGGGATTCCGCTGGCGTTCACGCCCTACGCGGGGGAGGCGCTTCCGGCGTCCGTGGACCTCTCCAAGGACATGCCGCCGCCGGGCAACCAGGGAAGCCAAAACTCCTGCGTCGGCTGGTCTGTGGCTTACGCCATCAAGAGTTATGCGGAAAAGATTGAGGAGGGTCTCCCTTATTTCCAAAACGGGCAGGTCGATCTCAGCCGTATCTTTTCTCCGTCCTATATTTTCAATCAGCTGAATCAAGGCCGGAACGTCCCCATCCCATTCTTTGACGCGTTGAACCTGCTCTCGGAGCAGGGTGTGGCCTCCCTGGCCGACATGCCCTACACGGCCGATGACTTCGTCTCACAGCCTTCCGCCGGAGCACGCGCCGCCGCTCGGCGCTACCGCATCGATTATTGGCGCCAGGTGAATATCCAGGACATCAAGGAGCTCAAGGCCCACCTCCATGCCGGCTATCCGATCCTGATCGGGGCGAGTGTGGATGAGGCTTTTCTCCACCAGCCCGCGGGAACGACCTGGTCCACGATCGGGAAGATCATCGGCGGCCACGCGATGGTCGTCTGCGGCTATGATGACAGCCGTAGGGCGTTTCGTCTCATCAACTCTTGGGGCCCCCAGTGGTGCGACGGGGGCTTTTGCTGGGTCGATTACGACCACTTCCGGAGGGTCGTCAACGAAGGATATGTCGTCAAGGACGCCAAAAACGGGCCTCCTTCGACGAGGACATCGTCGCTCGTGCTCATGAACGTCCTGTACGACGCCGCTTATCCGGGCCGGGCCGACCTCGGCTATTTCATGAAGTTCGACGGGACCCTTGATATTCCCGCGGGCGCCGGCCGATCGGACCAGGTTGTGGTCTATTTCTATTTGGATGCGGGTAACGGGACGAAAGGACAGCCGATCCAGAGCCTCGACGCCCAGTACGCTGACACCAACGGCTTCGCGGCTTGCGGCACGGCGGCCTATCCTGTCCCGACAGAAGGTCTCCAGACAACATGGCAGTGTTGGATCCCCTACAAGGCCTTCGCGCTTTCCGCCGGACAATGGGTCCAGACAGCGACGGGGCCCCAGTATCAGTTCGCCCACACGAGCTGCGTCGCCGAGGCCGTTCTTTTCATCGACAACTTCGGCACGGTCCGTTCGCCCTTGCTTCCATTAATCGTCAAGAAGTGAAGGACGAACCTGTGCAGGGGAGAATTTTATTTTCCCCTGTTGATCACGCTAAAAAGAGACCACTGCCGCGCGGCGATATTTACTCATACCGGAGCGAATCGATGGGATTGGCCGTGGCCGCCCTGTAGGCCTGGAAACTGACAGTTATTAGGGCGATGACCAAAACGATAGCGCCGGACAACAAGAACGTCATGATATCGATTTTGATGTGATAGGCGAAATTTTTCAACCACTTGGACAGGAGATAATAGGCCACCGGCCAGGCCAGGCCATTGGCCAGCAGCACCCACTTCGAGAACTCCTTCGACAGCATCACGACGATTCCGGGAACGGATGCCCCGAGGACCTTCCGAACGCCGATCTCCTTGGTGCGGCTCTCTGCGGTAAATGAGGCCAAACCCAGGAGGCCCAGGCAGGCGATGAGCAAACCAAGCAGCGTAAAAATTCCGAATATCCTGCCGAGCTGCTCATCCGAGCGATACTGAAGATCGAAATCCGTGTCCAGAAAAAAGCTCTCGAAGGGATTGGCAGGGAATAAGGCCTTCCATTGAGATTCCACGAAGGGCATGATGTCTTTCAGCTTGGCGATGTCGACGGACAGAGTGACATATCCGAAACTATCGGGCATATACTCCATGACCAGTGGCTCGACCTCGGTCTGCAGCCCACGATAATGGAAATTCCTCGTGACGCCGATGATCGGATTCACCCGGCCCCCATATCCAGTCAGCAGGCGCTTGCCGAGCGCTTCTTCAGGCCTTGCCCAGCCAAAAGCCTTGAGAGCGGCTTCGTTAATGAGGAACGCCCCGGCGATATCCGTCTTCATGCTTTTTTGAAAACCCCGCCCGGCAATTATCTTTATCCCGTAAGCGGGGAGGAAATCATCGTCAAAATACAGATGGAACATCGATTGGTTCTTGTCATCGTCTTCACCGACAAGCTTGATGGCGAAATTGGAGACGCCCCGCCCCGGGATACTGCTGGAAACCGTGGCGCCGATGATACTGGGGTGCTTGGCGAACATCTCTTTTACGGTTTCAAAATTATTAGCGATAGAGATCCCTCCCCGCAGGGGAAGGACGAGCTTCTGTTCTTTGTCAAAACCCAACGGCTGATTTTTCATGAAAGTGAACTGTTGAACCATGAGCAGAGTGCCGATGATCAGGACAACGGAAATGGCAAACTGGATGACCACGAGGACGGTCCGCATAGCGAAACGGCGAGAGCCTGAGGCCCAGGATCCCTTGATCGTGGCCGCAGGTCTGAAAGCGGACAGTACAAACGCGGGATACACCCCGGCGGCCAGCCCGATCAGGATTCCGCCGAAGATAAGGGAAATCAATACGCCCTGACTCAAAAGTCCGGCGAACTTCAAAGAGGTCCCGGCGAAAGTGTTCAAAAGGGGAAGCGCTATTCTGACCATAACCATCGCCAAACTCAAGGCCATAAACGCCACCAGCAGAGACTCTCCCAAAAACTGAGCGATGAGCTGGGGTCTCTGAGCTCCCACGACCTTGCGCAAGCCGACCTCCTTGGCCCTTTCCACGGAACGGGCCGTGGACAAATTCATGAAGTTCAGACAGGCGATCAGGAGAATAAAAAGGCTGACAAAGGATAATATATAGACGGCGGAGGGATTCCCCGGAGGCTCGACCTCATAGCGAATATGCGAATAAAGATGAATGCCGGCGATCGGCTGAAGGAAGTACCGGTAGGTTTCTTTCCAGCCCGCCAGCATTTCTCCCACATATTTGTCCGCCATGCGGCTGGCCCGACGGGAAAACTCTTCCACATTCACATTCGGCCTGAGCTTCAGATAGGTATAAAACATCGTGGAATGCCAGTTGGACATCTCATCCCAGGTCGCCAGCGTTTCCAGAGAGGCGATCAAATCGAACTTCAGATGCGTGGTTCCGGGCGGATCCTCGACGACCCCCGTGATTTCATAATCCCTGGTGTTGATGTTCAACGCCTTTCCCAGGGGATCTTCTTTGCCGAAATATTTGAGCGCCATTCTTTCGGAAATCACCAGGGTTTGGGGCCGGGTCAAGGCTGTTCGCGGATTTCCCCGGAGGAAGCGGATGGTGAGCACATCGAAGAGTTCCTGGTCGGCATACGTGAAAAGATTTTCGTAGAAAAACGTCTCCCCCCGCTTGACCAGCCGGTTTTCTGCGGGCAGCAGCCGCGCGGCAAATTCGACCTGGGGAAAATCGGCTTTCAACGCCGGGGCCACTGTGGGCGAAACGGGGGCGAAAACCCGGTTCGCGGTCGGCGTGCGAATATCAAGGGAAATCCGGAAAATTCGTTCGGCATCCCTGTGGTACCTGTCGTAACTCAATTCATGCCGGACGTAGACAAGGATGAGGAGACAACAGGCCATCCCCATGGCGAATCCGACGATGTTGATAAAAGAATAGCCCAGGTGCCTTCGGAAATTGCGCAGCGCGATTTTCAAATAGTTCTTGATCATGGTCGACCTCCAACGGATATTATCCACGATGAGCCCGGGCGACGATTCGAGGACGCGGCAGGCGTACCAAACCTTGGCTTTCCACTTCGGCCCGCGGCCGATCATCTCCCGGAAAATTTCATTGATGTCGCCCGAAAACTCGAGATATTCTTCATCTTTGAGGAGCAGCTTCAGGAGGAAGGAGAGAATGAACGGGGGGCTGACCTTCCTTTTCTCCATCTATTTGACCTTTTCCTCATGAGATAAAATCCGGACTTCGTTCCAGATTGAAAAATTGACATGGCGGATCTCTTCCAGGGCTGAAACGCCCTTGGGGGTTAACCCGTAATAATACCGCCTTCTCCCTCCGCGTTCGGCGATGGGATCGCTGGCCACCATCTCCACATAGCCTTTGGACTTCATCTTCCTCAGGGTTCTATAAATGGCGCCGAAGGCCCAATATCGGCCGATATCTTTGTGGATATGTTCTCTTATGGTCACCCCGTAGGCGTCGGCTTTGAGTTTAAATACTGCTAAAAGAACGATTTCCTCGGCCCTGGATAAGAGAATCATAAGCGGGACTCCTTATTTATATACATTCTGCACACATATATTAAGACGTGCTTAATTCCTTGAAGGTTGCCAAAAATTTCAAAGAACGTGAAATATTTTTTGGACGGTTTCCAGCCTGCATGATTCATAAACCGGGTTTCATATGGGGGAAGGCCGGAATGGACTCGCTCCCGAAGTCCCGACATGGTCGCTTCGTCAAAGCCGGGGATTACCGGGTGAATAAAGACAGGTAGGCCCGGATGATGCGTTCGCCCCAGATCAGGGCGATGAAGGCGGCCGGCGCGAGGAAGGTGCCGTAGGGAAGGGCGGCTTGCATACCCTTCTTCCGGACGAGGAGCAGGAAAACGCCGGCGATCGCCCCTCCGAAAGAGGCCAGGATGAGCGTGAAGAACGCCTGCGCCCAGCCCAGAAAAGCGCCGATCAGCAGCATCATGAACACATCGCCGATTCCCAGTCCTTCTTTTTTCCGGAGAAGCCAGTAAGCGCCGTAAACCAGGAGCAGAAAACCGGCTCCCGCCGCCGCTCCCAGCGACGCCTGGAGGAAAGTCATATCCTTCCTGAAGAACGCATAAATGAGGGCCAGCGCGAACGCCGGCCAGGTGATTTCATTGGGCAGGATCTGATGATAGAAGTCTATGAATCCGAGGGTTATCAGAACGCTGGTGAAAAGGCATGAAGCGAAGAAATGGAGGGAGAGCGTTTGTCCCGAATGAATAAAAACGAGCACAAAGCACGCCGGCGTCAGCACCTCGACCATGAAATATGAGAACGGGATCCCGGCCTTGCAGAAACGGCACTTCCCGCCCAACAACAGATAAGACAGGATGGGGATGTTGTCGTAGGGCTTGATCCGCTTCTTGCACTTCGGGCAGGTCGAAGGCGGATAGGCGAGGCTCAATCCCGCCGGCAGCCGGTAGATGACCACGTTGAGGAAGCTGCCCCATACCATGCCGAAGAGGAAAATGAAGATTATCTTTTCCATGGGAGGGAGGGCGCTTTCACTTCTCCTGTCGTGGGATTGTAGAGATAATCCTTGTTGTCCAGGTCTTTGGGGACGGCGGCGATGAATCCCGCCCTCCTGAGCTCTTCCAGGTTCTGCGGCAGGCGGTTGGTGCGCTCCTTGAATTTCCCGACCGCCTCGGCCAGAGCCTTGGTGTCCGCTGTTGATTTGACCTGGTAGAGATGATTGTTGGCGATCTTCCTGATCCGATCATCCTTCGCCGTGTTATAAATCTCGAGCCATGTTTCCCAGGCGCTTTTCAGATCCGATTGCTTATAAAGCGCATTGGCGTAGAGCCTTTTGACATGTTCCGGCGCGCCGGGGATCTCCATGGCTTTTTTGAAGTATTTCTCCGCGGTCTCGTAATCCTTGGCCACCATCTGGGCGTAATGGCCGGCGTCGAACGGGAAGATCCACTGGTCGGGGTTCTTCTCCAGCCCCCGGTCCAGGATCTTGTAGGACAGCTGGGGATCCTGGGCTTCGTAGATGGCGATCATGGCGCCGGTCTCATAAGGATCGACGTAGCGCGGGTCGAGCTCGGCGATGATGGAGAAAATGTGGTCGAGGTACTTGAACCGGTCCGCGATCTCGTATGTCCCGTAATATTGAATGGCCCACAGGTAGATCAGGTCGGCCGCGAAGGACGAATATCCGAAGGTGATGTATTTCAGGAATTTCCCCGAGGGGATATAGATGATGGACGAGCCGGGGATCTTCTTCCGCGTGATGCCGTCGAGCTTGAGCTTCAGCCCCATGAAAACGGCGCATAGAACGATGAGCATCCAGGTCAGAACCCGCTTGGTGAAATCTTTCTGGAAGAAAGCGGCTTTTCCCATGGCTCGGACGATCTCAGATGAAATCCCTCTTCTTGAAGACCAGCGTGGCCAGGGCCAGGATGAAGAGCGTGTAGGCCAGACCGTAGAGGGTCGAATAGAGATAAATTTTCGGCGGGATGGGCAGTCCGTGAACCACCTCGGCTTTGAAGTTGAAATTTTCCAGGTCGGGGATGACGGTGTAGACGATCCAGGCCATGAGACGTCCCGGCCCGGGTTTGATCTTCTTGATCAGGGCTTCCAGGCCCCAGGAGAGATGGCCGATCAAGTAGAAAGCGAGCGAGAAGATCGAACTCAGGATGGGTGTCGAGAAGCAGGAGAAGAGGATGGCCACGGCCGTGATGAGGACGAGTTCGATGAAGATGAATAAGATGGCGATGAAGATGCTCATCTCCAGCTTGAAGGTGTGGAAAAACAGCAAGGCCAGGAAGATGAGACTCATGAGGAAGATCATGACGAACAGGGTGAGCACCAGGCCTAGGAACTTCCCGACCAGGAACTGCCAACGGTGGATGGGCTTGGAGACCAGGGTGAAGATGGTCTTCTTGTCGATCTCCTTGTAGACCAGGCCGGTCCCGATGAGGATGGCCATCAGCATGCCAAAGAGCGACAGAGAGGCGAGCCCCACGTCCTTGATAATCTTGACCTTGTCTCCGACGGTCAGCAGCGCCAGCAGCCGCGAGAAAATGATGGCCACGGCCGCGAAGAACAACAGAAGGTACAGGATCCGGTCACGGATGGCCTCCCTGAAGGTGTTGAGGGCGATGGCTTTGATTCTCATGGCTGTTTCACCATCCCGACGAAGATGTCTTCCAGGGTCTCGGCCCGGGGCACCAGGGAATGGATCTTTCCCCTGCGGCTGAGGACGGCTTGAAGAACCCGGTCGATATTCGCTTCCTCCCGGACCTTGAGGAGGGCCGTGCTGCCGCGCACCGAGATGAATTCGCCCAGACCTTCCAGGTCCTTGGGCTCGACGCCGGAAAAGGTGATCTCGGTGAAAAGGATTTTCTCCGAGATCAGGTCGTGGAGAGCGCCCTGGGCCAGGATTTTACCGGCGACGATGATGGCCACGCGGTCGCAGATCATCTCGATATCCTGGAGGATATGCGAGCAAAGGAGGACTGTTTTCCCCTCGGTCTTCAGCCGGACGATGATGTCGCGGATCTCCTTGCGGCCGATGGGGTCGAGCCCGCCCAGCGGCTCGTCCAGGAAGATGAGCTCCGGGTCGTTGATCAGGGACTGGGCCAGGCCGATCCGCTGCAACATGCCCTTGGAGAACTTGCGGAGCTGGAGGTCGGCCGCCTTTTCCAGCCCGACGGCTCGGAGGAGCCTGGGGATTTTTTCCGCCTTCTCCTGTTTTTTCAGGTTGAAGAGCTGGGCGTAGAACTCCAGGAATTCGGCCGCGGTCAGGTAATCATAGAAATAAGGATTCTCGGGAAGGAAGCCGATCCGTTCCTTGGCCTGGAGCGATAAGTGCGGCCGGCCGAACATCTCGATTTTCCCTTTCTCGGGGAAGATCAGCCCCAGGATGCACTTCAGGGTGGTCGTTTTGCCGGCGCCGTTCGGGCCGAGATAGCCGAAAATCTCGCCCTTGGTCACCGAGAAGGAGACTCCCTTCAGGATGTCTTTGCGCTTGGGGATGAAACCCGTCTTGTAGGATTTATGGAGGTCATCGATCAGAAGAACCGTTTCCATCCGTTCTCCCATCCCTTCGAAATTCCTCATGTCGGCGTCCGCTGCGGCCGCCGCGTATGAGTCTTATTTCTTGCTAATTATACTGAAAGCACAGCGCAATGTGAAGATGGATTGACGGGACTAGTTCTTCAGGTTCGTTTCGAACAGCTTGAAGATCCGCTTGTACTCGTCCGCCCAGGAGGTGGGATTGACGAAACTGTGGTTCTCGACGGGGAAGATGGCCACCTCCCAGTTCTCCTTGCCGAGCTCGATCAGCCGTTGGGCCAGGCGCACCGTGTCCTGGAAGTGGACGTTGGTATCCACCATGCCGTGACAGATAAGGAGAGCGCCCTTGAGCCCTTCGGCGAAATAGATGGGCGAGCTCTTTTTGTAGGCTTCGGCGTCCTTCTGGGGGAGGTTCAGGATGTCGACGGTGTAGCCCGCATGGTAGTGGGCCCAGTCTGTCGCGGGCCGGAGCGCCGCTCCCGCCCTGAAAGTGTCCGCGGACGTAAACATGGCCATCAGCGTCAGGAACCCGCCGTAGCTTCCTCCGTAACAGCCGATCTTCGCCGGATTCACGTTATAATTTTGAACCAGGAACTTGGCGGCGTCGACGATATCATCCAGGTCCTTGCCGCCCATGTGGCGGTAGATGGCGGTGCGGCAGTCCCGCCCATAGCCCGAGCTGCCGCGGTAGTCGACGTCTATGACATGGTAACCGTTCTCGATCAGGATGTTGTGGAACATGTATTCGCGGTAGTAATTAGTCGACCAACCCTTGTGGGCGTTCTGGAGATAGCCCGCGCCGTGGATGAAAATAACGGCCGGCCGCTGCGGGTGCGGATTCTTGGGCTTGAAGAGGCGCGCATAGACATCCACGCCGTCTCGGGCCCTGAAGGTCAGGACCTCGGGCTCGTACCAGGCGTAGGAACGGAACTCCTCGGTCGTCGAAATCGTCACCTGCCTGGCCGGCGCGCCCGGCCGGTTCGGCTGGATGTAGAGCTCGGCGGGCCTGGTGCTTGTAGAAAAGAGCGTGGCCAGCGTCGTCTCGTCGGGCGAAAGGACAACGCGGTATTGGCCGGTCATGGCGGTGATCTTCGTCCGAGCGCCTCCCTCGACCGGCATGGAGTAGTAGTGGAGCTCGCCGGGATGGACCTCGCTCGAGGTGAAGTAGATCTTCTTGCCGTCCGCCGAGAGCTGGAAGTCGCGGACCTCGAACCGGCCCGAGGTGAGCTGTTTCTTGTTCTTGCCGTCGAGCCATGCCCTGTAGATATGGGCGTAGCCGTCTTTCTCGGAGATGTAGAAAACGGACTGGCTGTCCGGCGCCCAGAAAATATCGGCCAGGCCGAGATGGCCCACCCAGGCATCGTCGTGGATGTTTTCGATGAGGCCGACCTTGGCCGAAGCCGGGTCGAGGAGGAAGAGCCACTCATCCTTCCGGTCGTCGGCGAAAACGGTCACGAGCGCTTTTTTCCCGTCCGGAGACCAGATAGCCCCCCCGTGATTGATCTTTCTGTCGCTCAGCCCGGCGTCCAACCATTTTACGTCGCCCGTCGTCGTGGACATGAGGCCCATCTTTCCGTCGTAAAGGTAGGAATAGGCGGCCTTGGCGTGAGCGGGAATGGTTTCGGTGTAGCCGGTGCGCGTGACGTAGTCGGGAACAATGCTGTCCTTTACGCCGGACACGGGCTCGGAAACGATGAACAGGACAGAGCTCTCGTCGGGCGTAAGATCGAGCATGTAGAGTTCCTGGTTTTCGGCCAGCACGTAAGGCTTGCGGCGCGGCGCCTGTTTGTCTTCGGGCCGGGGCGGTATCATGCCGCGGTCCCGTGCTTGGTCCTGGCCCTTCTTGAACTGCTGGAAAAGTTCGACCTGCTGGTCGGCGTACCATTTGTCGATGTCGGTCGGCTTGGCGCCCTCCGGCAGCTTGCGCCGGGTGAAGGAAGTCATCTGGCGTAAGCTTTGGTCCTCGAGGGAAAACAGGTAAACGTTGTTCTCGAGGGTGAAGACGACCTTTTTCTGGTCGAAGGAAAATTGGAAATCCGACTCGCGGGCGTCGGTTGTGATCAAGGGCTTCACTGTCCCCGTCTTGAGGTTCATGATTTTCAGGTCGCCCCCCTCGACGATGAGAGCCCTCTTCTTGGCCTTATCAAAAACGGCCCGAGCGCCCCCGCCCATTCCGCCGAACTCAATCAAATCCCCGAAAGTCCGAACCGGCAGGGGAGGCCGCTTCATCATCTCCTCGGCAGTGATTTTGCGCGGCGCCGGGTCGGTCTTGGACATGGCGTAAAGCTCAGCCGTTTTCTCGCCCGGCTTTTTCCAACGGAAGTAGAGCTCGTTGCCGTCATACGACCACGTCACCCCCGAAGGGCTGGCGCCGACCAGTTCCTCGCCGTGCATGATGTTGTCGATGGTCAGCTTGAAGGCCGCGGCCGCCTTCTCCTGCCCGCCGAGGTCGGCCGCCACGATGATCAACAGGGCGGCTGCTAAAATGATGCAGACAAACTTGGCCCGATCACGTTTCATGGAACCTCCTGATTCGGGTTATTCATCCAGCACGATAGGCTGGACGCTGCCGGGAATGATGGCGATATTAAAATCATCCCGTATTACTGTAAGCCCTTGATTTTGCGGGCGTTTATGAGCAGCCAGTCCTGGGTGAAGAGGTGTTCGCGCTTGAGGGCGAGCTGTAAGTTGAGCTGGGCTCTGATCTCGGCGTCGGAGATCAAGGCGATGAGCGTCTCGTACCTGCCGATGAGCATCTCCTCGGCCGGAAGAAGTGATTCCAAAGCCGAAATCCTGTTCTCGCCGGGATAGATCCTGGGCATAGGACTCATGCTCCGCTCAATGCCGCTGGGATCGGTCGCGGCGTTCTCGATCTTGAGGACGCTCCCCAGCCTGATCAGCAGGCCGGAATTTTTGTCCCAGTGCCGCATATGGTTGATGGAGTTCTTGAACAGTCGCTGGCTGAGGTCCTGGTGCTCGCTGAACAGCAAGACGTACTTCAGGTAGGCGTGCATGAGCTCGTTCTCCGAGCGCATGATTTCGTGGAGCATCCGGACCTCGGGCTTCCTCTCCGCGTCCGGAGTGGTCCTGTAACAGAGGGCCTCCTCCGCACCCTCGTTCTTCATCGTCTCGATCATGGCCGCGAACTGGCGGGAATGGCGGACTTCATCGCAGGAAATGTTGAGGACCATGTTTTCGATCTTGGCGTAGCCGGGGTCCTCGATTTTGGCCGATTGGTAGAGGTCGGTGACCTGGTCCTCGGTCATCTTGTCCCGCTTGAGGTTGTCGATGATCCGGGGGCAGCGCACGACCTCGTCCGTCCGGAACGACGGCTCCCCGCCCATCTGCCGGATGATAACGCCCAGTTGGAGGGAATGGTACATCTCGTCGATGCCGATCTGGATGGTCTGGGCGCGGACATCGGTCGTCTGCTTCATGATCGGGTCCGGGTAGAAGAATTTTGCCTTGGGCATGGAATAGGCATGGATCAGGTATTCAAAGCTCACCGCCCATTCATGCTCCAGGGCGATGGTCAGAAACTTCAGGGCTTCCTCGTCCGATCTGACCTGTTTCATTTTCTCCACGGTGCCTCCTCTCAGGATAACGGTCGAGGAAATTATATGGTTCTTCTTTGAAAAAGAAAAGACTTGAAAATGGGGCGGGGGGTGAGAATGGCGCCCCGAATATCACCCCCAAAACCCCCCCCGGAGGCGATTGAACCGATATTTTCAGCGTGCGAAGATGAACCCAGCTTCGCAGCCTAACGGCGCGAAACAAGCCATCCAAGGCGTTGCCGAGGTTGTGAAAAAGGGAGAGGGCAGAGGATCCTCTCCCACCCCATCCTCCTTTCGAATGACTCCCCTGATAAGGTTCAAGGGAGTCATGTTTGCTTTTTCGCGAAAAAAAATGTAGAAAAGGCTGGATGCAGAAAGGCGGACCGATATGTTCTCGGAAAACGACATCCCCAGGCTAAGGGCCGACCTCGAAATCATCCCCACGTCCTCGGGCGGGAAGACGGCGCTCGTCATCCGGGACCACCTGGGTCTCGTCCGAGACCCGGTGCTCATCCAGAGCGACGGCCTGGTTCTCCTCGGACTCATCGACGGAAAACGGTCTCTCCGAGACATCCAGGTGGCCCTGATCCGCCAGCGCGGCGGCATGATGGTCACGTTGGAGTCCGTCGGCCGTCTCATGGAGGAATTGGACGATGCCTTCCTTCTCCAGAGCGAACGGTATCTCCGCGAGAGGGAGCGCGTCTTTGATGAATACCGGCGCCTCGAGGTCCGGGCGGCGTCGCTGGCGGGACGCTCTTACCCCGGCCGCGCCGGAGACCTCGGCCTTTACCTCGATTCCATCCTGCGTCCGGATAAATTTCCCGCTGAGGCCGTTGACTCTCGGCCCATCCGCGGCTTGATCGCTCCTCACATCGACCTGGAAGTGGGGGCGCGCGTTTACGCCACGGCCTACAACGCGGTCCGGGCGCTCGCGCCCCGGACCATCATCCTCCTTGGCACGGGCCACGGCATGGGCGAAGCTTATTACTCCCTGACCGAGAAGGATTTCCAAACGCCGCTCGGCCTGGTCAAAACAGAAAAAGCTTTGGTCCGGAAGCTCAGGAAGGCGGGCGGGCCGGCTGTCGAAGACTCGGATCTTTCCCATCGCCTGGAGCATTCGCTCGAGTTCCAGCTTATTTTTCTCCAGCATCTTTTCGGGTCCGGGTTCACGCTCGTTCCCATCCTGTGCGGGTCCTTTGTCGGAGCGCTCGACAGGGCTTCCCGGCCGGCGGGGATCGCCGGGGCGGGCGAGCTCCTGACGCTCCTCAAATTCGTCCGGGACGAGAAAGGACCGGATTGCCTTGTCGTCGCCGGCGTCGATTTCTCCCACATCGGCCCGAAGTTCGGCCATGACCGGAACGCCTCGCTCCTGATACCGGAGGCGCGCGACCATGACCAAAAGCTGATTGAAGCGCTTTCACGGGGCGATGTCGAGGGGTTCTGGGCCGAGTCCCGGCGCGTTGCAGACCGGTTCAACGTCTGCGGCTTTTCGGCCATGGCTTCGCTCCTGGAAATCCTTCCGGAGGCGAAAGGCCGGCTCCTCGATTATGAATTCTGGAAGGAGGAGCCGACGAGGTCGGCCGTGAGCTTCGCCGCGATCGTGTTCAGGGAATTCCATAATATATAAATAACAAAACGGGGTA
>Ga0315288_10001540_pt1 | contig 29744 bp, 20 predicted proteins | sample YL17G11_20_MG_FD_203454 | JGI IMG/M metagenome (GOLD analysis project Ga0315288, IMG submission 203454) | Sediment microbial communities from Yellowstone Lake, YNP, Wyoming, USA - YL17G11_20 | ecosystem: Environmental > Aquatic > Freshwater > Lake > Sediment | place: USA: Wyoming | collected... | reverse complement strand
AACTCAAGCTCGATCAAGAGAGCTTCGCCTTAAGAGTGGAACTCGTAGATACCATCGCAAAGCTTGCCGAGTCCGGAGCTGAGGCGTATGTCCCTATTCTGGAGAGGCTTCTGAGGCACGAAGATCCCAATATACGGCGTTCTGCCGTTGCGGTGACGGTTCGTATATGTGGACCCCAGGCCCGTTCATTGATTGAGTCGCTCTCCAACGATAAAGATGACTCGGTTCGTTCGGCGGTCAAGAAGGCACTGGACCAATTCCCAGGATTGTAAGAGGGCAGCAAGCAGATGAAGGCTGATAACACCGTGGATAAGGTCAAAGAGTTCCGGGATCTAATCGATCGGCAGAGACCTCGTGAGGCATTTGCACTGTTCTTAGACGTGGTGGAAAGAAAGGACTGGCTGGAGGGACGCGACCTCGCCATGCTCGATGTACTCTGTAAGAGTACGCTTTTTGAGCTCCAGAGGCAGCACACGCTTTGGATGGTCAATAACCCCGGCTTGTTGCGCAGGATGCTGAAGGTGTTGACCGAGGCGTTGGCGGCCAACTACCTCCGTCCAACTACAACAGACCACATTGCCTGGCTGCGGTGCCTTCTGGCGATCAGCGAGGCGATGAACAGACGGCTCGATAACGTGCATGAGGAACTCTGCCTGGCCCATGGTCATGAGGAATCATCATCGGTGCCGAGACCGAACGGCATACTCCGCGAGAAGATCAAGTCTATGGAAGACTCAGATGCCTCTAACACAGCCTTCCTTAGGCAGTTCTTCGATGCGTACATGGGATTCCTCGGCCGGGTCGGCCGGTTTGAGTTCGCCAATTTCATAGAGGGCCGGCTCAGCAAGCTTCTGGCCCTGGTAGCCAGGGATGAACAGCGACCTGGAGTTGTTCAGGCCTTGCTCTACGACCAAGACCAGGGGTATTCGCGTTTTGTGCATGTGACGGCCAAGTACTGCGCCGCGACTGACCAAGATAGTACGTCTGGACCAAACATCATGTATTCCGGAAGACCCCAGGACAAGATCGACACCCTTATGCAAGAAGCCTCTCTGCACGCCCACATTGCGGCAGATGCCTACCTGAAGCGAATTGGCTATCCGGATGGTCTTACTGATCGTCTGGTCCGCTGGGAGCTGACGACCCTGCGCGGCGACATATCCGCACCTGCCCAGAGGTATGAGGGTGGCTCGATCGCCTTGCCCTTGTCTGTGGCTATCGTGTCTGAGTACCTCGAAAGGCCCGTGCCGAACGACATTGCCCTGACCGGCGCAATGAATGGGACCACAGCAGCTGATGGGCACATACTACCCGTTGACGGCATACGCGAGAAACTGAAGCACGCAGTAGCCACCGGCAGCCGGGTAATCTACCTGCCGCAGGCCAACACCACACAACTGAATGACCCACCATCCCTCGAGAAACTGGCGGCTGAGAACAACGCCCGCTTCAAGCCTATCGAACAGCTGGATCAAGTGTGCGGCCAGCTTCTTCCTCCTGAAGGCAGCGGTCGTCTCAAAGACATCCTTACAGATACATTGACCGGTTATGTTCGCATGTTCAAATGCGCCCTGCGCCGCAAGCGACCTTCTGAAGTCGCTGATCTCTCCGAAAGGCACTTCAGTCATGCACTATTGTGCTCGGTCTTGACCACTGTACTGGTACTGGTGGAGTGCCTGATGGTATGCATACCCTTTGCCCCGGACGTGATGTCGATCAGTCTGTGGAGCCGTGTTATTGTAATGGTCGTCCTGTTCTTCGCTGCTATTTCATTTGGCTTCGCCCTGCCAGGATCGTTCCTGCGGCATCGTAAGCGCTGGGCGCTACTGTTGAGCGCCTTGCTGCTGGCATTGTGTAGTGCAGCGGGGGCCGGATTGCTCTTGCGGGTGATCCCCGACAATAGCCAGGCCAGCCGCACGATTAATATCCTGCCCTCGGCCCTGCTCATAAAGGACATGCTGGTCATCTGGCTGTTCGGTTGGGCCTTGGCGGGCAATATTTTCTATGTAGCCGCAGCCCTGGAAGACCTGCTGGACCGCCGGCAATTCGTTACCGCCCGAAAATGCATGTCGTGGAACTCGTGGCTGGAGGGACGCATGCCCCTTATCTGTGTTTACTTCTCGTGGGAGTGGGGGATCGTGCTCTTGGGTACCGTGGGCCTGGCGTTGGTGGCCTGGGAGATGGTCGTCTTCACATACGTATTTAAGACAGGGGCCGACAACTCCACCTGGCTAATTGTACTCGGGACGCTCCGCCAGTGCCTGCTCATCGGGGCGATAGCCGAGGTGATGGTCTTCTACAAGATGGCGCTGGCGGGTATCCGCAAGGCTCTGGCGTAAAGCTTTGGCGGTTGTTTTCATTTTCTCGTTTTCTATACCTATTAGCATATTACCACACATCACCGTAACCCAATTAACCATATAGGGTTACACATTTTCAGACGCCCCAAGGGCCTGAAAATCACCCATTGGCTACCATCCCGGCGAGCGCACCTGCCCAATGGGTGCACTGGGACAGCTTGCAGTCCCCTGCGCTTGCCGCCTCCAAGGCCTGAGCCGCTACAAGAGTCTCAGATCTCCCAGCAAAGCTCCCACCATATGCAGCCGTGGCCTTCGAGTGCCGCGATGCAGCAGTCTTTGCAGACACCCGGCTGACGATACCCGAATGGGCTCGGCATTTCAGGCCTCCGCCGTTTGAGGGCGGCAATAACCCGATCCCTGTCTTCGCACTTGCGCATAAGGGGTCTGATCTTGCCGCAGACAATGCATCGACTTGAGCCCTGCGTGCCAAATTCGATGTTCGAGCCAATCATGCCAAATCACCTCCGCTCCTATCAGGCGCACACCCTTAATCTCGCTTGGCCTGACCGCCCCAGCGGTCGAAGACCGCAAGCGAGAATTATGGGTGAAGCCGCCAATAGGAGGTGATTTGGCGCGCTGTGATTCACTGATCTTGTGCCAGGCATCAGGCCGGCCTTGGCGCCTCCGAGCACCGTACAGATTTATAAGGCCGTCCCCCCATATAATTCAAACATGGCATACCTGCGTCTGACGATTGATGCGATCCCAAGGGCCTCGCGCCTGGCCACCCTCGCCAAGCTGCTCCCCCTCGGCCAGTGGAACCGCATTCGACATTCGATCTACCACAAGGCCAACTATCGCTGTCACGTGTGCGGCCGTGGGGGCCGTCTGCACTGCCACGAGGTCTGGCAGTTCAACTGCCGCACGGGCTACCAGCACCTGCGAGGATTCCAGGCCTTGTGCGAGGACTGTCATCAGGCCAAACACATCTTCTTCGTCCGCAACCCTCGGCGAAAGGCTGGCCTGATGCGACATCTCGCCGCTGTCAATAAGTTGACCCTCTTGGAGGCCCGGCAGCAACTGGCCGCCGCACGCAAACGCCAAGCTGCACTCGACCATTTACATTGGGTCGTAAACTACGGACCCTATAATTGGCGAGTGCCTGCAGCAAGAATCCTTTGGCAGCGGCAGGCCTTCGCAAGATTCAAGGGACTATAACGCCGCCATGGCTGGGGGCTCCATCATCACGTCTCCACGTGAAGTGCGTGATATCTTGAATCGTTTCTCAGCTCCTTATCCTCCAGACACTTCCACAACATCCCCTCTCCCGTGGCAAACACAGCTACCGGCAGCTTATTGGCCATCCGGAGCGCCTTCGCTCGCGAAAACACATCTGCGCTGCAGGCCTTCGGTGTCCCACCCTCGTCAACGATCACTATGTGATACCTCGTCTGGCCGTCTGTCCCTCGCTTGCCTATGATCTCCTTCCAGCTTCTCTGGCCGACCGGCTCCCAGCCCGCATTCTTATCTGGATTCCTTCGGCTCACAACCTGGTTGACCACGCAGAGCGCGTACACCTTTATGCCGGTCCACCGCCTTATCAGGCTGGCAGCCTCTTCAGCGCGACCCTGGCCTATCTCCAACGCCTTGTCGTACCTCATGTAGTCACCTCCTCTTCCTCGCCATGCGATCTCCCGGCGGTGGCGTCTGCTCTATCCATATACATCCTCCTCCTTATCCAGGTTTATGAGCACGTACATGCCTGCGCGAACAGAGCCGGTCTCGCGAAGCTCTTCTATCTGCTCTGTCGTCACGAATACCTGCTTCATGCTCTCACCTCCCCGCCCTGTTTAACCATATGCCAGGCTATGGCCGTGCTGATACTTTCAAGGACACCCTTATCCCTCTGAGGCATAAAGTCCCTGCCGTCATTTGATACGCAGTTATACAACAGCAGTCCGATATCCTCGAACACCTGAACCATGTCTGCGTGAGGATTGATGCCTTCAGGCTCTTCCGTGGGCTCTATCGTCACTATGTCACCGTATGTGCAAGCCAGGGCAGCCCTGTTCGCGATGTATGCGGACCGCAGGGCCAGCTTAATGTCTTCCTCGCGTACATCGATCAGCAGCCCCGATGTCACGGCTCGGATATCTGCGTATAGCTGCTGGATTTTCTCAAAGCTGTATTCGCTTACAGACATTCTCTCACCTCCTTGCCGAATTCAAGACTCGTCGGAAGACCGTTTGTCTCGAAGCGGTGCAGCCTTTCTCGGTGGGTCATGGGCCTTGCAGCCCTCTCGAAAGCCGCAGCCTTGCGTTGAGCCTTCATTTCGTCAATCTTCTCTATTAGCCAAGCATCTCTTGGTTCCATAGCAATCACCTCTGATTCGGACACAGCAGAGCGAACCATCTGCCTTTTGAATCCACTGAGCCAAGCGGTCGAAGACCGAAAGGCAGAATGAGTGAGCTCTGCTTAGAGCAGAGGTGATTGCGGACCAGAGAGATGCGAATAGCTTGAGCGGCTGCGAAGATGAAGGCTGCACAGAAGGCGGAGGTTGAAGATACGCAAGACCAGAAAGTACCTGGCTGCTGACCAATATGGCCTCATTCTTCATTGAGGCTGCGATGCCTGTACCGAGGGCCTTCGCCGGCATACGCGAGACCTTCTATAACGAAGTAGACCTCGTCAAAACCTTCGGCCTTCAGCCTCTTCACCGTAGGCTTGTTCTTCTGGAAGGCCCTCCAGATCCGCTCTACCTCCCGCACAGAGAGTCGCTTTTCCTTAATGCATCTTTCGCGAACGGTTCGCAGAGGCAAATCAAACACAACGCATATCTTTCTGTAACCCGCGTGTGGGCCTTGCAGCCCGTGCCACCTCGCCCGCTTCGAGATATGACAGGCGTCCAGGACAACATTACGGCTTTTGCTTAATGCCACAAGTTTCATGGATTCGTAGATATCCCAGACTTCACCTTCGCGTTCAGGGTCGCCAACCCTGAGATGCAGCCGTCGACGTATATTGTCTGGGCTAATGACTGTGAAGTTCTGGCCGGACCTGCGGAGCCTGTTGGCGAAGGTAGTCTTTCCAGCATGGGAAGGGCCGCAAAGGACAAGGAGGAGCAGCGCCCGGCCGACTCCCCTTGCGGAAAGGCTCATTCATCCTCACCTCTTCGACATTCATGCTCAGACTCTCCGAACAGCTCGGGCGCAATTTCCTCCAGCGTCTTCGGCTGCCAGTGCAGATCACGCTCGATCGGCAGTCCCAGGGGGCCTCTGGCTTTTTCAAGCTCTTTGAGGCTGAAATAGCCCACCTCCTTGCAGTAGCCATCCACAAGCCCGAAGAAGATGTCTTCGCCGTCGAACTCGGTTGCGTGCCAGGACCAGTCACTGTCGGGTGTGAAGAACCTCACGTAGGCCACCGCTTTGCCGCATTTATCATCCTGGCTGCCCAGGGGCGGCAGCTTCTTTCGAATCTCTTCAGTGAGCAGCTTCATACCAAATCACCCCCCAACTCTTTCATGCTGCATTGGACACAGCTTTCTTCTTGCACTGCGATTTCTTGCATATCAATCACCTCGAGTAGCTTTGACGCCTGAGCGAACCATCTGCCTTATCGCAAGCTGGCCTGCGGCCGAAGGCCGGAAGGCAGAATGAGTGAGCTCAGGCATGAATGCACAGGTGATTGTGCATGAGAAATCGGTACAGGAAGAAAGTGGCCAGCGGCAGCGATAGATGGCCCGACCATCCGGATCAGCCCCCGGCCTTGTTGTCCAATTGACTTTGGTTTCTTGACAACTGCATCACTTTTTGTTTTAACTGCTATTTGGAGCGGGAGCACCGGTCCAAATACTGGGTCAGAAAGATCATAGTCCCAGGGCGTCAGGACAAACGCTTAAAGGCGTAGTGAATCCTGTTCTCAGGAGCGCCGATCTTTATTGTGCCCCGCTCCATATTCTTGGTCTGGGTACGTCCGCTGTTATTTGAGCAGATCAGCGTTTCAGACTGACCTGCCGGAAAGATGGTATTGGCTATACATCACACAAACTATGCGTTCTTGTGTGACGTTTTTAAGAGAGTCAGAAGTGCCTGCATTTGACAGAGAAGAGTTTAAGAAATACTGGATCGCCACCGAGGTAATCAGAGAGTATCAGAGGATACTCTTTACGTTCGGAGACATGGAACTTGCCTATGTTCTTGCTGCTGAACACAGCCGATTCAAGGATAGAACCGTCGTAAGGAAAGGCGTTGTTCTGATACAGCGACCTCAGATACTGCTGCCCCCACATTATGGCGGCCCGGAGTTCAAAGCAGGCTTTGAGCATGCAGAGGCAATTCCTCCTGAAGCGGTGTACCTGCTCAGAGTCATGGGAATGCCTTATTCTCAAATAACGAATAGGCCCGTTGGCGAAGAGGCAGTTGAATATGGCAGCTTGCAGAGAGTTTTGGACAGATTTGCCAGAGAGATGGAAAGCCAAGGGGACACGGAAACCGGTCTGATAAAAGGGGTGATAGACGGGGTGGATATCTCTTTAATGAGGTATTCGCTTGGTTTGGCGATAAAATCAGCTCCGGGTAATGTGAAGGAGTTTTTTGAGCATCTGAGGAGGCGACGTGGAGGGCCTATAAGGCCTGACGAAAAGATTACAGACGAGGACATCAGGAGATTGTTTGGGTAGATACCGCCATGGGGCGAAGGGAGCATGGAACTCCACATGGCGTGATCGATACGGCAATGTCCGAACCATTATGGCTTGATATTTGTGGGCTAATAGGTTCGCTACATAGAAGAGGCCCGGCTGAGTTTGAATATGGAATAAGGCATAACTAACCCCGTGTTCCTCAAAAAAGGCGCATGTCTCGCGTAAGTCTTGATGGTGCTTAGACAGTATCGAAGAACGGACAGATGGGTAATCAGAGAATAACGCGACGTCGTTTCATGAGAAGTACTCTACTGGGTGTGGCGGGCCCTGAACACCATCGTAACTTCCTGGACTGCATCAAGACGCGCCAGCCTGCGGCGGCTTCTGCCGATGTCAGGCATAACGCCACGACGACGTGTAACCTGGCTGAGATTTCTGCACGCTTGGGCCGAAGAGTGAAATGGGATGCTCAGGGGGAACGTTTCGTTGACGACGAAGAGGCCAATCGGCTACTGTCCCGGGCAATGCGGTCGCCTGGCATTTGTAGAATCAGGACCATTCCTACCGAGATCGACTACAGCAGAGATTTCGGGCCGAGCGACCGGCCAGCCTGGGATGCTGAGTACGCCGCCAACGTCAAAGCTATGGACTTGGCTTGCTACCGGAAAGCTGGGATTGAAGGGGTATTTCTGAGAAGCAACGATCTGGAAGATGAATGGGAAGGAAGGATTTTCGATGGGATAGAGGGGATTTTACGAGGGAGACTTCAGAGATTTTATGGTAAGCTGAACCAGGAAAGAGGGTAATATTGCAGATGTCTTTGTTTGGAAGTCTGCATTGATTATGATGTCTGCCGAAGCCGATATCTGCCTGCGATTAGGCCGGGAGGTCCGGTGGGATCCGCTGGCTGAGCATTTGTCAGCGACTCAGAAGCCGACAGGATGATGCCCCGGTTGATGCGTGCACCCTGGCATTTGTGAGATGCGCCGGGCAATTTTACAGGAAACCCTAATGACCTCAAAAGAGCGTGTACATTCAGCGCTGCAACGTAAACCTACGGGCCGAGTTCCGATTTTTATGTGGTACCACCCTCAAACCGCCAAAAGGCTGGCGAGGCTGCTGGAAATTCCGGCCAAGTACGTGCCAGTGGCCATGGGGGATGATATTCGCCAGACGTGGGTGCATAATAACTACGCAATGGAAGGGATTGTGCACGAGCACGATGGTGACTCGCACGTGGATGAGTGGGGGATAGAGTGGACTCGCATCGGCGGCTTCAACCAGATCTCTAAATTCCCCCTGGCCGAGAGCAGCGAAAGACAGGTTCGGCAGTACAGGTTTCCTTTCGAGCGCATCGACACGCTGGTGGATCTGATGAAGCCGGTGATGGAATTTCGAAACGACTATTTTGTTGGCTGCGATGTATCACCCTGCGTCTTTGAGATGTATTGGCGTTTGCGTGGCATGGAAAAGACACTGACGGAGATTGCACTTAATCCTGATCTCACTCAAGAAATGCTGAGGCGATGCGCGGAATTCTCTACAAGCCTGTCGGAAGCAGCCTGTCGGCGATTTGATCTGGATTGGCTTTGGCTGGGCGATGATGCTGCCGGCCAGCAGTCTATGCTGATGAGCCCGGATACCTGGAGGCACATGGTAAAACCTTTCTTGAAGCAGAACGCTGAAGTGGGCAAGAAACATGGTATTTACGTGGCGTTCCATTCCTGCGGCTCTGTCCGGCCCATCATTGGCGACCTGATAGAAATCGGCGTGGACGTACTGAACCCAATTCAGTGTAATTGTCCGGGCATGAACCCTTTTGAGTTGAAGAAGGAATTCGGCAAGGAACTTGCCTTCATGGGTGGGGTTGACACACAGGGTGTCCTACCTAACGGCACGGCCAGCCAGGTGCGCAAAGCCACATCTGAACTGCTCGAAGGCATGACCACTGATGGCGGGGGCTACATCTTTGCCGCCTCTCACACTGTGCCGCCGGAAACCCCAGACGAAAACATCTTTGCCTTGTATGATGAAGCTGGCATTAGCAAAGAAGAGATATTTGATAAGGCCGCCCAGATCCGCAAATGGCAAGCACACAAAGCGCGATAACCTGGCACAGTGTCAGATGTTGTGGCCTTGCCCCGAAGATTGATTCATGTCTTATCAGAGGATTCCGGAAGATATTGTAGTTGTGCTGCCGATTTGGAAGGTAGAAGGGTCGGCTCGAGTCGGACCCGGCAGGTTCCTACCTTCAGCTTTCTCCCGCCCCAGCTTGGGGTGAGGGCGGCGAGAACTGATTGCCCCAGCCTAAGCCGTTTCGAAGTATAATTCCACCCACTTGCATCGCGCCGCGGTTTCTGCTAATCTCCAAACATGCAATCCGATCCGATCACAACCAACCTTACATTTGCATAAGGAGCCACCCATGGATACCCACGGTAATACCTCTTCACGACGCGATTTCCTCAGGCACTCCGCCCTGTCAACGGTCGCCCTCTCCCTGCCCGCTTGGTTCATCGGACAATCGGCCGCATCGCCCAGCGAAACCGTCCGCTTGGGCCTCATCGGATGCGGCGGACAGGGTTGCGGCGACGCCAAAAACGCCTCGCGCTACGGCAAAATCGTCGCGGTCTGCGACGTCGACGCCAGCCACCTCGCAACCGGCCAAAAAGAATTCCCCGGCGCTGAAGGCTACTCCGACTTCCGCAAGCTCCTTGAACGCGACGACATAGATGCTGTCATCTGCGGGACCGTCGACCACTGGCACACCCTCATCGCCATGGCCGCCATGAAAGCTGGCAAAGACATCTACTGCGAAAAACCACTGACCCTCACCATCGATGAAGGAAAGCGTCTGGTCGAAGTCCAGCGTCAAACCAACCGCATCCTTCAGACGGGCACTCAGCAGCGTAGTGATGCCCACTTCCGGCTGGCCTGCGACCTTGTCCGCAACGGCAGAATCGGCAAGATCACCAAAGTCGAAGTTTGGCTCCCGGCGGGCCTGCGACAGGGCCCCTTCAAGACATCCAAAGTGCCCGAGGGCTTTGATTACGACTTCTGGATGGGCCAGACCCCAGAGACCCCGTACATCAAAGAACGCACCCACTTCAGCTTTCGCTACTGGTGGGACTACTCTGGTGGAACGATGACCGACTGGGGCGCCCACCATAATGACATCGTCCTTTGGGCCCTCGAAAAAGACCGCTCCGGCCCCGTCTCCATCGAAGGCAAACAACTCATAGATATGATCCCCGGAGGCTTCACCGCCGCCAGCGAATACTCCGTCACGTATACCTACGATAACGGCGTCGTTCACACCTGCAACAGCACCACCGCCAGCGAATGGCACGGCGGCGTCAAGGATCCCAACGGCCAGCAGCACGGTATCAAGTTCCACGGCGCCGACGGTTGGATCTGGGTCACGCGAGGCGTCATAACCGCCAGCAACCGTTCCCTCCTTACGAAGAAACTCCCCGAAGACGCCCCCCGTGTCTATGTCAGCAACGACCACATGGCCAACTTCATCGACTGCGTCAAGACCCGCAAGCCCACCATCTGCCCCGCCGAAATCGGCCACCGCTCCGCCAGCCTCTGTCACCTCGGTGTCATCGCCATTCGCCTCGGCAGAAAACTCAAATGGGATCCCGCCAAAGAACAATTCATCGGCGACGACGAAGCCAACAAACACCTTGCCCGCCCCATGCGAAAACCCTATGACTACGACATGATCTGAGATCTTTGGCCTTCGTCGGCGACCTTCAAAGAACGATGCTATCGATGAGTAGAGATATGCTGTGGAGTGTTGGCGAATGAATTGCAGCCGCTATCGGCCGCACAGCAATCTGCGTCAGATAACAGCGGCAGGCTTTGCAGATCTGTATCGACAGGCCGGCTGCATCAGACCGCATACACCGGTCCTCGATGGAGTACAGGGCTCTGGAATCCTCTAATAGAGACTGGGCCCCAAAAGGGTCAGATCAATTGTCCGTCGGATGCCTTCCGTAAATCCTGGCATTTCGAAGCGTCTGACGAAGCTCCCACTGCGGCAGCGGGGGTTTGTTCCTGCAGTTCCATTGCTGGAAGATCGGCCAGGCCTGTGCTTCTGTCAACCCGAGGTTCTTGACAAGGTATGCTGCATTTTGGAATGCCCTGGCGTTCCGCCCCCCTTTGCTTGCGCTCGGCCACTTGGTTGCCGCCCGTCTTGCCGTTTCGATGGCACATCTACTATCATGGAGCGGGGCGTTTGACTGTCTCTGCAGATTGCACGTAGCCTGAACGGCTCTTTCTTCGCATCCCCCCGTCGCGCTGCTCACCAAAGGCCTCAAGCGCTTCAGGTCGTAGATCCTTGCTGTATCGTCGTCTAAGATGCTGCATGCTGCCACAGGCTCTTTGTAGTTGAGGAATCCTGGCAATCGCATTATGCGAGCGGGGTCGTGAATGGCGCCGTCCGAACCGAGCAAGGCTATGAGCCTCTTCTGGTATCTCGTCCAGAGAGCCATATCTGTTATTGGCTCGGCCAGTCGCCAGTAGGCGTGTACACCATGCCCCGAGGCGATTATCAGTGTCGGCCTTGGCAGACCAGCACCGTACCATTTGTCTCTGGCAGTCGCCGGCTCAATCCCATCAAAATCGACGAACAGACATCGAGCACACGCCACATCTGTGCTGCGAGTTCCGTCCCAAACACGGCGCGGGTTGGCTCCTACGTAGATATGCTGGCCATGCTGATTCTCATGGATTAAGTCTCGGACGGCGTCAGACAGTCTATCCGCTATGTGCCACGTACTTTGTCCACAAGGCAGACGCCGCACCTCAACGATATCTTTGGGCTCGAAGACACATGCCGCGTAGTGAGCCGCTCCCTCTCGGGCAGTGGCTATCAGGCCGCTATCGTTTTGGCAGTTCGCTAATCGCATTCTGACACCCCCTCAACGATAATGCCGCGTATGCGTTTGTTCCGACGATATTCCATAGTCCTGCAAATTCGCTCATTCTGTTCATAGAAAACCTTCAGAGCCTCTTTCTTACTCGCGGCTCTAACCTTTCCTTCACAATCCACTGTCTCAGTCCACAGAATCCAGAACAGCTTGTCGCCGCCCACAGCATTGCCAGTTTGCCTATGTCTGATTTCTTTCATAGGTCAATCACCTCCTGGAGAGAATTGGATCCTGAGCGAGCCATCTGCCTTTTGAATCCACCGAACCAAGCGGTCGAAGACCGAAAGGCAGAATGAGTGAGCTCAGGTGAATAAAAGGAGGTGATTGCCGCCCAAGAAATCAGATACGTCGAAAAGAGCATGCGGCGGTGAAGCTGGCCTTTGAGGATTTGAGTTCGGTTCAGCAGTCAAGGGCTTTGCGGTTACGGTTGTTTCTATGGTGTCTGCCTTTCAGCCCACCCTCGATTTTCGCCCCAAAACGGCGGTTTGTTGTACAACGGCTTCAATGGCCAATTCAATTCCATTCACTATAATAATCACAAGTTGATGTCTGGTAGTCAGTTATAAATCTGGAGTGTGCTTGTCTAATTAAGAAATTACAACCGTGACTACAACCAATTCAGGATTATCTGCAAAACCTATCACAATCATTCTAAGGAGCAGGACAATGAAAAGTTCAAAAAGAAAAACACGTTCGGATAAATTCCCTTTGACTTTACATCCCACGGGACAATACTGCAAGAAGATCAACGGGAAGATTCATTATTTTGGGGCCAACAAGAAGCAGGCACTCGAGAGATACTTAGAGCAAGCGACATATTTACACGGAGGACAGAACCTGGCGCAGAAAGCATCCAATGGTAGCATGACCTTGAAAGAGCTGTGCGATCTCTATCTGGAGTATCAGCACTCAAAAGTCCTCTCAGGTAACCTCAGCGCGAGACACCATAACGACCAAATCAGCAGTCTGAACAGACTAATGTCCTTCCTTGGGCAAGGCCGAAAGATGAAGGGCATCTCCACCTTGGACCTGCAGAACTACAAGAGAAAGCTGCAGAGCGCTTATGGTTCAGCCCATCGACTCAATCTTCATATAGGCGCCATGAAGGCGATGTTCCACTGGGCAAGGAAGAACGATATTCTTCAGAGTATCCCGAACATCGATGCAGTCTCAAAAGGCAAGATCGTTCATCAGGAGATGTACATTTTCACTTCCGAACAGATTAGGAAACTGCTTTCTGCGGCAGATGTGAAGATGCGGGCTATGATATGGTTGGGTTTGAACTGCGGATTTGGATGTACGGATTGCGCTCAGCTGAAATGGAAGGACCTCGATCTTGAAAATGGCAGAGTACAACTTGCCAGGAACAAGACGGGAGTGCATAGGAATCTGCCTTTGTGGCCCGAGACAATGAAGGCGTTAAAGGCGGTGTCAAGATCGATGCAATTGGTATTCTACACAGCGGAGGGACATCCTTGGATCAGGACCTTGCTCAAGACCGAAAACGACGGAAACAGGAAATACACGACTGTCAATGCCGTAACCTCAATGTTCTCGAGGCTATTGAAAAAGGCCAAGGTCAATGCTCCAAAAGGGACAGGCTTCTACGCGCTTCGGCGAACTGCCGCCACGCTGGCCGCAAGGTCAGGGGATCCGTTTGCGGTTCAAAGGCTTCTCGGTCATGTCAATTTGGAGATGGCTACAAGATATGTACAGGATGTTTCAGAACAGACTGACAGAGTGATTGAAAGCAGTAGAAAGTACGTGCTTCACGGAGAAGACGTTGCGTGATCAACAGGTGATGTCATATAGTCACTGCAAAGGAGTAAATGGTGTAACCCCCAGAAGTTGAACAATTTGGTTCTTGGGAGGTTACGCTACGGTTGGCACAAGAGTAGCACCGGGTCAACCGGTGAAAAAGCTGATTTTCGGCGTTTTTTGCAGTATTTTGGCTCGAAAGCGTTACTCTGCGGACGGTTGGCGCACCGTATCAATGTAACCGATCGTGATTCTGCTTGTCTTTGGCTTAATGAGGTCTTACCAGGCGCGGATTTGGCGAGCGATTCTGCGTCGGAACAGGCTCAGGACGAGCACTCGGCGCCAGTTCAATCCGGGCTGTGCGCCTGAAGGGGCAGATGAATGAAGGTGAAGATGCAATCCCCCGGTATGTCCAGCGGGATTCCTCCCGCTGCCCGCCGCGATGTCTCCATCCCACAGGAAGACTACAACACGCGGTCAATTTCGAGGATTTTGCAGTTATGGCGCTCCGGAAACTTGAAGAAGCACAGGGCCAGACTTATAACAACGTTTGATAAGAACCGCCCATACTAAAACGAGCGTATAGACGAAGTACTTTTCAGGGAGAAAGAAAATGAGAAGAAGGATAATGTTAAGCATCGTAATCGCGGGCTGTGCGGCCTTTCTGACCGCTGCATTGCCGGCCCCCGCAGAAGTGATTTACGTCGATGCCGACGCAACCGGCGACAACAACGGCTCAAGCTGGGCGGATGCGTACAACTACCTCCAGGATGCGCTGGTCGATGCCAACGCTTCGGAAAGGCCGGTTGAGATTCGCGTGGCCCAGGGCACTTACAAACCTGACGAAGACAGCCTCCATCCGGACGGGACAAGCGACAGAGAGGCAACATTCCAACTCATCAATGGCCTAAGACTCAAAGGCGGCTACGCAGGCCTATCCCAGCCCGACCCCAACGCTCGTGACATTGAGAAATATCAAACCGTCCTCAGCGGGGACCTTGATGCGAACGATGTGGACCTGGCAGGGGCCGAATGGGAAGACATAGATAACCTCATTCGCTGGGGTTCGAGGAAGGACAACTCCTACTCAGTGGTCACCGGCAGCGGGACTGACCAGACTGCTGTTTTGGATGGCTTTACGACTACTGCCGGCCAAGCTGACGGCACGGATGGTCCCTGGGACAGCCCACAGGTCAACGGGGCCGGCATGTATAACCATCATGGAAACCCAACCATATCGAATTGCACCTTTCTGAGAAACACAACGTGTGGATATGACAGGCGAACACACGGCGCCGGCTTGTTCAATTCCGACAGCAACCCTGTCCTGCGTAATTGCAGCTTCATTGAGAACATCGCCTTCGGGGCCAACGGCCTTGCCAAGGGTGGCGGATTGTTCGATGTCAACAGCGCCCCAATACTGACCAACTGTATCTTTCGCAATAATATCGTCACCGGCTTCGATAGCGACTATTATGGCGGCGCAGCATACGAGGATAACAGCCGTTCGACGTTTGCTAACTGCATGTTTATCCAGAACAGTGGTGAGGGAGGCGCGATACAATTCTGCTCACATCTGAGGCTGGCCAATTGCACCTTCGCCGGAAACGGGACTGCGATCGGTTGCGACTATTGGGGCTGCGGCCAACCGCAGACAATCAGCCTCGAAGCGGTCAACTGTATCATCTGGGATAACATCGGTGAGCTGCCGGTGGCCGGCTGGTTCGAGATTCGGATCACTTACAGCGATGTGCGGGACGGCTGGGCTGGCGAAGGGAACATAGATGCCGATCCATTATTCGTTGACGTGGACAGGGGTAACTACCGATTGCATCGCAGTTCGCCGTGTGTCAACGCAGGCGACAACTCAGCCGTCGGGCAGGGCGAGGTCGATCTGGATGGCCAACCACGCATAGTGAACGACAGGGTTGATATGGGCGCGTACGAACTTGGAATGCCGCGAATCATATATGTTGACGATAGTGCCGATGGCGACAATGACGGCTCATCCTGGGCCGATGCCTATAATTACCTCCAGGATGCTTTAATGATGGCTTTGGATGGAGATGAGATTCGCGTCGCGCAAGGGGTCTATAAGCCCGACCAATTCGTCCTCAGCGACAGGCCTTGCCGAGGCCGCGAGGAGACCTTCCAGCTCAAGAACAGCGTAACTCTCAAGGGTGGCTACGCCGGATTCGGCGAGCCGGCCCCCGACGCCCGAAACATTGAACTGTACCACACCATCCTCACAGGCGACCTCGCCGGAGATGATGCCGCCTCGGACAATCCCGCGGACCTCCTTGAAGAACCTACACGAATCGACAACAGCTACCACGTCGTCACCGCCACAGACTGCAATCAAACAGCCATCCTAGACGGATTCACAATCACCGCAGGAAACGCCAACGGCCCGACCGAAGCCCAGAAATGGGGCGGCGGACTATATGACGGCAACCCAACAGTGATGAACTGCATATTCATTAACAACTCCGCCAGCTTCGGCGGCGGCGGAATTTACTTCTCTGGCCCATACTACAACAACAGTCCGGGAGGCCTCGTAACGGACTGCACCATCACACACAACGCAGCGTCTATCGGCGGCGGCATCTATGGGTGCTCCACACTGTCCAACTGCGTCATAAGCGCCAATGCCGCAACAGTATATTCCGGGGGCGGAGTCCACCTAGGCCAGGGCTGTGACACTACGGCCACCGACTGTGTATTCAGCAGCAATTCAGCCGTCACCTACGGCGGCGGCGTATCGCTGGGCGTCAGCGGCAGCACGCCCATATTCACCAGATGCACATTCATTGCAAACTCAGCCGACGCCAGCGGAGGCGGAGTCGCCAGCGACGGCTGCACCTGCGGAACATACCCCGAATTCCACCGCTGCGCCTTCATCGCCAACTCCGCCGGAAGCAACGGAGGCGGCCTCTACAACTTCGGCTACGCCCTGGCCAAGATGTACAGTTGCCTGGTCATCGGCAACACGGCAGGAAACAACGGCGGCGGAATCTGCGACGGCACAGGATACGATGACGGCGGCAGCCTGATCGTCAACTGCACACTCACTCATAATACCGCCTCCGAACAAGGCGGCGGAATCTACTACGGCACCTATTCGGGAAGAGGCCGATCCATCGCCAACAGCATCCTATGGTACAACTCCGACAGCACCGGACAATCCGGCAATTACTCGCAGATTTGCGTCGCCGATGGAACCGCAACCGTATCATCTATGGACCACTGCTGCATCCAGGGCTGGACCGGCGGCGGAACCGGCAATATCGGGACATACCCCCTCTTCGTCGATGCCGACGGGGCGGACAATGTACCCGGCACCCAAGACGACAACCTGCATCTCCAGCCGGATTCCCCCTGCATAGATAAAGGCCGCAGCTCCGCAGTGCCGCCCGACTCCAACGACCTCGACGGCAATCCGCGCATCATGGGCGGCTCGGTGGATATGGGGGCGTACGAGTATTATGAGTACGAGCCGCCGGCGCTCGTGGCGCACTGGAAGCTCGACGAATCCGAGGGCGACACAGCCAAAGACTCTGCTGGAACCAACGACGGCGCCCTTCACGACAGCCCGCAGTGGCAGCCCTACGGCGGCCGTCTCGAAGGCGCACTCCTGTTCGACGGTGAAAACGACTACGTTGATTGCGGCAACAGTCCCACCTTCGACATCACCGCCCAAATCACGGTCGCAGCATGGGCCAATTTCAGCTTTGTCAATATGGAATGGCAGACCGTCATCGCCAAAGGCGACTCGGCATGGAGACTCTCCACCGCAAGAAACTATAGGAGATACCACTTTGCCGTCACCGGCGGACCGCCCTGGAACTATATCAATGGTGACATCGAGGTCGAAGCTCACGAATGGCATCACGTCTGCGGAACCTACGACGGCGCCAACCTGCGACTCTACATCGACGGCGTCGAAGACCCCGCCGGGCCCGTACCGGAGCTTAATGGAGTGACCACCGACGATTACGACGTCTATATCGGCGAGAACCAGGAACGACCGGGACGCTATTGGGACGGCCTGATCGACGATGTCCGCGTGTACAACTATGCACTCACCCCCGCACAAGTCTTCAACCTCTGTAAACCCGGCGTCCTTTACGTCGATGCCGACGCACACGGGGCCAATAACGGCTCAAGCTGGGCCGACGCCTTCAAACGCCTCCAGGACGCCCTCGCCGCCGCCAACGGCACAGAAATCCGTGTCGCCCAGGGCGCGTACAGGCCCGACCGCGGCACCGGAATCACCCCCGGCGACCGACAAGCCACCTTCCACCTGAAGAATGGCGTTGCAATCAAGGGCGGGTACGCCGGTTTCGGCACACCACACCCCGATGCTCGGGACATAGAGGTCTATGAGACAATCCTCAGCGGGGACATCGCAGGCAATGATGTGGATGTGAACGACCCGGAAGAGCTCGCGTGGGAGCCAACCCACTCAGAGAATTCCTACCGTGTCGTTACTGGAAGCCAAACTAATGAAACTGCCATAATCGACGGTTTCACCATTACTGCCGGATACGCCAATTACTATGATTTCTCACAATGCAACGGTGCGGGAATGTTCAACGACCATGGCAGCCCTACAATCCTCAACTGCACTTTCATCGCCAACTTCGCCGGGAACGATGATGGCGGCGGACTGGGCGGCGGGATGTATAATTACCACGGCAGTCCTAAACTGACTAATTGCAGATTCATTTACAACGCCTCTATTGCCCTCGACGGCGGCGAAGGCGCGGGTGGAGCAATGGGTAACTGGTCCAGCAATCCCACACTGACTAACTGTATCTTCACCGGCAACATTGCCGGGCGCGATGGTGGGGCAATGTGGAACTACGAGAGTAACCCCGTGCTCGTCAACTGCATTTTCAGCGGCAATTTGGCAAGAGAAGGCGGCAGTGGCTCGTTCGGCGGTGGAATGTGGAGCTATGGAGGAAGCGCATCACTTATTAACTGCGTGTTTGCCGGCAACACAGCCAGGTCATCACAAATTGGCTCCGGCGGCGGGGGGATTTGGGCAGCGCAGGGCAACGTGAAACTAATCAATTGCACTTTCAATGGCAATGTTGCTGGACGAGGTGGTGCAATAAGTGGCGATTATCCATACGAAAGCACTTTTTTATTGTCTAATTGCATTCTCTGGAATGATAAGCCCCAGGAAATCTATACACCAACGACTCTGCCTGTTGTAACATACAGCGATGTTCAACGCGGCTGGCCTGGCCAAGGGAATATCAATGCCGACCCCTGCTTCCTAGCGCCCGGCCACTGGGACAATGACCTCTGGGTTAATGGCGATTATCACCTTAAGAGTCTCGGCTGGCGATGGGATGCAGCACGCGCGCAATGGACGTTCGACCGCGTCACAAGCAGATGCATCGACGCCGGCAATCCAGGCTCGCCGCTCGCCGACGAGCCGCTCACCATCCCGGACGATCCCAACAACGACTGGGGCTGCAATCTTCGCATCGACATGGGTGCCTACGGCGGCACAGCCGAGGCAAGCATCCCGCCTTACGACTGGGCGATTCTTGCCGATCTGAACAACGACGGCGCAGTCGATTGGCTGGACTTCGTGTGCACAGGCTCCGACTGGCTCAAAACGGCCCCCAACCAGCCCTGCGACCTGAACAGAAACGGCGACGTGAATCCAGCCGACCTTGACCTGTTCGCCGACGACTGGCTCAAAACGACAATCTGGCGCGAATGATACATGCGTCCGGATTGAAAAAACTGATTCAATCACCATGAACCGGCAAAGGACGAGGACAATGAGTATGAATAATTCTGGCAGCGCAACAGCAATGTTGGACCGCCGTGCATTCCTGCGCGTAGGGGCAATGGGATTGGCCGGATTACTTTGGGACCTGACCGAACCGGCGCATGCCGTGGGTGCCACACCTGGTAGCAGAGGTTACGCCCGTCCGCCTAATGTCCTGTTTGTCTTCTCAGATATGCAGCGCGCGTATTCCATGGGTTGCTATGGCGACGCCAATGCCCGTACCCCCGTTCTTGATGCCTTCGCCAAGCAAGGCGCCAGGCTGGACGCCGCGATGTCGAACACGCCCGTTTGTTGTCCTTATCGTGCCTGTCTGATGTCGGGTCAATATGCTCACCGTCATGGCGTGATGAGCAACGGCGTCACATTTCGTCCCACAGTCAAATGCATTGCTGAGACGTTCCGCGACGCTGGCTATGAAACCGGGTATTCCGGAAAATGGCATATCTCCCCGCCCAAGGACGCCAAGGACCCGACGTACGGCTTCCCCTCCCGGGAAACAGAGTTCGGTTTCTACCGTACCGACCGGCAGTCCGCGAACGTGACGGATGTGGCACTCAAGTTCATCACCGAGAAGAGCAAAGGTCCAAAGCCGTGGATACTATTCGTTTCCTGGATTCTTCCTCACACTCCTTATAAGGCTCCTGAAGGATACGTAGAACATTTCTCCCAGATCACGATTCCGCCTAACGTCCCCGAGGGATTGGCCACCGAGAATGCAAAGCAGTGCTTGCCCGACTACTACGGCATGATTGAAAGCCTGGATGATGAATTCAAGCGCATCCTTCAGGCTCTGGACCAGGCTGGTGTCGCGGATGACACGATCGTGGTCTATTCCTCCGACCACGGTGACATGATCGGTTGCCAGGGCCTCAAGGCCAAGCGCTGGCCCTACGAAGAATCGGCGCGCATTCCATTCCTGATCCGCTATCCACGGGCCATCAAGCCAGGCACGGTCATCGCCGATCCGTTCGGCTCGCCCGATGTCTATCCGACGCTGGCTGGGCTGGCTGGGCTCAAGGCACCCGCCGGCGTGGACGGCGCCGATTTCTCGCCCTTGTTACGAGGCGAAACCGCGAAGCCACCGCGCGACTACGTCTATCTCGCAATGCCATACGCCTATGTCCCGTGGCCTGGTTGGAGGGCTTTGCGCACGCGTCAGTACATGTACGCGCGTACCAAAGACAAACCTTGGTTCCTCTTCGATTTGAAGAACGATCCCTGGGAGAAGAGGAATCTTGTGGACGATCCGTCCCAGAAGGCATTGGTCAGGGAATTCGACGACCGCCTGGTGTCGATCATGCGAGAGACAGATGATTCGTGGGGTATCACGGCCACGACAGGTGATCTGCAGTCCTGGGTTCCCGGTGGTCCGAAGCAGCAGTCTCAGAGTCTTGGCGTCGACTTTCCTGGCAAGGCGTTTCGCCAGGCCGAAGGAGATCGCAAGGGAAAAATCAAGGAAGGCAAGCGCGCCAAACGTCAAGAGGCTGGCGTGTAGACCGGCAAAGGCGCCAGTCGGAAGAAGTAGGGTGTCGCGCCTATTTCCCCGACCCAATAGGGTGTTGGCTTTATGCCGGAGCGGTAAAAACTGCCAAAAGGACGGGGATCACGTTCGGTGGAATCTAAGAGAAAGCCCCCGGAGTGCGGATACAGAGGGAGTAGCGAACTATCTCCAGGAGCTTGGATTCTCATTGTACCATTTTTTGCCCGGTCTGGCAAGGCTTTTTAGTAATCCGGCGAGTATCGGCGATTCTAAGAACGCAAAGTGGACGTGAGAGGGGTTCGCCGGGAACATCTGTCGAGTTCATGGTCAGAGGCGTTGAAATCAAACCGCATGTTGTGCTATTGTAGAGGCCGTAGCGTACAGGTGTACTGTTTGTGAACTCATGTGGGAAATGTCAGCTTATGATTTTATCTCGCATAGCATCTTCAATGATTTTGATACCAGTATCCTGGATGATGGCCTCTTTGACAAGTGGACAATCCGAATCATCCCGCCCCGGTGTTGCTCAGGTTGCAAGTATGCCTGCGAACGCCGGTTTCGAGGAGGATGCAGACGGCAACGGCATGGCGGACAACTGGCAATTCGCCGGCGATAGTGGAGTAGCTGCAACTTGGGGGCTCGACGAGGGATTCAAGGGGCGGTTCAGCCAGAGACTCTCCTGCACGGAGTTCACAAGTCTTTCGTCGGCGAGCCATGCGATGATCTGCCAGCTCGACACGGTGAAGCTCGAAAAGGATGGGTGGTACAGGATCTCCTTCGCCGCCAAGCAGCAAGGTATCCCGGGCGGGGCGCTGCATGTGGCTATCTCAAATACGGAATCCTGGGGCAACTGCGGGCTGCAGGAATCTGCCAGAGTCCGCGAAAAATGGAAAGAGTTTGAGTTTGTCTTTAGGGCTACGCAGACAATCTCGGATCACGTGCAACTTCAGTTCTGGTACACATCTACAGGGACTGTGTGGCTTGATGAGGTCAAAGTCGAGCCGTCTGAGCCCGTGGTTAAGAGATTCACGGAAGTAGTAGCGCCGCTCGGCTCTGTGAACCTCATACCCAACAGCAGCTTCGAGTGCGGCATAAGCGGCTGGGGCAGTATTGGCGATATACCCGGCTGGGGAGGCAATCTGAATCTGGTCGTGGGCAGTGTGGACGAGGCTGCCGGCAGGTTTCATTCTTCAAGCTTCAAGATTGCCCTTACGCCGGAGACGATTCCTGTCTATTACTTCGACTACTTTCCGCTCTATCGTGTGCCGGTGAAGGCTCCGCTGCTTGCCAATCGCGGCTGGATCGAGGTCGAGAAGGACATGCCCTATACGCTGTCGGCATATATCAAGGCCGATTCCGAAGACCTAACCGGCGTACTTTCGGTCAATCAAGCGTTTCTGGGGAAACAGCAAAAGCAAGTGCAGTTGAAAACGAATTGGCAGAGGTACAGCTTCACGTTCCGGCCACAGGCCGGACAAGTCTTTGCTGCTCTGGGATTGGACCTGGAGGCCTCCGGGAAAGATTCGGGGACGGTGTGGATTGATGCTGTGCAGTTGGAAAAAGGTGCTGAAGCGACGGCCTACCAGCCGAGAGCAAAAGTCGAAGCGGGGTTAGAGACAAACCGCGTGGGGAACATTTATCCCTTTGGCGATGAGCCAAATATGACTGCTACGATTTTCAATGCCAGCGGGACTGTTGAGTCGGTTGCGCTGAGTCTTCGTGTAACAGACTTTGATGAGAAAGTCGTCCACGAGGCCACAATGGAAATTGATGTGCCGTCGGGTGCGGCGGTCAAGACAGCCGTTCGCAGCGGCGTAAGAAAGAAAGGGTTCTACCGGCTGGGGCTGAGCGTCAAGGGGGCTGACGCAGCACTTACCCGGCCGATGCGATTTGCAGTCATCGAGCCGTACACGAGAACAGACAGCCTTTTTGGGATGAACCATGCCTATCCCTGGGAACATTTGCTGGAGTTGAGCAAGCAAATCGGTCTCTGCTGGTTCCGCGACTGGTCGCTGAAGTGGCACGATGTCGAGCCGCAAAAGGGACAGTTCCAGTTCGCGGAACCGGACTGCCAGATCGACCGCGTTATAGAGCAGGGACTCAATATGATAGGACTGTTGCCCTTTCCTTCGACCAACTGGTCGTCGAGCGCCGGGCCGGAGATACAGCCGACTCGGCACTATCCTGAGAATAGAGAGCGCGTTGCTTATATGCCGAAGGATTTGAACGACCTGAGAGTCTATGTGCAAAAGACTGTTGAACATTACCATGGGCGTATCAAAGTCTGGGAAATACTGAACGAGCCCATATACACCGATTATGCGCTGCCGCGTGGAACGGGCTATCGGGTCAACGACTACGTGCAGTTTCTGAAGACTGCCTATCAGTCCGTCAAATCAGCTGATTATGATGCGTTTGTAGTGGGAGGTATTGCGGGCGGCCCTACGACGTACACGAGAGAGTTTATCGAAGCCGATGGGCTGCGTTGGGCCGACGCACTTAACCTGCATGCATATCCGGGCCTGACGTCGCCCGAGGCATATGAGGAGCCGTTGGCTCAATTGCGCGCGAAGTTGAGTGCAGCGGGGGCAGACAAGCCTATTTGGTTTACGGAAGGCGCGTACTATGCAGACGACGACATACCTTATGAGCCTTTTGACAGCACATGGATCAAGCCGGTTGATTCTGAAGCCGAGGCCGCGGAATGGCAGGTCAAGTTCAACACGTTGTTACTGACCTACGGGGCGCAGAAGATCATCTACCACTCCGGCACTCCAGGCGGCATAAACAATGAGAGCCTTTCAAGTATATTCTTTGAGTGGGCAGGCGCACCGAGAAAGATGTTGGTTGCTCAGACGGCCATGGCAACTCTGCTTCGACCTCCACTGAAATCCCTTGGCCCTGTCAACAGCCCTGATACGATGAAAGCGTATGGCTTTGAAAGCAATGGGCGGACAATAATTGCGGTTTGGCTGAAAGAAGGTCGGCAGCCAATGGAGATCCCTTTGTCAGGGAGGCAATGGACCGTTGCGGATCTTCAGGGCAACGAGTCGAAGGCCGGGACCTTGAGACTGACAGAACGCCCCGTGTATTTTGTGGCGCAGGGATCTGACAGGAGGGAGTATCCCTGGTAGGCGATGCTCTTGCAGGGCGAATTGACCTGTGTCCTTCGAGCCGCCGAGGTTAATTGCGTTAAAGTTGCACGTCGCGTCATGATGATTTGAACACTGCCAATCTGGCACGCAGCGACGCGGCGAATGAGCATGTCAACGAGTATCCTTGAGGCACATTTCCAGGCAGCGGATAATCTTGTTCATTCTATTCACGTCTGGGACGTCGGGCAGCAGCTTTTCCAGATCTGTCTTGATAGACTGCAATTGACGCACATATTGGTTTGTTGCACGGGGCCACTATACCACACGGAATGAAAAACGGAGAACCGAAAATCCAATTCCCATAGTGGCCTTTTGGCTTAGCGCAAGGATTGACTGAAATCAACTTCTCTGGTACACCTTGACTATACGGATTTCATCGACCCCGAACACATCAGCGGCTATGCCGAGATCGTGGCTCTCAACAAGCCCTTCGGCTTTTCCGAGTACGGCCCGCACGCGTCGAGCAATCCGCCGGGCGATTACGACTATCGAAAATTCATCGAAGGCATCAAGAAGAATTTCCCCAGGACCTGTTACTTCATGTGCTGGAACGCCAAATGGAGCATGGCGAGCAACCAGTTCGTCAAGGAGATGTTGAGCGATCCGGCGATTGCCAATCGGGACGAGCTGCCGAAGGAATTGTTTGCGACGGCGAAGATCGGTTCAGATGCGGTGAGACAACCGGAAGCAAAGAAAGCATTCTCGGGGGTGCCGGTGGAAGGGAACTGGAAGCTGACATTTGAGGACAACTTTGAAGGCGACAAGCTGGACGCGTCCAAGTGGATTCCGAGTTATGAATGGGGTCAGACACACAACTATAACGCCTATTGCGATCCGGCCAATGTGCTCATCGAAAAGGGCCTGCTGCGGTTGAAGGTGGAGGACAGACCTTCGCACGACAAGAAACACACCTCGGCGGTAATCACGAGCTATAACAAATTTTCGCAGAAGTACGGGTATTTCGAGGGGCGGTTCCGGATTCCGACGGGCAAGGGGTTGTGGCCGGCGTTCTGGATGCTGCCGTATCCGCAGCACTGGCCGCCGGAGATCGACATCTTCGAGACGATCAAGGACGACCCGCAGATCTACATGACCTATCATTGGGACGACAAGGGGCACAAGTCTTACGGTAAGCACTGGACCGAGGACAGTTTTTCGCGCAGCGAGGAGTTTAACACATACGGGCTGCTGTGGGAACCGGACAAGATCGTGTGGTACATCGACGGTGTGGAGAGGTCGCGGTTCACCGAGGCCCAGGTGATCGTCAGCGAGCCGATGTACCTGCTGATCAATTTCGGGATCGACGCGGCCTGGCCGGGACCATGCGACGCGACGACGCCGTTCCCGAGTTATTATGAGTGCGACTGGATCGCCGCCGCCCAGACGAAGAATCCGGTTAGGCAGGCACTCGTTTCCTCGACCGGCACGTTCTGGGATACGGTCATTCTGTGCGCCTTGACTGGCCTCGTTCTCGTCAACTCCGATCAGTGGATGAAGGGGCATGACGGGGCGGCGTTCACGAAAGCGGCGTTCAAAGGCATGACGTTCATCGGGCCAATCGTCTTGAGCGTGAGCCTCCTCACCTTCGTCTTTGCAACGATCATCGGTTGGTCGTACTACGGCGAGAAGGCATCGGAGTACCTGTTCGGTGCTCGCGCCATAAAACCCTATCGGTGGCTCTGGGTTACGGCCGTGATGGTTGGTTCGCTGTCGACTCTGCGAGCCGTATGGTCATTCGCCGATATCATGAATGCCCTCAGGGTCATTCCGAACATTATTTCTCTCTTCGTTCTGTTGAACGTCGTGGTCCTCGAAACGCGGAAGTACCTGTGGAATGGGGACATCAACGCATCGGAGATTACCGATGCAACGTCGGCAGCGGCGGAAGAGTGGGGCGATCTCTGAGTGCTGGTCGAAGGCTGGATATAGCACCCTGACAGCAGGATACGCCGAGAGGTTGGACAGTTCGGATTGAAGCTGATGGCCTTCTTGAACTCGGCTCCGGCGCCCGCCAGGTTGCAGTCCGCCACGGTGTGCACCCGAGTATGCAGTCCGCCTGTGAATATCGCACTGTAAATAGACGCAAGTGTATGACGGCGTTGTGGATAACAGCCCGTTGACACCCCGTGTCAGGCGAGGTACATAGGGGCGGGGTGCCGCGGTTTTGGCCCGCCCTTCACACGTTGAGACTGAAGATAAAACAAGAGGACAAGAGTATGAAACTGAGTAATCAAAGCCTGCACAGCCGTATAGGATTCCAGCTGTCTCTGAAGACGTGCCTGATTCTGGTCGGTATGCTTGCGCACGTTGTTGCGGGCGCGCCGGTCGTACCAGGCGCACCGATGACGGTGTGGTTCGATAAACCCGGTCGATCGTTCCACGAGTCGTCCATTGTCGGTAACGGCCGGCTGGGGGCCATGGATTACGGTGGGGTGGATCGGGACCGGATCGTGCTCAACGAATCCTCGATGTGGTCCGGCGGGTTGTATGAGGCCAACAAATACGATGCCTATCAATGCCTGCCGGAGGTGCGCGCCACACTCTTTGCCGGAGAAATCGATGAAGCCGGCGCCGTTCTCAACCGGAGTTTCCGGTATGCCGATGGGGTCAAGGGCTGGGGGGACGAGAATCAGTTCGGCTGTTACCAGATCCTGGGCGATTTGACGCTCACGTTCGGCGCAGGACCGGACATCCGGGTCACCTCGCCGAGCGGCCATGCCGAGGGTGACGGCAAAAAGATCGACGGGTGTGTGGACGGCGATACCCGAACGAAGTGGTGCGTGCAGAATGCCAAACCGTCCGTGCAGTGGCAGGTGGAATTGCCGGCGGTCAAGACGGTCGAATCGTATACGCTCACCAGCGCGGACGACATGCCGGTGCGCGACCCGCAGGTGTGGGTGCTGGAAGGGTCGGTGGACGGCAAGGCATGGACGGAACTGGACCGGCATTCGTTCGACAAGCCGTTCGAAAGACGCTTTGAAACCAAACACTTCGAGGTCACGCGGCCCGGCGACTATCGGTTCTATCGGTTTACCTTTACCCCGCGCGATGCGTACTTCCAAGTGGCGGAGATTGCCTTGGCGGGAGCGCCAACCGATCAAACCGCCCCGGTCCCGGCGGATTACCGGCGCGAGCTGAACCTGATGACGGGCCTGGCCACAACATGCTATACCCAGAACGATGTGACCATCACGCGCGAGTTGGTGGCATCGAAACCGGACGAAGTGATCGCCGTGCGAGTCAAGGCGGGGCGGCCGGGTACGCTCACCTTCACCGCCGCGCTGTCGCGGCAGAGGGACGCCGCCACGCGTATCGAAGGAGCAATGCAGGTGCTTGAAGGGCAGTTGCCGTTCAACAGGCCCGGCGGTGGGGGCGAGGGCGTGCGCTACCTGGCGTTGCTCGGTGCGCGTGTGAAGGGGGGAAAGGTGTCTGCCACGGACAGGGGACTGTGGATCGAAGGCGCGGAAGAAGCCGTCCTGGTGGTGTCGGCAGGGACAGACCTGTTTGAGAAGAACTACACGGCCATCGCCCGGCAGCGCCTGACTGGGGCCCTGGGCAGACCTTTCGATACGCTGGTCAGAGACGCCGTGGCCGATCACCAGGCGTACATGGAGCGTTGCCGACTGACCCTGCCGGCCGGACCAGACGCAGCCCTGCCCACGCCCGAGCGGGTGAAACGAAACGAGCAGACGCCCGACCCGTCCCTGACTGCCCTGTATTTCCAGTTTGGCCGGTATCTCATGGTGGCGGGTTCGCGCCCCGATTCACCGTTGCCGACGAATCTCCAGGGCATCTGGGCCGAGGAGTATTCCACACCATGGCACGGCGATTTCCACAGCAACATCAATCTTCAGATGAATTACTGGCCCGCGGAGGTCACCAATCTCTCCGACTGTCACTCGCCGTTGTTCCGGTTCCTGCAGGGCGTGGCCAGGGAAGGCGAAAGAACGGCCCGGGCATACTACAACGTGCCTGGCTGGATGGCCAACCATACACAGAACCCCTGGTTCGAGACCGCGCCGAGTTTCCTGCCGGCCTGTATCGGACCGACCTGCGGTGCCTGGCTGGCGCAGCACCTCTGGATGCACTACCAGTTCACATTAGACAGAGAGTTTCTGCGGGCCAATTACCCGATCCTGCGGGGCGCGTCGGAGTTCTGTCTGGCGGTGCTGGTCGAGGACCCGAAACACCATTGGCTGGTGACCTCGCCGTCCAATTCCCCGGAAAACGCCTATGTCTACACGGACAAGGCCGGCAAGAAGCAGAGTACCGCCCTGTGTATCGGCGCGACCTACGACATGCAGATCATCCGGGGGTTGCTGACCTGCACTGCGGAAGCGGCGCGGATTCTCGGCACGGACGCGGACTTTGCCGAGCAACTCGACGCCACGCGGGCCCGGCTGGCGCCGACCCGCGTCAACGCCGAAGGACGCATTATGGAATGGCAGGAGGACTTCGAGGAGGCGGAAATCCACCACCGGCACTGCTCGCATTTGTGGGGCTTGTATCCTGGCGACGAGATCAATCCCAACACTGCCGAGTTGTACCGGGGTGCGCGTCTGTCATTGGAGCGGCGTGGTGATGCCTCGACCGGCTGGTCGATGGCGTGGAAAGCAAATTTCTGGGCGCGCCTCCGCGACGGTAATCGTGCCGCCAAACTGCTCTCGATGCTGATCGGACGCGGCGCCGGCAACCTGATGTGCCTGCACCCGCCCTTCCAGATCGACGGCAACTTCGGAGGCTGTGCCGCTGTGGCCGAAATGCTCATCCAGAGCCATGACGGCACCATCACGCTGCTACCAGCCCTGCCCGGTGCTTGGTCGGAAGGCAAAGTCTCCGGCCTGCGCGCGCGGGGCGGCTACACCGTGGACATCGAGTGGAAAGACGGGAAGGTCGCCAACTACCGTATCGCCGGGAAGACAGCCGGACCGGTCACCGTTCGCGTCAACGGCACGGTGAAAACGGTTACAACAGAAGAACTGTGAAAGGAGACAACTGGAAGGCCCTGTACGAATCCCCCGAAACCGGCGGGGCGTCCTTCAAATATACAATCGCTCTGCCTTCACCCTTCTAACCGCGAACTTTCGCCGCGTTCTTCAAGTGCAGTTGGTCGGACGGTTACGATACAAGTGTGCCTGTCAAGCGCTAATGGGACCAGCCGGGATATCCGCCTATCCTCTCGTATTATAGGATTCGATTTTCAAACAAAACTGTCGGCCGTGCTCCCTCCAATGTAGAAGGTCTTTACCATAGCCCAAAAAGTCAAGCCCTGCGCGGGGTGTTTGCCAGGATTACGTTGAATCAGCACGAAGTCCATCGAAATATCACTATCCGTCCTTCCTTTGGCGGTACATGCTTCGTCAACTCCACAGGTGCAAAGCCCCGTTCTGGCCCGTTGGTCGCCCTCGGGCGACTACAACTTCGTACAACCCGAAGACCCGTTATCTCCCAATTTCGGAAAAATTGTCATTTCATAACTGCTGAAATGATAAGCCCTTATGGAGGATCTGGAGAATGTGTGACGGTTTAAATAGACATTGCTTACTCTTCTTGCGTTTCCTAATTCTTGATATTGGTCGATATCTCAATCAGCATTGTCAACCCTTGCATCTTTTTCTGGGCTTTAGGAGAATGCACGCGTAGTACAGTGAGAAGGAGTT
>Ga0315288_10001536_pt1 | contig 29780 bp, 27 predicted proteins | sample YL17G11_20_MG_FD_203454 | JGI IMG/M metagenome (GOLD analysis project Ga0315288, IMG submission 203454) | Sediment microbial communities from Yellowstone Lake, YNP, Wyoming, USA - YL17G11_20 | ecosystem: Environmental > Aquatic > Freshwater > Lake > Sediment | place: USA: Wyoming | collected... | reverse complement strand
TATGATGAGGCAACAGCACCTGCTTTGAAGATATATGATGAGGCAACAGCACCTGCTTTGAAGATATATGATGAGGCAACAGCATCTGCTTTGAAGATATTCGATGAGGCAAGAGCATCTGCTTTGAAGATATACAACGAGGCAACAGCACATGCTTTGAAGATATACGATGAGGCAACAGCATCTGCTTTGAAGATATTCGATGAGGCAAGATCACCTGCTTGGAAGATATACAAAGAGGCAAGAGCATCTGCTTTATTTAATACACTTGAACAACAATTTAAAATAGTTTACTACCATCCAATTATTACCTTGACACCATAGTAAATCTAGAGTAAAATACAACCTGTCGATAATTCTTGGAGTATTATAAATGAATGACGTTTTCGTTGAAATTGATGCAATTCAGCTTCGCAATGAACTTTTTCTTTTGGACACCACAACTCTAGAAGATTGCGATATCAATGATCTAGTTAATCTAGCAATGGCTGCTAAAAATGCTTATTACAATAGCGGACAGCCAATTCTTACCGATGAACAATACGATACAATAGAACGCTATATTACATTGTCTTCACCAGAAGAGGACATTACAGCAGTAGTTGGCAGTAACGTTCGTGGCACAGTCGCCGTACCACTTCCTTATCCAATGGGTGGGTTGAAACAAGCTTATGAAGGTGAAGTTCATAAATGGATTACAAAGTGTGGTTTGAATGACGATTTTGTTTTTATTTCTGACAAACTTGACGGTAACAGTGTTGAACTAGTCTATGATGCTAATGGAAAGTTTTCCGCAGCCTTTACTCGTGGCGATGGGGTCGAAGGTGCTGATATTACTCGTCACTTAAAGCAGATGAACTTTCCAAAAACGGTAACGAAAGGCATTCGAGCCGTTCGTGCCGAAATTATTCTTCGTAAAGACAAATTTGAAAAAGTTCAACAAATTGCTAAACGCACCTACAAAAATCCGCGTAACTTGGTAGCCGGATTAATGAACGCATCTATTAGCAACTCAGCCGTTCTAGAGGAACTATCTGTTGTTGCGTATGAAATAATGAACAATGCTAAATCTTCTAAAAATGATCAATTCGTTAGTTTAGATGAAAATGGTTTTGAAAAACCAGTTTATTCAATTTGGCGAGGCGTTGATTTTTCTGAAGATAAACTAACTGAACATCTGGTAACAGCGCGTGAACATTCACCATATGAAATTGATGGATTGGTTATCGAAGCTCTTAATAAAGAATTTCGTGAATCTTTGAAGCCTTCTACAGAAACACTAGAACCTGAGTATGCGCGCAAATATAAGGTTGCAGACGGTTCTAATATGGCAGTAGCGGAAGTAGTAGCCGTGCATTGGGGGGTTTCCAAGAATGGATATCTTAAACCTAGAATTGAAATTAAACCTATTGAATTAGTAGGCGTAACTGTCACCTACGCAACCGGGTTTAATGCTTGGTTTATTTACTCAAACCATATTGGGAAAGGTTCAAAAATTAGAATAACTAGAAGCGGAGATGTTATTCCTTTTATCACCGAAGTTATCGAATCAGCCACTGTCGAGAATTATGATGAATGGTTCAAAATCCAACTGGATGCAATCGGTGAATGGACGTGGACTGATACTATGGTTGATGCTTTTCTGTTGAGCGACCATCCAACTATTGCACTTGAACGTACAGAATTCTTTTTCGTTACATTGGACATCGCTGGCATACGTGAAGGTAGCTTAGTTAAATTATTTGAAGCTAGTTACAATTCACCTATGAAGATTATAAAGATGACTGAGAGTGAATTGCGGTCAGTTCTTGGTGAAAATGGTTCAAAGATTTATGAGACAATGCTTGTTAAGTTTAATGGTGTTGAAAAACACATCCTAATGGCTGCGACCGGATATCTTGGGCGTGGTGTTGGTCGTAAGAAGCTTAAGAAATTATTCGAGGCTTCCAATGGTGATGAAACTATTTTTACTGATTTTAATCGAATCATAGGCGTAGAAGGTTTTCAAGCAAAGACGGCTAATCGCGTTATTAATGGATATGCCGCTTATAGAGAATTCGTTGCAGAACTTGTTAATTATATTACTTTTAAGGAGTTTACTATGGCTATCGAAGGAACTTTAACTGGCAAATGCTTTGTTTTTACTGGCTTCAGGTCTGCTGAACTAGAAGAAAAGATTATTGAAAATGGTGGGAAAGTGGCAAGCAGTGTAACCAAAGAAGTAACACACGTTGTTGCGGCTGATCCCAATTCTAATTCTGGTAAGGTAAAAAAAGCAAAAGATAAAGGTCTGTCGGTAATTAGTGTAGAAGAAGTTGAATCTTGGTTCTAATTTTATATAAAAGTTGCAACGAATAAACACTAAATATTGAATACAGGAAAGGTAATTTATGGTAACTCTGAACGAAATATTGGTAGAAAAACACGATAAAAATTCCAAGCTAGGCACCTACTCTGGTGTTAAAGCCAGTAAAGAAACTCAAGAAAAAGTAGCAAAATATCTTAAAGATAATAAAATACCAACACCACTAAAACCAGAAAAGCTTCATGTTACATTGTTATACAGTAGAAAATATTTGACAAATTACAAACCTGCTGGTAAACTGGATACACCGTATGTATGTAAAACTGAAAATTTTACTGTATGGAAAACTTCACCAACAGATCCAAATGAAGAAAAGACTAACTGTTTAATTGTTAAACTTAATTGTCCAGAACTAATTAAAAGGCACAAGAATTTGATGAAAGAACATGCGGCTACTTTTGATTATGACAACTATACTCCACATGTAACGTTTTCATATGACATAGGAGACTTGGATGTTTCTAAATTACCAAAGATAGATTTTGAGTTAATCTTTGATGACGAATATAAAGAAAATCTTGATTTGAACTGGGCGAAAACTAAAGGAACAAAATAATAACATCCGGTACTGGAGCATAAAAATGATCAATAAACTTTCCATGATCATAGCCTTAGACGAAGAAGGGGGATTTTCTAAAGATTGCCAAATCCCTTGGAAAAACGAACCAATTTTTAAAAAAGACCAAAAAAGATTTAAAGAATTAACCAAAAACAATGCTGTTCTCATGGGGCGTCGGACTTACGAAGAAATCCACCAAATGAAAATAGGTAGGGGGGTGCGCGAAGATGGACCCCTGCTCCGGGAAAGAACGAGCTTTGTTTTGTCAAGAAATACAGAGTTTAAACCTCTAGGGGCTATAAAAGCTGATTCATTTTTGGGGTTACTTCGCTTAAAAGAAATTGAGAATACAGAAGTAGTTCAGTCTTTATTTGTTATAGGTGGTTTAAAACTTTGCATCGAAACTCTCCCAAGAGTAACCGATGTTTATTGTACGATTGTTAAAGGTTATTATAATTGCGAAAAAAAGTTTCCGATACAGGAATTTAAAAAATTTCAAATTGCAGAAGGAAACCAAACTGATAACGCTTACTTTATTCATTACGTAAGGAAATAACAATGAAAAAGATTTATACTGTTGGCAATGTTCGTGGTATTACTTTTTTAATTTATGGGCAAGATCATTCGTGTGTGGATGTAGCGTTTTACCACATTGGAACTGAAACTCCATTTTACTCTAAAAATTTTTTTTCAAAAAATAAAGCGTTAGATTGGGTTGATTACCAATTAGCTAAAATAGCTCAAAATTACTAGTATATTAACGAATCTATTGACTTCTCTTTAATACAGTGTTACTATAAATATAAGTAAGCAGTAAAAATGGTTGTAAACTCGAATTGTGGAAAGTGTTTTCGGACCCGGTTATCATATACCGGCATCTCCACCAATTAAGTTTTTAAGACACGGGGATGACAGGATTCGACGGGGACATGATAATGTACCAACAAGAGCAACCCAGTAGGCGTACACTGAGTAATATCAAAAGTAGCAAAATCATAAATGCAAACGACGCATTTTACCATGAAGACTTTGCGCTAGCCGCGTAATAGTTTTCACGAGTTTCGGTGGGTTTCCTGGGAACCGAAAAACCCACCACTTTTCAAATAATAAAAGGATAGCCATATATGGGTCAAGACACTTCAAATAAGAAAAAAAATGAACGTGAACAATTCGGTTATAAAATTTTTGAAAGAAAAATTCCATCAAAACAAATATCTATTTTTCTATCAAGTGTAATTGGTGATCCAATTGAATATGTAGAAATGGTCAATAAAATTAAGCAAGCAACTGAAAATGACGTAATTTACATTTATTTAAACACCCCAGGAGGAAATCTAGAAACTGGGGTTCAAATAATAAATGCTATCCGTAACACTCCAGCACACGTAGTCGTTAGTTTAGAAAGTACTGCACATTCTTTAGGCACTCTAATTTTTCTGTCTGGTGATGAACTTCAAATCCACGACCATTGTTTGATGATGTTTCATAATTTTTCTGCTGGTATGTACGGTAAAGGTCATGAACTAACTGCCGAACTAGAAGCAGTTAATAAATGGTATAATAAAATGTTTAGAAAAATTTGTGTACCATTTCTTACTGCTGAAGAAATCGAACAGGTTATAGATGGCAGAGACCTTTGGCTAGAAACTGACGAAATTAAACGGCGTCTAAATAGAATGACGAAAGAAGAAGAAATCGAAAAGAAACCTAAAAGAACTAGACGTTGACAAAAGCAGTAATCCATCGTATAATTCATCTACTATGGATAATTTAGAAGAAATCATACGAACACACATCTCTTTAGGCAGTGAAACGCCTTCAGGTTGGCATACAGTCAGATGTCTCGTTTGCAACGACCACGCTAACAAAAAACGGGGTGGCTTCAAATTTGAAGGCAATAAAGTTTCATATCACTGCTTTAACTGTACAGCAAAAGCAGTTTATAATCCATCTTCTGGACCTTTATCTAAGGTCATGCAGAACATTTTAAATTCTTTTGGTGTTTCCGGTGAAGAAATAAGTAGAGTCCTATTACATGATATGGGGCAACCAAAAGATAAATCTGCCCCACAGAAGAAAATAGATTCCATATACTTTCCAAAAGAACTTCAATTGCCTACATTTTTCAGGCATTTAACATTCGATGCAAATGATGCTTTTGCAGTTAAAGCAGAACAACATCTTAATGAAAAACGCAGAATGTCGTTGTCTGATTATACATTTTATGCTGCTAAATATGATGGGACTATTGACTCTAAAACTTGGTTAGAACGATTAATTATACCTTTTTACCATAAAGGAAAATTAATTTTTTATCAAGGTAAAGACTTATCCAATATTCCAGATAAAATAAAATATAAAAGCCCATCTGTTGGAAGAAATAATATAATGTATGGATTTGATGAAATTGATCGCAGAGTAGATAATCCGTTGTATATAGTAGAAGGATTTTTCGATGCGTATCATATAAATGGAGTTGCCGTTCTAGGAAACGAACTATCCGAAGATCAAATTAAAATACTAAATAAATCTCCTAGACCAAAAGTTGTTATACCAGATCGAAAAGGTGATGGACATATATTGGCGCTTAAAGGATTAAAGCAAAATTGGCAAGTTTCTATTCCAGAGGTCGGAGATGACTGCAAAGATGTTTGTGATGCAGTCGTAAAATATGGAAAAATTTATGTTATGCACTCTATAATAGAAAATACATTTTCTGGAATCCAAGGTGAAGTAGCAACAAAGATTTTTTGTGAAAAAACTAATAAATCAAAATATGGAAATAGTAAAAATGAATTATGAAAAATTAATAGAAGCATATATCCAAAATCTCAACGCGCCCGATGAACGGGAACGAAGTGACCGAACGGACACAAAATATAAGGCACTCCCACAAACTAGGGATGCACGTCCTTGGAAAAACTTCATACCAAAATCTACTAATGGAACTTTTAAAGATTTGACTAACTTTGATCAAAATAAAATTTGGGTTTGGAGTGATCTTCATTTTTTTCACAACAATATTATCCGATATTGCAATCGTCCGTTTAGTAGTACTGATCATATGAATAATTGTTTATTGGAAAATTTTTGCAATACGGTCGGTCCCAACGACATAAGCATTTGGGTTGGAGATGTTACCTTTGAGCGTCATGGGATAGCTATTACCAATAATATGTTGCAAAGCTTACCAGGATATAAGATTCTGGTGTTTGGTAATCACGATCTTGAAAAGGGTAAATTGAAAGATTTATATTTTGATGAAATTCACGCTGCTTATCAGTTAGGCAATCTCATTTTTACCCACTATCCATGGAATGTATATGTGCCCGATGGATATTACTCTATCCATGGGCACACTCATGACAAGGGAACTCTACACCCAAAACACATTAACGTAAGCGTGGAACAAGTTAATTACAAACCAAAATCTCTTGCATCAATTATTGCAGACAGAGGTTTAAACTACATTGGTTAGTTTTTATCCACATTTACTCGATCCACAAGACATACATTTCTTACAACCTTCTTGATATACTATTTGTTTTGAATCACATTCCATACAAACTTCATCTTCAACTTTTTCACCATCTTTAATATAAGAAGCCAAGAACTTCCTAATTTGGAACAAGAAAGAATTTACGTATACTTCTTCGACTTTATCCAAAGCTGCCACGATGTTTTTCATCAACACCCCATGTCTAAGCAACAAACTAATACAACGAGCAAGCTTGGTTGTATTGGAATCGCCACTGATTTTTTCTTCAACTTTTTCAATATGTTGCTCTGGAATACCTTTTGTTCGTGCCAGCTTAAGAAGAAGTTCAACAGCATCCATTGTAGATGCATTTTTTTCTGGACTATTAGTATGGACAAAAAAAGCGAACGGTCTAGTTTGATTTTCATTCCAAACAACTGAAAGATACCACTTCCTATTTTCGGCTCTTAACACCTTCATCGTTGATGGGGCAGAATCTGGTAATTTAACATCTGTCAAGATAATTTCTTCATCACAAACTCCAGCAACTTTTTCTTCCTTGGCTGAAAGAACAGATGCCATAGTTCCAGACCTGTAAGTAGTTATACCTTTTATGTATCCAGTTTTATAAGCATCGAGGTACAGATTTTTAAAGTCCTCAAATGGATAGTTAAATGGTACATTAACTGTTTTACTAATTGCAGAATCTACCCATCGAGCAAAACCTTTTAGGTCATCGAGATGTTCCTGAACAGTTAAATTAACAGTAGTTTTGGCCCAATCAGCATCAGCATCCCATTCATTAAATTTCTTAAGATATCTAACACTATATTCTTCACATGATACTTCTTTAGTTAAGCCACGATTTTTATCAATTTTATAAACTGTTCCGTTTTTATCAGTTCCTTTAAGTATTTCATCATTACCTTCGTAACTTAACTTAAACATTTCAGTTTCGTTCCACTCTCCTTCAAACCATTTAGGAGTAACGTCTTGTATATGATTTGGCATATTTGGGACTATAACTGTTCTAACATATTCAGGCATAAAAATAGGTTCGACGCCACCAGATACTATATTTGCTAAAATTGAAGTGTTACCAGTGGGCTGGATTGATAATAAACTACTATTTCTAATTCCACACTTTAAGAGTTTTTTTGTATATTCCTCCGACAAATTCAAATTTTTTACGAAACATCCTTCTGCGTGTTTTTCTGGAATACAATATTCAAACATTCCCTTTTCAATTGCTAAATCAATAGATTGCATATAAACTTCTTTAGCATAGATTTCCATAAGGTTGTCTCTTATTTGTGCTGCTCTAGTAGACCCAAAAGGAATTTTCATCATATAAAGAGCGCTACCCCATCCAAGCAAACCACAGCCTATTCTTCTTTTTTTCCTTGATGCATCCACATATTCAGGAAGAGGAGCATTAGTTAATGATGCTACATTATCTAAAAAACGTACAAGATAAGACGCATATTTTTTAAATTTATCATAATCAAAATCAGTTCTTGTTTCATTAATAAATTGAGTCAAATTCAAAGAACCTAAATTACACACATTTCCAGAACTCAAATTTTGTTCACCGCATGGATTAGTACTAACTATCGTCTCACTATAAGATAGTGGATTGAAATGATTTGCACGATCAACGAACAACACTCCTGGCTCGGCTCTATTATATGTTGATTCCATAATTAAACTCCATAACCATATAGCAGAAATAGTTTGATAAATTATTGTGGGATAATTTTTACCCTCCCATTCTTTTAATATACCGTTCCATTCTTTTTTGTAATGCATATAAGTAGTATCTGGAAACCGTAAATTCCATTTATCGACTTCTTCTTTTTCTTTAGTTAGCATATCCACAAGTTCTTCATTTGGGTGTATAGAATTCATTTCGTCTGCTAAAATTTTATCAATTTCATAAACGCGCACAATTCTTTTCATAAATTCGTCTGTGCAATTAACGCTAACATTAAATTTAGTCAAACGACCGGGTTGTTGCTTTGCTGTAATGAATTCCACTATGTCAGGATGAGTAACATCCAAAACTGCCATTTGTGCCCCCTTGCGAATTTTTCCTTTTGCTTTTTTATTTTTTGATTTTCGACCAGACCCAGCAGTTATAATTTCACTAGATTTATCAAACAATTCCATATATTTTACAGCCCCAGGAGTTTCTACTCCTATACCATGGATGAATGATCCTCTTGGTCGCAAATATGAAAAATTTTCTCCCCAACCACCTTCAGATTTAAGAGTTTGCATTTGTGATCGCAAATGCTCAATGATACCATCTAAAGAATCAGGGTCATAAGCAACACGTTTTCCTACGTAACAATTTAGAAGTGTCGTACCAGCATATTCTGTACCAGCGTTAGAATAAATTCTACCCCCAGCAGTGGCTTTAAAATTACTTAATAAATCATAGAATTTTTCAGTCCACGTATAACGTAAAGAATCATTTTTTTCGACGCTAGCAACTGCTGTTGCAACACGAAGAAACGTGTCATCAATTGAATTATCATTATGGTCTTTGTAGGTTGTTCTCCAGATTTCTTCTGAGAATTCATCTTCAAATTCAGTATGATGTTGAGATTTAATTTTTTCAAAAGAGGTTTTAGATTTTTCTGGTTCTGGATTAATTGTTGGACGGATATAATACTTTGGTATTCCTAGACTTTCAGGTTCATTAGATTGATTTAATTCGTCGATGTAGTCATGAATTGTTGGTACAATAATTGCAATATGTTCTGTGGCGCGTGACGCAAGCGTCATAGTTATTCTCCTTTTGTTTTTATTTTTGAGTATTTGTTTTAGAGCGCAAAACGAAAAAAGAATATTCCTAATACACTATGCTGAGTAATTTAGTACACGCCTTGTTTTTAGATATTCCAGACTCTCGTTTAAGACACTGTCCTCAGCATTTTATTCTTGGTTAGTTTATTTATCTACGATAAAGTTGACTCTAACAATTTCTTATAAGAAGTTCTTTTAAAAGATTTTTTGCAGGCTTAGTTTCATAGAATTCAAATTCTACGTGACTTACCTAACGAAGTCAAGTACGAATTTAGTATTGACAATACCTAAAATTTTTGGTATAGTAATAGACCATAAAAGGAAATAATTATGAACGACCAAACGCTATCAACAGAAAAAACGGAAGAAATAATTCTAATGGTTGACATTAAATTTATTATGTCAACAAAAACAGAATCGTTTTACTGGGAAGCAACATTGACAGATCCAATCGAATCCAAATCGAGAACTAAAACATCACGAAATTTTACAACCCCAGAAGAGGCGGCAGATAATATTTTAAAAATTCTGGGCTATGCGTTAGTGGGTAATTAATAAAGTAATATTTTTAAACGGAGTAAACTATGGAAAAATTTACATCAATTGAACAATTTAGAAATGTTGTTAAGATCATCAAAAAGTATTTTAATAAAATAGATTCACCACACTTGATTCCTACATATACTTTTATCGGAACTGTAAAACTCCATGGTACCAACGTTGGAATTCGCCGTTTTCATGGCGAATTCCATCCTCAATCCCGTGAACGTATTCTTGATATTACAAGGGACAACTATGGTTTTGCTGCCTTCGTTGCTTCTCTTGGTGAAGAAACACTTAACAAAATATTCGATCAGATTGGTACTCATGAAGACGATGATATTACCATTTATGGGGAATGGATTGGTAAAGGCATTCAAGACACAGTAGCTATTTCTCAGCTTCCAAGTAGGCAATGGGTTATTTTTGCTGTTAAGAAAAATGGAAAATATGAACCTGATTTAGTTAAAACGCTTGATGTAACTGATTTTCATCAAATTGGAGTTAACAACAAATTTGGAATTTATAACATTTATGAAATTCCTATTTACGAAATTATAGTTAATTTTAAGACACCGGAAACATCGGTTGCCGAATTCGAGAAATATACTATTGAAGTCGAGGAACAATGTCCTTGGGGTAAGAAATTTGATATCACTGGTATTGGTGAAGGTATTGTTTGGACCTGTAAGGACAGACCTTCTGACGAAAATTTATGGTTTAAAACAAAAGGAACTAAACATTCTAAGTCAAAAGTTAAAACAATTGTTCCAGTTGATATTGAACATATCAATAGTATTAGAGCGTGTGTTGATATTGTTTTGTCTGAAGGTAGGTTAAAACAAGGGTTAGAGTGGTTACTCGTGCAAGAAAAGCTTGAATTTATTCCTGAGAATGTTGGTAAATTTCTAAAATGGGTAGCTAATGACATTATTAAAGAAGAATATGATACCATCACAGAAAATGGTTTCGAATGGAAGCACGTCGTTAAAGAAATAAATAACAGTTCACGCGAATGGTATTTCGCACAAATGAATAAGGAGTTCTAACAATGCAAGCAATTTTAGCTGATGAATCACATCCAAAAACGCTGGAGGAGTTTGTTTCCGTAACGACGCCCCCACGTACTAAAGAAGCCTTCGATGCAGTAATTGCATTACTTGAACCACAACGAATATTTATTGAATCACATCTTTTTAATTTTAAAACTAGTAATGAAAATTGGCACAGATTAGCAACTAACCTTTGGAATTCCCTTCCAACAATTTTAGTAAGAAGAGTTAATGATGTTTTTATGGCTGGTGGTAAAGTTAATGACGGTTCTATGGCTGGAACGTCCGGTGTAAAAATTACTGATGTAAAACAAAGCACTATTGCTGAGCAAGATAGATTGGATGATCTAGAAGCTAGATTGGCTGCAGCCGAGCACAAATTAATGCAAGCCGAAAAAAGGGGAAAGAAAGAAAAAGAACCCAAATGAACCTTGCATTTAACGTAGCATTCCTATATAATGGGCTCATAGATTGCAACATGATCTTATGGGCTCAAAATTTTTGAGCGATTAATAACTCTATATGGAGAACGTATATGAGCGAATATGGTACCAAAGAGGTTTTAGGAGAAAAAGAGAAGACACAAATTGTTGATTTTTTGAATCATGCCTTTAAACAAGCTATACAAGGTATGGGCAAAGCTGTTAGGTCCAAAGATGGGACTAAAACTGCATTGTATCAATTTCATGTAGATTTTAGTTACATGATTGATGACATTCAACGAGGACCAACATATATAGTGCCGAAAGTAGTATCAGAATGTAATGAAATGATCGTAAAAATTACAGAGCTTAAGGCGCAATCTCAAACCTCTGAACAAGTATAATACATCCACTCCAAGGTGAACGCCGCGCTGATCCGCGCGCCTTTGCCACCACAAAATAGACCATTCTGGTCTATTTTGTTTTTAATGGTACCTTTTAATATAATAAAAATAATTCCTCCTATTTTACTACAAGCATTCCCATATAAATATTTGTTTACAGAGGCGCTTGTGAGAACAAAAGAATTATTTTCAGGAATTGTTGAACAGTATCCAACTGAACTATTTCAGGTACAGAAATGTACACAATACCTATGTGAATCAAAAGGAGAGCCATTATTGAAAAATTTTCCAATTAATAGCTCAAATGATTGGTTTCGTCAAATAAAAGTCAGACACCATAAAAAGGTGGACCCAATAATTGAATCTTTTAATAACGCTTTCGGTGTTACTTTTGGTATCCATAATATTCATCAAAGATCTATCTTTACAAACGGATCAAAAACATTTAGACTACAAGAAGAATGTGAAGCCTTTTATATCTTTCCTAGTAATAGATATAAGTTTATTTACAATCCTGAAGTTTCATCTATAAAACACAACTATCAAACGACTTTTGAAGAACTGCAAGAAGACTTTTCAAACGAAGAAACAGTAAAACAAATTATAACTGATTTAGTGAGTTATTCATATGTGTCCAAAAATCTACATGAAGGCATAGATAAGGGGGCAGAAATCGTCTTTTTCGGAATACCATATTATTACGCAATAAAAAAGTCTGTTTATCCAGACTATGAACAATTATACGACATACTAATATAAGGAGATAAAATGACCAAAGAAATAAAACTTTTTAAAATGATAAACGGTGAAGAAATTATAGCAACAGTAGTAGAAAACGACCGCAATCTTAATCATATTACTGTTGAGAAAGTTAGAACTTTCGTACCAACTCAGACAGAGCGCGGAACTGCATTGGCTCTAGCACATTGGATTCAATTTGCACAGGACTCCGAAATAGAATTATATCGTAATACTGTCACAGCGTCACCGAAAAAACTTCCAATTGAGTTAGAAAAAATATACCAACAAGAAACCTCAGGAATTCAATTTCCTACAGCCAACGATTCTAAACTAATAATGGGCAAATAAATGGCAATTGTAAATTACAAATGTGATAGATGTAAGCGGACGATTCAAATTCCACAAAACACCAAAAGCGTAGAAGTTATGGCAACATGCATCATAACCGAGTCTTGCCATGGTAATTTAGTTTTTGAATCTATACTTCAAAGTTATAAAACTGGTCAACCTTCCCCAATCGTTCAAGGTCTACAAGATTGGCAACCACGAAAAATTTTATACACTCATAATCAAACATTAAGAAATACTGTTTGGAAAGTAGAACACAATCTTGGTGTAAATCCTAGTGTGATCACCTATGTTCTAAATAATGAAGAATTAATAGAAACCGAACCATTGTCTATTACCTACGTAAATCCTAACAATTTAATTATACAATTTGCAAATCAAGTCGAAGGTGTTGCACAATGTATAGCGAGAACCACTGCACCGTTGAATGCTCGTATACCATCTGTAATAGTTCCTCCTTCATCAATTTCTTTAACAGCAAACGGTATTTTAACTATTGCGGTACCTGAATTAACTTCTGATATAACGATGGTTATACAGTTTTTATCAGCTAATACTTTTTTACCTTTAGTGGCTGTTAATTTAAATTTTGGTCCATTAACTTCAGGATTATCTCCTTGGGGCGATGTAAATACAATTAGCATAGCTGGTTTAGTGTATAAGGTTAAGACAGTAGATATACAAGCTATCGTTAACACGCTAAGTATCCCCGACTCGACTCCATTTTATATTGTAAATGCCTCTGTTGTTTCACCACCAAGTGTGCTATCGTTAGAAGACGTGATTATATTGCTTGGCAGTTCTCCATTCACGTTTGTAGATAAAAAATTGGTTGAGATAGTTATTGCTTTTGATATATCAACAACAGAGAGCGCGGCGGTAAACTCAGTAACAGAGGGAAATTTGTTCGTAAATCCTAGCATGATTCGAGCAACGTATCCCCCAATAAAGTATAAAACAAATTAACAAATAAAAAATATGATAAAACGAGTGTTTCGTTTTGAAGGCACTGGTCGTGAATTAATAATTAGCAAATTTACGATCCTTAAAATCAAAACAGAATTTTTTCATCTTGATCCTCTTACTGATGGGACTTGGCGATTGGTAGTTTCAGAATCCCTTGTATCGGATCTTCAACAATCAGAAACACTAACTATCATTCGTGAGGACGAATAATGAACGAAGAAAAACAAATTCTTCTTATCAGCTACTTAATTTCATCTACAGCGTTATATGCTATTGCTTTCAGACTTGTCAAAGCAAAATATTTTGAACCGAGCTTACAAAATGCTGTCCGGTTTATTGAAAAATATAATGAGCAATATAACGCCGTTCCTGATGTAGATCAAATTAAAGCAGAAAGTGGATTAGAATTAAAGAAATATACATTAACAAAAGATCAAATTGAATATACGGCTGTTGAAATAGAACAGTTTTGTAGAGATCAAGCATTAGTTCATGCTGTATTAGATTCAGCTAGCATCTTAAATCAATCTGTAGTTGATGTTGAAAAAGTAAGAAAATTAATTAATGATGCTGCTGATGTAACGTTGCACCGAGAATTAGGCGTAAGTGTTACCGATGATCCAGAAGGTATGATCGAACAATTAAAACAAAATCCAAAACAATCATCTGGATGGGCATCTTTTGATAGAGTGATGGAAGGAGGTTTGCAAAGACAAGAATTATTACTTTGGAGCGCACCGCCGAAAGGTGGTAAATCTATAACAATGCAAAATTTATGTTTGAATTTTGCATTGCAAGGAAAGAAAGTCCTGTACATTTCCCTAGAATTATCAAAACGGACTATTTGGAAACGCATTGCTCAAATGATAACATCAATACCATCAAAAGAAATTGTTAATAGATCGTCAGAAGTTATTGAAAAAATTGTGAAAGCGAGAACCAGCATGGCACCTTTTATTATTGAACAGATGCCGGCTGGGACTAGGCCAGTTGAGATTCGTTCTTATTTGAAAGAATTTGAATTAGAATATGGATGGATTCCAGATTTATTTGCTTTAGACTATCTAGAGCTATGTTATCCAAACGAACGAAGCGTTTCTCTTAGTGATGTTTGGATGAAAGACAAGCTAGTATCTGAACAAATAAGACAAATAATAGTAGATTTTGATATGTATGGAACTTCTGCTTCACAATTAGGTAGAATTGCCATTGGAGAATCAACATTTAATTCGGGTATGATTGCAGGTGGTATAAGTAAAGTAAATACTACAGATGATCTAATTGGGATTTTACAGACTGATGTTATGAAAGCACAAGGAATAATATCATTTCAATTCTTGGCTAATAGAAACGTTGCTGTAGATACCCCACAGATAGATTTAGCTTGGGATAGAAATAGTTTACGAATATCAGACTTAAGTCATCAACCTATTAAAAATGATGGACAAGGCTGGAAAAGTGGTAAAGAGGTAAAACAAGATAAAAAAAACCGTGGGGACGACCTCATAGGTATAATGCCAGATTAATAAGGAGATAAAAAAATGGCTGAACAACAAGAACCAATCGTTACAATTAGCGTAGATGACGTAGAATACAAAATAGATGAATTGCCAGACAACGTAAAAGCGTTACTCTCGCTTTATCAAGAATCTAACGGAAAAATAGTAGAAGCACAACGTCAAGCTGCAATTTTTGATGCTGCTCGACGCGCTTTAAGCGACAATATCATAATGGGCATCCGTCAATGGAATGCACAACGTGTAAAAGAATTGCAAGCACAAGCGACAAACAATTCAACCCCAGTTCAACAGGCAACCCCAGTTACACCTATCAAAGCGAAAATTCCTAAGAAGACCGTACAAGGATCAGCATCAGTACAATAATTTAAATTTAAGGAGAAAAAAATGAAAGAAGGAGAAATTGTTTCTATTAAATATGTAAAAGAAAATGACGAACGCAGCATTCGGTGCATTCTTCCAATGTATGCACCGAAGTATTACGTAAAAGCTATTGACCTAACTGAAACATCCAAAGAAGATTGTAAACAATTGGAAGCTCTGGCCAAAGAATATATAGATTATAAAGAAAGTCAAATAAAAAAAATGTATAATTTTGAAGATTGGCTTTCTCATACTGGTCATGATTTTAACAATTTAAAATGGCGCACTTTTAAAATTGATAATATCCTTGATGAATGGGAAACTCCCAAAGAGTAACAAATACTATATTTCTCTTAAGAATTGAATAAATACCTTTATCTAACAACAAATGTTTTAAGGTAATGGTATGCGCCCAATGAAAGATATATTACAAAGAGATGCAAACATCGATCCACTCCAAGTTAATATAGTTGTGGATGTACTTGAGCGCGGGGTTCTCAAATTAAGAAGAAAAGGATATGCTGAAGAAGATTCTGAAAGGAAAGGTCGTGTATTAGGAATTATAAATGGCTTCGAAAAAGCTATTGCGCGTATTAAAGAAAATAATATTCCTAAAGCTAGATACGAATTTTTGGGAGATCCTTTAGGTTATAAAGATATACGCGATTTTTTGTATACTCTTTCACCTTCTATGAACACAAAATTTGCCTTAGACAACGTGTTATTTTTTGATAACATAAAATTTAAATCCGTACCCAAAAAGGTAAGTATCATGGAAAACACCCCATTCACTATAAAATCTAGAAACATGTCGCGCGAAAAAAGAGAAGAGCGTGGCATCGTTGCATGGACGGGGGGTAGCCGTCCTCCTAAGGTTTTGCCGCCTGAAGCACAACAATTAGCCAAAGAACTCTACGCAGATCAACTGCAAGATTGGCATAATTATTGGGGAGATTGGCCCGATCAAGATACTAAAAATATTTTTAAAGGGCGTGCCCGCTATGATGCGTGGTCTACATATCGTTCGAAACATGGAGATGAGTTAGGTGAAGATGCCGCAGGTGGATCGGTTGGTGGGGGTGCTATTGCTGCTTATCCAACAAGTTTATTTTCAAAATCAAAGATGTTTCGTCGTAGAACTAAGGTCGGAAAAATTCCAGTGATTAGGTATCATAACGAATCAATTGCTCCGCTTAATCTAAAAGAAAGTACATTAAATAAACTTTTAGAATTTCAAGCAAAACCAAAATTTAATCCTGCGGATGTTCAATCTAAACTAAGTTCAGCCGAAAAACGACTAGATTTTCAAAGGAACTCCGTTCCTTTCGGTCTCAAAGATGAGCAAGGACAAATTGTAGTTGTCTATATTCGTCCCGATCAAGCTGATGATTTTGAAAATATTGTTGCGGCTGAATTAAACCAAACAGAATCAAGCCCGAATGAAATTGCTGAATTGCTATTCAATCTACGTGGTAGATTTGATATAATTCACGCAGAATGGCCACAGGTACCAGAAGATCAAGAAGAACCTGCTGGTGCAGTTCCCGGAGGTGCAGTTCCCGGAGGGGACGCGGGCAGTATGGGTGGTATGGGTGGTGAAGATGACATGCCTAACTTGAACAGTGAAGAAGGTGGTTTACCAGATATAGGAGCGGCGGCTCCACCTGATGAAAATGAAGCCAAATCAGTGTTAGACAAAGTTATTGATATGCTTCGAGCAGACGTTGATACACGCAAAGCCGAAGCCGAAGCCGAGAAAGCGAAGGCGCAAGCAGAAGAAGCAAAATATGCTGCTCAAATTGCAAATAGTAAAATTCGTTCTGAACAGGAAGTACTGGATGCTGAAGCACATTATAAAGGTCAAAAAAATCAACAGCAAGAAGCTAAAAAACTTGCTCTGTTGGCTAAGTATCGTAATGATATGGTAAATAACATCGAAGATGAATCGGCAGCGAGGTTATAATGAAATGCACTTTTAGAGAATATTTGTTATGTGAACTTGAGAATACAGAAGCTCAAATACAACAGTTAAAGACGAAACAGTTCATGGCGATGAAAAAGAAAAATGATCAAAGTTCTGTGGCAGATCGTGATATCGGCAACTTACAAAAACAAATTACCACTCTTTCTCTAAAACAGATAGCAGACCAAAAGACAGCAGATCAAAAAGCTAAAGGTGAAAAAACTCCAACCGATACACCATCCGGTATTGAAACAACACAAAAAATGGCCCCATCTCCAAGAGTTGGATTTGGTACCTCATCAACATAATAAAAATTGTTTATTCATGATAAAATAGAGTTACCAGAATTACAGGTAACCACACATAACAACCAACGCTGGTATAAAACTCCTGATGGAGCCTATTATCCATCTATTACTACTGTGTTAGGGAATAAACCAAAACAATATCTCATAGATTGGCAAAATTCTTTAGGAAAAGAAAAAGCTCAAAAAGAAACAGAACGAACTAAAAAACGAGGTGAAGCAGTTCATTTAATGGTTGAAAAATATCTCAACAATGATCCAGACCCCACCAAAGATCAAGACCCAGCTTGTATTAAAAACTTTAATCAATTGACAATCCTATTATCAAGAATAACAAAAATACATGCTCAAGAAGTTGCGTTGTTTAGTGATTATTTTGGGGTAGCTGGAAGAGTAGACTGTGTAGCTGAATACAATAAAGTGCTATCAATCATAGATTTTAAAACTTCAACAAATGATAAATCTGCTGATATGATTGAAGACTATTTTTTACAAGAAACCTTTTATGCTCTTGCTTTTTACGAAATGACTGGTATGAAAATTGAACAGATAATTACTTTGATGGCTGTTGAAAAAGGTATAACACCTTTAATTTTTAAAAAACCCATAACTCCATATATTTCTAAACTCAAACAGAGAATAGATGAATTTTATGCGACTACATAAGTAAATAAGATAATATAAGGAACTATCATGAGATTTGATAACTACCGAGATTTAGAAAGAGCTTTTACTGCTGGAAAACTTGGTTCATTACCCGAGAAGTTCACTGTCGGAGATATAACTTATGTTTTTATGAGCGACCGTACCGGAGATGCTCGCTCTATCTTTAACAAAGGGCACAAACCAGTTGTGATATATCGTCCATCAGACAGAACTCCACATGATAATTGTGTAGTTTTCGCATGGACTTTAAATGACCATTCACATATTGTTCCAGGTGCCGTCATTACTATTCCTCAATCACTTAGCTTAACCAAAGATATGTTCAATGTAGCTGCTTCACATCCTCCTATCAACGGTGGGGGAAATGTCAATCCTCCAATGAGACCCAGTGGTTCTATGCCAACTACGAGCCATCCAGAACATGAAGAAGAACCAACAGGTGAAGAGGACGCCGAAGAAGATTTAAATATGATAGGACATTTATCAACACATCCTTTACAAAATCAAGTTTTTGATAAATCGCCAGATAAAGGTGAAAAATTAAAACAAGACTATGAGGGTCGAACTATTGGTAAGTCTATGGATATTATATTGATTGGTTTTAATCGCGATCAACCAATAAAAGGAAAAATTGATACTGGAGCAGTATATTGTTCATTACACGCTGAAAATATTAATATAAAACGTAATCCATTAAGTACTGACACCGAAGAACAAGTAATATCTTTCGTATTTAATGAAGTAAGATATACGATGAATCTAGAACAATATCAAGCTATCTCTTCCGCAGATGGTGGAGTTGAGCAACGTCCGGTGGTTCGCTTTGACGTTCGCATTAAAGATGCAATTTATCATAACATACTCTTCAATTTAAATGACCGTGGTCATATGCAAGATTCCCTATTGATTGGATCTAACTTACTCGAAAAAGGTAAATTTTTAATTGATCCAACTAAGGAATCTGTTGATTGGAAATTCATTGCTGCCAAGCTCAACACTTTGCTAAGCTAATTACCACTAAACGAACGTCTAAATATTCTAATAAATATCCTAGACAAAAGGAATTTATATGACTGCTAAGATAACACACAAGTCACCATTTTTAGTAATACAAAATTTTATATCACCATTAGCGTGTGAAGAAATTGTAAACAGTATACCACATTACAATATAACACATACCAATAAGATAGACAAAGAAAATCCAGAAAAAGTCGTTTTTAAAGAAATCTGCTTTCCATTTATATCAAAACCTATTGCAGAACTTATTCCACGAATTGAATCCTATTATGATGTTAATTGTAAAAAAATAGAAGACCCTTTTATAGAATGGTTTCCTGCCGGTTCTACCGGAAAACTAGGATGTGATAGTAGTGAATATGTTAATAGAAAATGGATACGAGATACTAATCGTGACTTTTCTGGTGTCATTTTTTTAAGTGATTATAACCCAAAAATCCCATTTGATAAAAATTATGAAGTATATGGAGGTAAACTTGAATTCCCCCAGCATGGATTTGCGTTTCAACCAGAACGTGGAACTTTAATTGTTTACCCTAGCGGACCTCATTTTATTAATTTTACTTCTGAAGTTAAATTCGGTGATCTATACCAAATTAAATTCTTCATAGAAAACCAAAAAATCTTTTTGTACTATCCAGCAGATTTTCAAGGGGATTATTCTGTATGGTTTAAGGAAATTAAATAATGTTTGATCCCTCCGATATTCGATTTATCTACATGACTGTTACAGTTGGAGTGGTCGTTGATACAGACGATCCACAACAAGAAGGTAGAATTCGGGTGCGCGTACCCGCGTATGGTGACCGACCATATGCTTTATCTAAAGATTTACCTTGGGCTATGATGGCATCTCCGTTTATGGGAATACTTCAATCCCCTGAAGTGTCTCGTGGAGCCGAAGATGATAACATAACGGATGGGCAAGTATCATATGGGTTTTGGAATGTTCCAAAAGAAGGAGCCTCAGTACTTATCACTTGTCTAAACGGTGATCCAATGAATCGCATTTGTTTGGGCTGTTTACCAGTCCAGGCGACCAATCACACAATGCCTCATGGAAGATATTTTTACGACACAGAAGAACTTTCAGCTAAAGGACAACCAGAAGGACCACTTTCTTCCAGAGAAAAACCAATTCAACCGTTATATAAAAATCAATCAACAGCATTTGGTTCTCGAACTAACAACTATGAATACAGAACCCGTGGAGCAGATCATAGTCTAGCGGCGGTAGACACTGATACCTTAAATACATATCGAAACGATATAGATACTAAAGTTATAGATGACCAAGGATTTAAATTTACAGAGTCTGATGGAAATGTTATAATATCTGTGCAAGGATATCGCCAAACCAGGACTACCAACGTTAGAAAACTTGATTCTAACGTATATTCATGGGTAACACCAGGATTTCACGCGATCTCTATGGACGATAGTGTTAACAATTGTAGAATTCGTTTGCGTACCAGTGGTGGATTTCAAATAATACTTGATGATACTAATGAACGTTTATACATCAATAGCGCAGAAGGCGAAAATTGGCTTGAACTGGACCAAGACGGTAACATTTATATGTATGGAAAAAGATTTTCCGCCCGTGTAACCGAAGACATGAATTTTACCGCAGACGGCACAATTCGTATGTATGCTACCAAAGGTATTCATATGGTTTCTCAGGGAGAAATTAGACTTCAGTCAGGACAAGATATCCATCTTAGAACAGATACAAATTTAAGAATACAAGTACAAGAAAGTTATTTCCTGGAAGCAATTAACGCAGTAAACATTAAAGGCGGAACTTTGTTCTTAACTTCAGGTGCAAATATGGACATTCTTGCGTCAGGAACTATTTTACAAACTGGTTCTCAAATTCATCTTAACGGGCCTTCTGCTACACAAGCCACTACGCCAAATGCAAAACCAGCATTTTGGACAAACATGGTTCCTCAGCATGAACCTTGGGCACGTACTACCACAGCGGACGATTTCACGCATACTCCAATATATCCATATGATAGTCCAGAGGTTGGCAGACAATTTAAAGTTCGTGGTCCAAATTGGCATAGATAAAATACCCACACCCATTCTGATAAATACATTGTAATTAGTCAGATGGAGAAATGATGGCGTCACTAGCACAGCAAAAACCACTTTATATAGGGTTTTCAACACAGGACTTTTTAATCACACGCCGATTCAAAAAAATAAACGTTGATATTGTAAAACAAGATATTGTAAATCACATATTTACGCGCAAAGGTGAACGAGTAATGATGGCTAGTTTTGGTACTATCATACCAGATTTAGTTTTTGAACCATTAGATGAAACTACAATTCGACAAGTTCACGACGAAGTTTTGCAGGTAATAAATTTTGACCCAAGGGTTGAAATTATCGATTTTACAGTTACCCCAAATTTTAACGATCAAAGTGTTACAGTATCTGCAAATTTATTTTATCTTGAGCTAAATATTACAGATGCACTGAATATTAACATCCAATTTCAACAATAAACTAAGGTTAAATTAAAATTATGGCTAGTAGGTTGATCCCCACGGTATCCTCTGCTGAAACTTGGCGACAAGTATATCAACAGTTTCAAAATATTAACTTCACCGCATTTGATTACAACGCAATCAAACAAAGTACGCTTGATTACGTAAAAATTTACTTCCCAGAAACATTTAATGATTTTATTGAATCTAGTGAATTTATCGCTTGGATGGAATTATTCGCCTATGTAGGTGAATTGATGGCGTATCGTGTAGATTTAAATGCTCACGAAAACCTTTTGCCTGTAGCACAACGCGCTGGCAACGTTTTACGCTTAGCAAAATTCATTTCATACACCGCTTCTAGAAATATTCCAGCGCGTGGGTTTGTTAAAATGACTTCTATCCAAACCACAGAAGTAGTTATTGATGGAAAAGGAAATAATTTAACAAATACAAATATTGTATGGAACGATCCAACAAATCCAGATTGGAAAGAACAATTCATTCTTGTTCTTAATCGTGCTCTTAATGGAAATTTTGGTACAGTTTCTCCAAATGATAGAGTTCAAGTGCAAGACGTTCTTTTTGAACTGTACACGTTTAACAACAACCCATTACCAAACGGGGTTATTCCTTACACGGTCTCAGTTTCTAATGCTGGCTATGATTTTGAGCTTGTACCAACTACGTTAACCAGCAATGGTCCAATAGAAAAACGTCCAACAAACAATTCAGCTTTCACAGTTCTTTACGCAAATGATGGATTGGGCGACGGATCAAGCACCACTGGTTTTTTAATGTTCACAAAGCAAGGTTCATTAGTTGAAATAACACAAACATTCGATGGAGTCACCCCCAACCAAACATTTGACCTTGGTGCTGATAATATAAATGAAACAGATTTGTGGTTAAATCAAATTAACCCAAATACCGGAGAAATAATAGATGATGGCACCATACCTGATTTCCCATCTGGCGAATGGATTCAAGTTGACGTAGCAAGTGCTCAAAACATTATTTTCAACACAAACCGAGTTAGAAATAAGTATGAAACAGAAACACTCGAAAATGACGATGTTAGATTGATTTTTGGCGACGGTGAATTTGCTAACATTCCATCTGGAACGTTTAATATTTGGTATCGTATTTCTGCCAACGCTGACGTTATTGTTCCACAAAATAGCATTTCTTCTGTTACTCAAAGCCTATCATATCAGGATTCTAATGGCAACAACCAAACATTAGGATTTAAATATAGTCTAACTACATCAATACAAAATGCGTCTCCTTCAGAAGATTTGGAACATATAAGAAGAACAGCCCCAGGTGTATATTACACCCAAAGTCGTATGGTTAATGGACAAGACTACAACACGTTCATGTTGCAAGATCCAAGTATATTGAAATTACGTGCTATTAATAGAACTTTTGCCGGCGAAAGTAATTACATAAATTTTAATGATCCAAGTCAAGCGTATGACAACGTAAAAATATTTGGTGACGATTTCGCAGTTTTCTATAATAATCAAGATATAGTATTACCGAGCTTATCCCCAGCATTAAGTGGTACTTTCATAATTGAAAATGTAATTCAACCATTACTTTCAAATCCTTCTGTTTACACAATTAGAGTGCAACGAGGTGATTCTAATCCAGGTAGGAAATTATTTACAACGGCTGAAATAGACGAATTATCCTATGCGTTGGGGGATACCACTCCTACTCACCCAATACCACTACCATCAGTAGCGTTTCCAGTTTATCTAGTACATGATGCTGCAACCGACACTTGGACGGCAATGGATAGCTCAACATACACTCCAATACCGTTTGGTGCTTATTATTTCATTATTGCTAATCCAAATCCAGGCGTTACCCAATGGCAAGTGACCCATGCTTCATCAACCTTATTTGGGGGCAGTGAAGTAACTAAATTTTGGTTTGCAAACGCAACACCAGTTGTAAGCTTTAGCACATTAAATCCTAGTAACGATTTCGTTTCTGTATTGACCGCAAATGTTAATGCTGATAGAAACGGAGTCTTGCAACATAATCTTAACCTAATAGTAACCGGATTAGCAGAATATTTGAATACTGGTCTTGATAATATCCATAGATTGAAAATTGTTCCATCTGACCAAAATAATACAGGATTCCCAACAGACGTATTATTAACCCCGCTTCTGAACCCATCCATTGATGTGGATGATCCTAACGTTTCACCCGCATCTTACACGATAAATGTTGATGGGCGCGCATCAGCAAATGGTCCAACTGGTTTGTTGGCACCAACGGCAGGTTATACAATTCTAAATGTTGGTGGAACAATAACAGCCAACTCTTCTACTAATATACCAGCAGACTCAACCTCTTACAACTTTGCGATTGAAATAGATCAAGTACCTGCGGTAAACACGCTACCAATAATAAATGGGGTTCAATCTTTAAATAGATTTTACGTTTCACCAGATATAACTTCAAATTTATCAGTGTACCGAAAATTTGAGGTAACGGATTCAACTAGCAATGATGCAGTTTACACTATACAAAATTTTAGATATGTTTTGGGAACATCTGGTTTCCAGATAGTTAACATAGGAAGCGCTCAAATTCTTTCTAATATAACTGGATTAGTAAATAATATTGCAGCAACTTCAGGCTCCCAAATTATTACTTTCTCAGTACCTAAAACTGCAAGTGATTCTACTGGCTTGGCTAACGCATCTACCGTATATACTGCAAATGTAATATTAAACGGGGCTACAGTAATTAATTTGGCAGTAACTGGTTCAAATGCACAAATATTTTCAACTTTGCTAGGAGTGATTCAAGGACAGTTGGGAAATTTAGCTACTATTGAACAAGTTGGTGGTAATATTCAAATAACTAACGCTGCTACCGGTTCAATTTCTACTGTAGCAATAATTGACACTGGTGCTAATTTATTATTTGCTTCACTAACAGGTGTTAATATCCCTGGCCTATGGACCACGGTTCCTGGCACTGATACAGTATTAACTTTATACTCAGCCAATATTACATTTGATGGTGGGGCTCCTATACCAATAACAATTTCTGGGGGTTCCTCACAAACTTACAATGATTTAATTAACACATTAAACGGGTTTACTTCTCCACAAGGTTTGGCTTCTATCACGAATGGTAACTTACAAGTGTCTAGTGCTTCCGTTGGTACAACATCTACGGTTTTATTAACAGATGTTGCATCGTCTGGTTATCAAGATATAGACGTTGGGGGCGCAATAACTGGCCCATCATTGACAGGACTTGTTGCAACAGCCGGTTTCCAAGATGCGGTGTTTTTTCCGGTTATTCCTTCTCCTGCTACTCTACTAATTGGTCCATTAAGCGCTCCTGGCTCATGGGACTTTACAGCAAACATTGACGGGGCGGGTCCAACAATATACACTATCACAGGTCCATTCATTGACTACGCAGCAGTTATAGCAGCAATGTCAGCAGCGTTAGCTCCTAATGCGGTAGCATCATTTGAAGTTCCTGGTTATATACGTGTAACAAGTGCGTCATTTGGCGTTGCATCAACTGTAGCACTAACTGATGCTGGTGTTAATCCACTTTTGTTTGGTGTTGGTCTAGCCGCAGAAGCAACACCATGGACATCATTTGCTATAGCCGTTCCAGGTACAGATACCACATATCTAGCAACTATTGCAATTGACGGAATTGGAATTCCAATTTCTATTGATGCTTCCTTGGCACAAACATATACTGAATTGATCGCCGAACTCAACACTGATTTGGGCCTCGCCGCAACAGCAGCCATAGTAGGTGGTAATGTAAGAATAACATCATCATCACTTGGTAGTACATCGACTGTTGCTATAATACCTGCGATACTTGGTGGTCTATTTTTCAATCCCGATCTCGTAGACTTCGTTGCACTGCTATCTAGCGTACCAGGAATAAATCCATTATTTGGATCTCTAGACACATTCATAGCGTTCAACACCCCAATAATTGGAACAAATACATTAGGTACTGAAATAACAACGTTCGAAACTATTCCGTCAGGAATTTTTGATGGTGACTTAAACTATCATAATGCAGTAAATAGAATCTCATTCACTACAGATGGAAATCAAATTCAGACTTATGCATCATTAATTGATGTACTTAATGCTAACTTGCAAAATTTAGCTGTTGCTCAGATTTCCAACGGTAATATAAAAATTACAAGCAATACCACTGGTTTCTTATCGAAAACAAACGTTACAAATTATTTAGCTTCTAATGGAATTATCCAAGCTTTAGCTACAGCATTGAACCAATCGATTGATTTCATTTATTCTGGAGACACAGAAGGAGTCGATGAACAATTAAGCATGGATGTTACAGTTGCTGGTCTTCTGTCAACAGTAACATTTAGAATGAGTGAAGCACAAACATACCAGAATTTTGCTAATACTATTTTATCACAAATACCGGTAACTCCTTTGGTCCAAATCACGTTCCCAAGTGGAAATATGAAATTAACTTCGACCATTCCAGGATCATTTAATATTGTGGCTGTTGATAGTTTCGCAAACACATTTGAAATCACTAACGATCTTACTGACTTTTTCGTCCCAGGAAGACAATTTACTGTAAGTGGGGCTGGTGCTAACAATGGATCATATGTAACACTTTCATCTATTTTTGCCATAGATACATTCGTTTCGGTCGCTCTCGTAGGAGCACCCGCAGGAGCGGGTGGAACTATTAATCCATACTTCACAATAGATGTAGATTTTACTCCTTATGGAACTTGGGATATTGATTATCTCGGGCACAATCCAACAAATGACGTTGCAGTTACTGGGTCCGGTACTTTAATCAATACGGCAACTCCACTTATTGTACCAGTACCGATTTCTTATATTCAAGGTCGCGGAGATGTTACAGTAACTGGAGATCTAGGATTCACAATAACTTTCAATAATATTTTACCTTATAGCAATTCTAATACTATACAAAATGCCGTTGCTATTACAAATTTTAATGGAAATAACTCTGCAACTGTAGTCGTAACAGATTATGTTTATTTTTTCCAAGCCGATCCAGAAACAGAAACGGTTCCAATTCCCCCAACACTAGATAACATTCAAGCATTTATTGATGATACTTCATCCACAAACACTGACACTGGTGATGTATATTCTCGCTTGCCGGGAAGAAGTGGTTTGAATTTCTTCTGGACACACAAAACTCGCGGACGAAACCTAATTGATCCTTCAGCAACTAACATAATTGATACGTATATAATTCAACGTGATTATTATATTAATTTTAAAAATTGGTTAGCTGGGGTGGTTCCAAATCAACCAGCAGCACCAACTCCTTTTGATCTAAGAACAGATTACGGTTATTTGTTAGAAAGTAGAATGCTTTCAGACACGATAGTTTTGCAATCTGGTGGATTTAAAGTTTTATTTGGTCCGCACGCCGAACCATCATTACAAGCTACCATCGTTGTTATTCCGTCGCCGTTAACTTCATTAACTGGTAACGAAATTAAACAAAATATAATTCAAACCACACAAGAATTTTTTGATATTACAAATTTTGAATTTGGCGAATCATTCTATTTTTCAGAATTAGCCGCAGCAATACATGCTGTGATGCCATCGGATATCAATAGCGTAGTATTGGTTCCAGCCGCTTCGAATAATTCATTTGGTGATTTGTATCAAGTTCAGGTTTCTGATAATGAAATATTTGTTCCTGATATAACAGTAAATCAGATTAGCATAGTTACCTCTTTAAGTAAGGCAGTTTTGCGACAATCTTAATGCCCTTAAATAGAGTATTTTTTGGAAGCCGCTATTCTGATAAATATGTTATCAAGGAGCTTAAAGACTAATGGAAAATAATTCAGATTACAAGTTACCGTTCACGGACTTGTATAGTTTTCTACCTACGGTTTTCCAAAAAGATGTTAACAAATATATTTCAGCAAACGTTTTTAATAGATATCTATCTAAAGACGAGTCAAAATATACATTTGGATCTATAGGGCAAAGAAACACAACATCACTTGAAATAACTTCAAGCGGTGATTACGTCTATCATGACACAAGGCTCCCAGAATTAACTGTATTGCGCCAAGCATGGCAGTTACAACCAGTCCTTTACACCAAACTAGCCACAGTAGAAGCAATTCTGTCCTGGGAAAACGTAAAGACAGAACTAATGAATACACAAGTTGATATAGCACGTGTTCCAGTATGGGGTAACGCGCTACAATTCAACTGGGCACCACCAATTGACCCAGATAAATTAGCCAACTATACCAATTACTATTGGTATGACCCAATTGGAAGATCAGATCCAGACTACATAACGATCAAAAGTATTTGTCAAGTTTATACTGCTCGTTATAACGAATTGAATAATTATATCAATGAACAACTTATAACACCTACAATAACACCCGCAGAGCTAGCAGCTTACATAGTCCAATTAAATGCACTGGCAGTATTGAAAGATTGTTCTTGTAACTCAGGTGGTCTTGGGTGGGATACCACCCAATGGGATGATAATCCATTCGATTGGTGGACACAAGTTGGAAATATTGGAATCCCTAGCGATCCAACTAACGTTAACGGGGGTGCCATCCCTGGCGGCGGCTGGACTACAGCCAATCCACCTCCAGGCCCGCGCGTGGGGTTTCCTGAAGACACACCATATTGGTGGGATAGCACTGCAAATGCTGGTGATGGTCAATTAAATATTTGGGAACCTTTAAGCAGCACTTGGATACTTGCATTACAAAATCCTGGTCTCGGATCTTTTCCATGGGATTTTACAATTATTTGTGTGCCACAACTCGACCCGTGGTCTCAAACTAACTATTGGTATCATCGCTTAGATGTTCCAGACGTTAATGGTGCCGTTCAGGCAAGACGACCTATCATAGAGTATAATCCATATCTAGAACTCAATGCATGGACATACGCAAATCCTAATTGGTTGTATCGTATTAATTCAGTTTCTCCTTGGATTTCTTCGTCTACTCAACCTACTATTGAAGAAATGTCTCTTCGTTATCCAGTTATTGGAGTTGATTTTTTTCTAAATACAATAACAATTGCAGGAGATCATACTCTTACTTTCGTTCCAGGTTTCCAGTTTTCCACAGAAGATGAATTTAATAATGTTAGTTATTGGACAACCGTAGGATCAACTTTAAACATAGTAAATACTGTTATACAAATTCAAGAAATGCCTATAACAATAAGTGGTATCGATACGGCAATTCGCGGCGGAACTTTTAACATTGTATATATTGAAGGCGATAGAACTGGTGAGTTAACTGCGGGAGACACAATAACTATAAAAGATTCTACTACTGGCAGTGGAGTCTTAAACGGAACTTATACGGTAAGTTCCTTTTTCTATAACGCTATCTCGATCCCAGATAGAACAGAAATTACAATTATTGGATCGTTTCCAATAGTTCCTGTCGATTTTGATGGAAAAGTCGTTCATTCAGATTCGTTGGCACCTTTTGTAACTTCAAGCCGTGGTGATCAATATATTGGATTTCTTAATCAATGGGTATTGTCAAGTATCAATACTCCAGTGCCAGTTAATACCCAATCGCTCAATCCTACGCCAGATTTTGCAATGTATGAAACTGTTCCAGGCGGTGTTAATACATTTATTTTAACCACTCTTCCTAGTCTCCCATCTAACGCTATTTCACCAGACGCCCCAATAATTCCCGCTGCGTCCGCTC
>Ga0315288_10001534_pt1 | contig 29795 bp, 19 predicted proteins | sample YL17G11_20_MG_FD_203454 | JGI IMG/M metagenome (GOLD analysis project Ga0315288, IMG submission 203454) | Sediment microbial communities from Yellowstone Lake, YNP, Wyoming, USA - YL17G11_20 | ecosystem: Environmental > Aquatic > Freshwater > Lake > Sediment | place: USA: Wyoming | collected... | reverse complement strand
TTGCCAAGATAAATCCCAAGCGGCGCAAACGTGCTGCCAAATTCAGTGATGTTTGCGTAGACAACATTGTCGTCAACGCTGACATTGTTAACGCCAGCGCCGTCGGCAAGTTGCCAGACGGCTGCCGATGTGTTGTACTTGTATACGCGCAAGAATGATTCGTTGAAACTAACGTCTTCAGGCGCATAGCTGAAGTTTATGTAGAGCCAGCTTGTGGCACTGTTATTTGTCGCATTGACGTATTTGCTGATGTTCTTGTAGCCGGACGTATCTGCAGGAGCTTGTGCTGTTGTTAGTCCTTTGAGCGCGATGTCCGTGCTTGTAAACGAAACGACGTTTTGCTGAGTAGTGAGGTTTATGACGGTATTGTTCAGACTGTTTCCTGATGAATGGAAGTCCCAGAAATTTCCTGTTGCATTGTTGTTTGTGAGGGTGTTGCTAGAGCTTGAGAGTAGGAGAATTCCGGAGTTCGTATTCGAGCTCGCAGTGTTGTTTACAAGGATATTACTATTTGAGCTCGAGATGTAAATTCCGAAATTCGTGTTCGAGTTTGCAGTGTTGTTGGTAAGGACGTTGTTGTAACTTGATACGAGAGAAATTCCCTGAGCATGCCCGCTAATGACGTTGTTCATGATTGTGTTGTTGTTTGAGTTTTGGTAGATGTAAATTCCGTTGTTGTGGGGGCTCAAGCTAGCGGTGTTGTTTGCGATCGTATTGTTGGAGCTTGCAAGGAGGAAAATTCCAATAACATTCGAGTTGGCAGTGTTATTTGCGATGATTCCATAGTCTGCGCTATTGCCAAAATAAATACCATACCAAAAGTTGGTCACGGTGCAGTTCCTTATCGTCACATTGTCAAAACCCGCTGTGTTATCGACGCCGGTATCAACTCCGACGCCATCACCCCCAATCGTATACCCCTGGCAATCCAGCGTGACATTGCTCGCGTTTATCGTGATGCATGTCCCTGCGCTCGAGATATTGCTACCAAGAACATACTCGCCGGGACTGCTTATCGCCCATGGACAACTCGTTATGTTTGTAACCAAGCCCAGCGGCGCAAACGTGCTGCCAAAGCTCGTGATGTTGGCATAAACTACGTTACTCACGTTGTCTATGCCGCTTCCCGGAATTTGCGACCACGTGCCATTGTACTTCCATATTTGCAGCGTGTTTTCCGAAACGTTAGCATTTTGCCAATCGGAATCATTATAGCTAAAGTTCAAGAACAGCCAGCTCGTAGCCGAATTGTTCGTCGCGTTGATGTATTTGGTTATGTTCTTGTAGCCGGACGGGTCGCCAGCAGGCGCTTGTGCTGCAGTCAGCCCCTTAAGCGCGATGTCGCTGCTTGTGAAAGAGACAAGGTTCTGCTGGGTTGTGAGATTGATTACTGTGTTGTTAAGCGAGCTGTCGGGAGAATAAAAGTCCAACAGCGTGTTGTTGGTTGCGTTGTTGTTTGTGAGGGTGTTGTTGGAGCTGGATGTGAGATAGAGGCCATAGTTGGAGTTTAAGTTGGCAGTGTTGCCTGTGAGGGTGTTGTTGGAGCTAGAGCTGAGGTAGATGCCCCATTGGCTGTTTGAGTTGGCAGTGTTGTTGGCGAAGTTGCTGTTGGAACCGGAGAAGAGATAAATGCCACGGAAGTTTGAACTGACATTGTTGCCTCTGAGGGTGTTGTTGGCGCCTGAGATGAGGACGATGCCATACTGAGAGTTTGAACTGACGGTGTTGCCCGTGAGGTTGCTGTTGGAGCCTGGGTAGAGGCAGATACCATAGTTGGAGTTGTTTCTGACCGTGTTGTTCAAGATTGCGCTGTTATCGGCTCCGTTAGAAAAATAAACGCCAGAGTTAAAATTAGTGATAACGCAATTCTTTATCGTGACATTGTCAAAGCCACCTGTATTATTAATTCCGTAACTCCCTGCTGCACCTGTGCCATTAATCATAAACCCCTGGCAATCCAATGTGACGTTGCTCGCGTTAATCGTGATGCAGGTGCCTGTGCTGGAGATGTTCTGGGTTAGGTTGTAAGTTCCAGGACTGCTTATTGGATATGAACAGCTCGATATATCAGTACTATAATTTATTGTTACATAAACTTGGGTGCTACGCGCACCATAGCTCCCAAGAGTATCAGTATAAAGACAGCCCCTTGGAAGAGAGACTCCCGCTTGCAAAGAACTGATACCAGACCATGTCCATGCTACTCCCGTTTTGGGATTTGTAGCATATGTTGTTTCATAATCTGCATAAGAACCTGTAAGCTGTTGTGCGCTACCTTCATAAACTGTCCCGCCTGTTCCAAGAACGGTCTTAGTGTAAATAGTTGGAAGCATTTGATAATATATATATTTGGCACGCACTGTAATCGTAACATTGTTTATGTTTCCCGAGCCAGAAGCTTCAGACAAACTATACAAATCTCTTACATAACCTCCCGGACACTGATAAGGATGTTGTACTACATCCAGCGGGCCGCCAACAACACTAGAATCTTCATCAGGCGTTACATCATTGACATCATCCCAGTTCGTTCCGCTACTAGCGGAAAGTCCAGTTTCATCACCCGCGGCATTCGGTCTCAAAATCTCAGTTGCAACAGGGTCAACAACATAATCATACTCGACATCTCCAAAAGATTTCAAATCAAAGCTGTCCAATGATTCTCCGTCAGAGAGATTTGTAAGATAAATTTTATACCAGTTCTCATCTCCAATGCCTGAAAATCTTGCTATCTCATTATTATCCTCCTGCTTGTAAACCGCTATTTCTGAGCTCCCGTTAAGCGCTCTCGCATAGATTGTTATGTCATTATTGCTAGTTAATTCTCTTTCAAACTTCACTCTAAGATAATCTCCGGAAGGTATCGTTGTCCAGTTATTGTCTTGTGCACTTGCATAATCATAAACATCCTCTATAATTGTTCTGTTCTCATCAAGATGCACTGCTTTTGCGATTAAGATGATTTCAAAAGTCTGATTTGAAAGATGTGGAATAACCCACTCAACATAATCTATCTTGCCGTTTCCATCTAAGTCGCTAGCATTATACTGAACTGTCCACGATGGAACATCCGCAGCCGCCGGCGCTGCAGCTGCTACAAGCGCAAACAGCGCCAACAACACGAGCATGTTACGTCCGATCATATCACATCACATAATCATTAGCCGACATTCCCAATTAAATCAATCGCAAACGCCTCGATGCCGCATTTGCCAATGCCCTGCCCACTACAGTTCGCGCTCGCTCCGATCGTAACAGTAACATTGCCACTGCACGTTCTCGTGTCCCACGTACCAGGTTTGCCCGAAATCGCTACGCCGCCAACAGGCCAGCTCTGTACGCCGTTATCGACGATGCGCCAGTAGCACGCGCTTGCGTTAAGACTCGGGTCTGTATCGGAGATTGTAGCATCGAACGTTGCGCGTTGCCAAGTAAGATTCACCGGCGAAGTTATCGTCGTGTTCGGAGCCGTCTCATCGGCAAGCGGCGCGAATATGCTTGAGAAGTTTGTGATATTTGCGAAGACAACATTAGCATCCGTATCAACGCCCCACTGCCCATCTGTATAGAAGCCACTCCACGTCCAGTCCGCGCCATTCCACTTAGCCACGCGCAGCTTCGACTCGTTGATGCTGCCAAGATCGCTGGTGTTGTAGCTGACGTTGAGAAACAGCCAGCTTGTTGGCGAATTATCAGTTGCATTGATGTATTTGCTGATGTTATTTGCACCTGCCGAATCTTCAGGACCGATTGTAAGCCCTTTTAGCGCGATGTCATTCGAGGTGAATGAGATTATGTTTTGCTGGATCGTGAGGTTTGTGATTTTGTTGCCGGGGCTGTTAGATTCCGAATAAAAGTCCCAGTTTGTGACATTCGTCGCGTTGTTGTTAGCGAAGGTATTGTTTGAGCTAGAACCAAGGTAGATGGCGTAGTCAATACCTGCCACGCCAGACGGGTTACCAGAATGACCGCTTCCCAAAATTCCTCCTGTGACATTTGAGATAGCACTTGAACTAAGGCTGGTGCTGTTTGAAAAGATAAGATATATTCCTGAGCCTGCGCCGCCTGATCCTCCTATTCCTGCAAAAGAACCTCCTTCTCCTCCAGCGCCGCCTGCAATGCTGGAAATTGTGCCTAAACTGAAATTATTAGCCGTTGACAAATCAAGATAAATCCCCGAGCCTGTGCCGCCTAGCCCTCCAGTACCATATGTGCTTCCTCCGCTTCCCCCATTTCCTCCATGGATGTTCGAAATTGTACCAGGATTTAGATAGCTGGCAGTTGATGACGATAAGTAAATTCCTGCGCCTACGCCGCCTGTTCCTGCAATACCATAATCTGGAGCTACATATCCTCCTGCCCCGCCATTTATGTTTGAGATTGTATCCAAACTAAAGTTAGTGCCTATCGACGAACTAAGATAAATTCCAGCGCCTATTCCTCCAGCGCCTGTATCGCCATACCTCGATGGTGCTACGCCCCCCACCCCTCCGCTTATGCTTAAGATTGTGTTCGAGTTTACAGTATTATTTGTAGAAGACACAAGCTCTATGCCTGATGCAATGCCGCCTGCTCTTCCTGCTTCAGCACCAGAAGGCCAAGGCCAGCTAGTGCCACCAACGCCACCAGTTATAGCTGAAATTGTATTTGAGTTTATGGTATTATTTGTGCCAGATGCAAGCGCTATTCCGTATGCCGCCCCTCCCACACTTCCGGTGGCTCCGCCTGCACCATGCTGTCCAACGATTGCCGAAATATTATTATTATAAATCATGCTGTTGTTTACAGAATTCAAATAAATTGCATTGCTGCTACTGAACCCCAATGAGGCATTTTGCATATCCGATATTATATTGTTGTACACCGAGTCCAGCACTGATGATGCAATATAAATCCCGCCTGCAAAACCAGTAATTGTGCAATTCTTTATGGTGATGTTGTTGAATCCCGTGACCTTTGCGCCATAACCATTGGAATATGTTACACCATTGATGACATACCCCTGGCAATCCAGCGTGACGTTGTTTGCATTGATAGTGATGCATGTTCCGCTCGAGCTGATATTATTTCCAAGCACGTAAGTTCCCGAACTGTTTATCTGGTACGGGCAACTCGTTATTGCTAAGGTGCCCATCGGCGCAAACGTGCTGCCGAATTCTGTGATGTTTGCAAACACAATTTTTGTTGTCGTATTCACGCCGTTCGGCGAGGGCATTTGTGACCACGTTCCGTTATATTTCCATATCTTGAGCGTGGACTCCGTGATATTCGCATTCTGCCAATCCGAATCAGAATAACTTATGCCTATGTAGAGCCAACTGCCTGCCGAATTGTTCGTGGCATTGAAGTATTTCGTGATATTCGTGTAGCGAGTTGGGTCAACCACCGGAGCCTGCGCTGGTGACAGTCCTTTGAGCGCGATGTCCTGCGAAGTGAAGCCGATGAGATTACCGCCACTGGTATTCAGGCTAGCTATTGTATTGCTTATCGAATTGTCAACCGAGTAGAAGTCCCAGAACACGTTGTTTTGGGCAACGTTGTCAACGAACCCGTTATTGTGGCTATTCTCAAAGAGGTAGATGCCCGTGTCGTTGTTAGAGTTGGCTGTGTTATTGGAGAGTACATTATAGGCACTCTGGTATTGAAGCACCACACCTCGTGCATTTGAGCTGGCGGTATTATTAATGAGATTATTGTAAAAGCTTGCGTGAATGTGGATGCCGTAGCCATAGCCGCCGGTATTCGAACTTGCATTATTGTTCGTGAGGTTGTTATACCAGCTCGAGGCGAGCTGAATTCCGTAGTCGGTGTTATTGTTGACACGATTGTTTGCAAGAGTGTTCAGATTACCACTGGAGAGAACGATGCCATATCTGTTCGAGCTGGCAGTGTTGTTTGTAATATTGCTATTCGAACTGGAAACGAGGGCAATACCATTATATGTGTTCGAGCTGGCGTTGTTGTCCGCAAGGGTGTTGTTAAGGCTGTGTTCGAGATAGATTCCTACGCCATTGAAAGTTGCATTTATATTTGTTATCCTCGAGTTGTTCGTTTTCCAAAAGTAGACGCCGTAAGTATTGTTTGTAAATGCCAAGCTTTCAACCGTTACATTGTCGCAAAATATACAATAAAAGGTTCCTGCACTGGTTGAGCCGTTATAAACGGCGTTTGCAGCATTTGTTATATAGTAAATAGGCTTGCCGTCGGCCGTGTTGCTTGTAGATATGTTATTGTTAAAATGATTATCCTGAGTACCCCGCAACTCGAAATTGACACTATTATTGGTCATGTTGTTATCCGTGAGTGTGTTGGAGTAGGCATAGGCAAGCTCGATACCGCCGCCGTTTGAACTGAGAGTATTGGAGGTAAGGTTGTCGGAGACGCTGTAACCAAGCATAATGCCGACGTATGTGTTCAAGCGGGCAGTATTGTTGATGAGCGTATTGTTAGAATCCCCTGATAAGAAAAAACCATAATACTGGCTCGGGCCGTTGACTGTGTTATTTGCGATCATGTTGTTAGAAGCCGAAACAAGATAGATGCCGGTACCGTAGGTATTCGAGTTGGCAGTGTTGAAGACGATACGATTATTGGAACTCGAGTAGAGCGAAATGCCGTCATATGTGTTCGAGCTGACGTTGTTGGCTGTAAGATTATTCTCATTCGAATTCGAAGCGAGGTAGATTCCGTTGTTGTTCGACACAATAGTGTTGTTTGCGAGGACGTTGTGAGAGCTGTCAGTGAGATAAATTCCGTAGGAGTTTGAGCTTGCGTGATTGCCGGTGAGATTATTGCCAGAACTGGAACCGAGATAGATGCCGTAGTAGTATGTATTTGCATTGAGCGTGTTGTTTGTGATCGTCCCGTTATCCGAACCGCTAAAATAGATTCCAGCGTAGAAATTCGTCACGATGCAGTTCTTTATCGTGACGTTGTCAAAACCGCCTGTATTGTCAACGCCGTAACCAGAACCAGTTCCATCCATCGTAAAGCCCTGGCAGTCGAGCGTAACGTTGCTTGCATTGACGGTGATGCACGTTCCTGCATAATCTGTGATATTTACTGTCAGCGCATAGTATCCAGACGTGTTCAGCGTCCCGCAGCTCGTGACATTATCGCCGGCCGAGAACGTGGTAAAGTGGCCGGCATTGAATGTGAAGTTCCCGCCTGAATAGTTCAGCGTCGTACATACGCTGCTCGGGCACACGCTAAACGTCCCGTCATCCTCAGGGTCCCAGAGCGGCACAGGCGTATTCGTGAACGCCAAGCCATAAAGCGTTACGTTCGCCGAAGTGTTAAAGCTCGCATCCAGCGCCGAAGAATTCACGCGCACTAAGTTCGAACTGATATTCACATAGCTGTCAAAGTCTGCATTTTCTGCGTTTACGCTGCCAATCCATGTAATCTTGCCAGAGCTCACTTTCTCAAGAATTGGCTGGGGCACATTTGTAAGGTCAGGCACGTTAGTGAAATCGGTCGTCGAACCGCCGAAGGTTATATGCAGTGGAACTGGCGACAGCTGTTCAACGCCTCGAGCGGTCGTCGGCTCAAGCTCAATGAACTTGTATTTTCTAAACGAGGCGTGGTTTGTCCGTTCCCAATCGTTTTCAACCGCGACCAAGGCTGTGTTTGTAAGTTTATCGTATTTGATGGCGCTCACAGCACTTTTTCCAGGCACTTCATACAGAACCCATTTGTTCAGTATGCTCCCGTTGCTGGCACTAACAAGATAGAAGACAGGTTTGTTGTCTGGTGTCTGCCCTCCGACCAAAAAGTTTTTCCCAATAGATGTTATAAGATTGTACCTACCCCAACCAAGAAAGTTTCCGCTATCAAAATTTGTTTTATTCCAAAGATTGGATCCAGTAGAATTGTAGAACATCAAGTCAAATCGATTATGAGATGCAGTAGGCCCGCTCTCTACAAGAGTCAAAATATTGCTTTCATTGTTAACGGCTAACGAAGATACGATAGAGTCATAAGGGGTATTAAAGGGGTTTACATTCCACAAGCTTCCGCAGGTGCTGTTTATTTTGTCCAGTCGCGCACAACGCTGACCAACAGTGGGACAAATTGCATCTGAAGTGCCGCCAGCAATAATGTTGCCAGCGCTGTCAACAGCTACATCGTAAAACATGACCCACCAGTCGCCGCTGCCTGCCGTGTCTGAGTACTCACATTGAAGATCGCCGGTAGAATTATACTTTCCAATCCACATATAGTTTGGACCGCCTGCACCAGCCACTATGATGTTGTTGCCGCTGTCTGCAGCAACACCTCGCGCAAACACGTTATTGCCGCTTCTTATTGATTTGTTTACCACCAGCGCATTCGTGCTGTTCCATTTCTGCAAGTACATGGTACAGCCAGAATAACCATAAGTTGAATCCGTGCAATAAAAATTCGGCACTGCATAACCACCAGCAGAGTCCCAGGCGGCGTCATAGTGATTACTATATGTAGGAGTAGTATTGAATACGACATTGCCACTTGCATCTATTCTTCTCAAGAATGCTAAATTATTACTATTACCGTTAACAGAGGTGAAATTAACAAAGATAGTCTCACCATTGCTCATATCCGTGGCTCTTTCCCACGTCCAAGAAGTGTTCTCAAGCGTCCACCAAACTGCAGAAGAATTGCTTGTGATGTTTGCACTCGGTTTGCCGTAATACATCTGCACGGTTGTGTTCGATCCTGCAGGCAGGTAAGGAACCTTGACCCAGAATTTGTCATCTTGTTCCATCCAGTAATTGAGCTCAGCATTGTTTTGCACAAAGCGGACGTCGCCATAGTCAAGCTTGGCTTTTGTCGCATTGTACAAATCTGAAATCTCAGCGGCAGACAACGAACGGTTGTATATTCTGACTTCGTCGATGGTACCGTTGAATGCGCTTGCACCGCTTTGCACAGCCGCAGCACCAACACTGGTCTTGGTTATATAGGACGGCACCTTCCCCGTACACGCATGACTTGCAATCAAATCCCCATCCATGTACAATTTTATGCCGCCGCTTCCCCAACTACATACAAAATTGTGCCAACCGGAAGCATACGCGCTTGTATTTGCAGCCGTATTATCGGTTCCGCTGCACCCGCTGCCTCCCACTGGGCTATAGAGCATGCATGCTCTATAATTTCCCTGCGCAACTATCCAGAAATAATAATAACCCGACGAGTAAAGTGTAGAACTTATAAGATAATTACTGGAATTCTGATAAACATCGGCGTAAGTCCACATCCCAACTGTACCATCGGTATAGGCATCAAGCGGTAAATCACCAACGTCGATCCAATCTGTCCCCCCATCGAAACTCATTCCATTTCCGAACTTTCCAGTTGTCCAGTCTGCGAACTTTGCTTTGCCTGCGCTGTAGTGCGCAGAAATCTCGCTAGCATTCAGCGCCTTGCTGTAGACTGCAGCTTCGTCGATTGTGCCAGGAAAGTAATAACCCGCAGATATATACTTCCCTATCAATGTGCCAGTTGAAATTGCATTAGGCCCAGACCAAGCTGCAGAATTTTCTAAGACCCCATTTACAAAAATCTTTACAGTAGAACCATCCCATAATCCAACTAAATGATACCAATTACCAGTTTGAAGAACTGTTGTTCCTTCAACATTCAGGACTGTAGCTCCATTTCCGAAATACGTTCGAGCTTTATTAGCTGAGGTAATTTCCAATCTGTAATACCCATCTCCAGAAGTAGGAGAATTTGAGCCCTGAATTATTATATTTTGGGTAGAATCTACTGTGGGCTTAACCCATGCCTCCAAGGTTATAGCACCAGCGCTTAAGCCATTATGAGAACCAACCCAAACATAATCATCCGAGCCGTCAAAGCTCAAGCCGGAGTTTGATTTTCCAGCAACCCATACTGGTCCATTTGTCAGTGTTCCACCATTCCCATACGGACTATAATCGTAAGCAGTCGTCCCCGTGTTCTCGTCCATATGCATCAGCAATACAGTGTTGCCGTAATGCATGCCGCGATTGTTATTCCCGGAATAGTCCTGTACAGTGCTGCCGTCACCCTCAGAAAAGTGCGCGCTTAGAACCAAGCCGCTTGTATTGTAGAGCTGCGGGTCGACAGAAACTGCATAATCTGCCACCGCAGTCGCAGCATTGCTGTTTGTGACATTTATCAGCCGCCTGTAACCCCAGCTTGCCTTCCACCACGGGATGCGCTGCTCTTCGCCGGCCAATGCAACAGTCGGCTCTGGCGATGCGAACGGCCGCACGCGGAAATCGTCAATCCAGCCGGTCATCGCCCTACCCGATGCGCCCGCCGGAGAACCGACTATAGGGTAGAAATACGTGAAATTGTCTCGCACCAGATTTGCGATCATGTTTGGCGAGCCAGGGGCATCAATCGTCCGTGAAGGATCCGTGAACATGCGACTCTTTAGAGTAGTCCCGACTCTCTCAAGCCTGCCGTAATAAACCGTGTTGAAACTGAAGTTAATCGTTGAGTCATTATATGTTCGCGCGCCATTGTGTATGTACTCAGACATGGCTTGGGCGGAAGGATAAGATCCGCTGCTGCCAGAACTCATCTGCGTCCACGTCGAATTGCCTGCAGCTATAGGGTCTGACGCCGAATGCGAGAAATTTGTATCCGATAGTCCGAGGAAGAACCAAGACGACGAGCCGCCTGTGCCAGAGTCGCGTATCGTATACTCGACAGCAAAATCGTTGAGGAAATAGTTTAATGGATATGCTTTCGTGACCGAGTTCTTGTTATACGCAGGGAAGTTGACATAATCTATTCGATTCAAATTGCTTCGGATGTAACCGGCACTGTTCCTGTACGCTTCACCCACATCATTGTCCACCCAGCCAAATCCTTCATCGCTGTTGAAGTCTGCGTACGCCATAAAAGTATTTGCCGAGTTGCTCGCGCTGCTCGCATTAGGATTGCCGTAATACATCTGTATCGTCGCATTCGAACCGGCTGCAACTGAAGGCACTTTGACCCAAAAGCGGTCGTCGCCTTCCATCCAGTAGCCGAGCTCTCCGCTGCTCGCGAATCGCACATCGCCGTAATCAAGCCGCGCTTTTGTTGCGGTGTAAAGTTCTGAAACCTCAGTTGCAGACAGCGAGCGGTTGTATATGCGAACTTCGTCGATGGTGCCGTTGAAATATTGATTCGCTCCTCCGGAATTTCTGCCGATGTTCAAAGAATACGCGCTGTTTACATTGTAATTTGCAGCGTATGTATTGGTTTCCACACCATCAACATAAAAATGAGCTGTTCCTGAACTTCTTACCAGAGCAACAAAATGCCAATCTAGGCTATAAGCTAAGGGTGTATAACTGCCATTGCCTATTCCACTCTGGCTCATGTATGATACAAATGTATTGTCAGCATTCCACCTTATGCTATACCCAGGATACCAACTTCCGGTGTCATAAAACTTATTTACAACATCCCCGATAGTATTACTTACGTGTTTAGCCAATGCCGTAACAGCAAAATCGCCAGTGCCGAAATCTAATATGCCATTTGCAGGATCTCCGACATCGATGTAATCATTCGTTCCGTCAAAAGTCATCGCATTTCCAAACTTCCCAGTCGCCCAGTCAGAAAACTTCGCCCTGCCGGCGTTGTAATGCGATTGAATTTCAGAAGCATTCAGCGCCTTGCTGTAAACTCCGACCTCGTCCATTGTTCCGTTGAAATACATCGCTCCCCAGACACCGCCGTAGGAGTAGCCGATGTAAAGCAGATTGGTGTAAACGCCATAGTCTATCGCCGCGGCAATGGTTGTTGAAGCAACGCTCGTGCCGTTGATGTAAAGTATTGCATTGGTGCCGTTAAGTGTGGCACTGATATGATACCAGGAATCTGCGCTAAAATTAATTGGGTATCCAACTGATTGCCACGCACCAGTCGACTGCCCGATGAAGAGATACAACGTGCCTTCATAATACATTAAATTATATCCGCGCCCTATCGCGTTCACGTCATTTGCGTCTTTTCTGACAATCCCGAACCGATGCCCTGATGTTGCGTTGTAACCTCTTGACGGCTTTATCCATGCTTCAATCGAGAGCGACGATGGCTGCAATGTCGTTGAATGCGCTGTGCTGACATAGTCGCCGTTGCCGTCCAGGCTTACTCCAGTGCCTGTCTTTCCGGCAATCCATGCCGCATTTCCATTTAGCGTTCCAGTATTTCCATACGGACTCGCGTCATAAGCAGTCGTGCTCACGTTCTCGTCGAAATGCATTAGCAGAACGGTGTTTCCGTAGTGCGTTCCTCTGTTGCTGTTCCGCGATGAATCTTCAACAGCAAAGCCGTCTCCCTCAGAAAAGTGCGTGCTCAGCACAAGTCCGGTCGTATTGTAAAGAGCCGGGTCGATTGGGACAGAGTAATTAGAAAGAGCAATCATAGCGTTGTTGTTCGTAACGGTTATATTTTTCTTGTAAGACCATGCGGTATTCCACCACGAGCTGCCACCGTCGCTCATCGTATGGACTTCGCCGCCGGTCGCAAGCCCTGTCACCTGCAGCGGCTGCCACACTATCGCCGAAAGTCCTATGACTAAGGCAATAGCTACACCTACAGCTATTCGGAATGACATTCCAATCTCTACCTGATTTTACTACGCTTTTTCTCTCCTAAATAGTTTCGACAGTTTCCAGAAAACTCGTATTTTTAAGCTTTCGACGAGCAATATCATAACGAGGCTTGCAGAATATCGCAGCAGGCCGAGCAATTCGTGATTCCATGCATGGGTGTGGCTACAATGAGAGAAGAGAAATGCATAATCCTAGATTTCTTGCCGACAGGCTATCCGGAACGTCGGCACCCTGAACCGATAGCCCAGGCAATCGGCCGCAACTTCACCCTGCTCGAACTTGTTCCTAAGGAGGGAATTACACTCAAACCCGAGGAAGAAGTATACGTCGGTGAAGGACCGAGAGATAAGGTCAAGACCGTGAAAGGAGTCCTGCCCTACGTCAGGTTATCGACATTCGCGAAATCGCTGATACCGGATATAGTCGAAAAGCTCGTCAAAGACGAAGAGCAAAAGTTCGTACACTTCTTTAATACGTCCGGTGTGATAACGCCGCGCATGCACAAGCTTGAGCTTATCCCGGGCATCGGCAAGCGGCACGTGCAAGATTTGCTCGACGCACGGCGAAAAAAGCCGTTTGAAAGTTTTGCGGACATGCTCGCCCGAATACGCCTGTTCCCGGACCCTGCAAAAGCAGTCGCTCGACGAATACTCCAGGAGCTCGAGGGCGACGAAAAATACTACATCTTCACGCCGCCAAAGTTCAACAGAGAGATGCGCTAAATAGTTTTCTGCGACTGCAGCTCGCTATGTTGCCGAAGGAAGAATATTTCTACCGCATTATGTGCTAAACGCTATGCGTTTGCACACAAGCAGGAACGGAGCTCTTGCTGTGCAAGCGGAATTTTGATTCCGCTTTGCAGACTGCGCGAATTGCCGAGCAATTCAGCGCATTACAACAGGCCCGACGATATTAAACACGACTATCGCTATCATCAGAACCGATATTCCTATCGTAACAAATCGTGTCGCATTCTTTCTCAGGAACTTTCCGGCGATTTCCTCGAAGATAAGCCCGCCGTCAAGCGGCTTGATGGGAAGTAGGTTGAACATGCCGATGCCGAGGTTTATCATCCATAGCCATGCGAACAAATCGACAAAAAACTGCGCAACGCCCCCAAGCCCGCTAGCCGCGACGTCGGCTTTAAGCTTGTAATCAAGTTGGTAGGGACCTGCAAGACCGAGATACGACTGGTTAAGTTCCGGGTGTTGCGCAGTCGTAACCGTGTAATTTCCGCTGCTCGTTCGAACAATAACCTGACTGCCTACAGGAATCTGCTGTAGCGCTGCGACCAAATCTTCTTGCGAATTTATCGTAAAGTTATCGAGTGCCAGCAGCGTTCCCGAAAGGTTGGCGGCAGCCGCAGGCGTATCCGCAATCAAGCCGGCCGGCAGTATGCCCACAGGATGGAAGAGCGCCCCCAGCATCGCAACTCCGAGAAGCATGCACAAAAAGCCTACGGTAAAGTTCGCGAACGAACCTGCAGCGAACACCCGAAGTTTTGCGAACCGAGACGCTTTCTTAAGCTGGTTCACATCCGGATCGACAAACGCTCCGGGAATCAGCACAAGTAGCATCCAGCCGAGCGATTTTATCCGTATCTTTCCAAGACGGCAGGCGATGCCGTGGAAAAGCTCGTGCGGCACTACAACGGTCGCTATACCGATGATCCAAAAATACCAAGGTACGAGAAACACTCCGGGCTTGTCCTCAAACCCGCTCCACGGCAGCACAAGCTTTACGGCACCGACAACGTGCCCGCTTGCAAGCTGTATCGTATTGCTCAGGAGAAAATATGATATAAAAATCATGGCGGGTATCGCAATGACAAGGCCCATCGTAGTGAGCAGTCCCCATAATTGCGGCGCGCGATTTGTCGTTTTATCGAGCCATACTTTGCCACGCTGCGTCCGTCGCATCAGCACAAGCCCTGTCGCCTTTACGTTTTTGCGGTCTCGCCAAACGAACGCAGCGACCGCAACGACGAATAGTAGAAATACCGCAAGGTCAAGTGACAAAGGCATCGTACCACTTCTTTGATGTTTGTTTTGAGCCGAATATAAACTAATTCCTGCCTAGGAATTAGTTAGAAAGCGGAATACCATTATGATGCTGTAGTGGTATTCCACTTTATAAAGGATTTTAATAACGCCCGTACAATTGTATACTATGCCCCGCACAACAAAGACTGCAGAATCCAAAGCAGTAAAGCCTGTCGAAAGGCAAAAAGTTGAGACCATATTCTGGGCAGACCAGATTGCAGAAGAAGCCATAGCACGCGTCGGCAACGAACCGGTTATTTGCAAATGTGCAGCTTCTCCGTCTGGCGCAAAGCACATCGGCAATCTGTTCGACGTGATGAAAGCATATATAATTTACAAAGCCGTTGTCAAGAAAGGACACCCTGCGCAGTTTGTCTTTACGAACGACGATAAAGACCCGCTACGGACGATCCCGATGAAGCTGCCAAGCCTGGAGGGCGAGCTTGTCGATGCTACGAAATTCAATGAAGAATTCATCAAATACGCCGGTCATCCGTACCACACGATTCCTGACCCGTTCGGCTGCTGCCACAGTTGGGCTGAGCACTTTACGAAAGTCTGGCTGGACGGAATATACGCACTCATACCTGAGAAGGAGCTCAAAGTATTTTCAAACGAGATTATGTATGGCGAGGGAAAGTTTGACCCGTACATAGAGACAATCTTCAGGAATATAGAAAAGGCGAGGGAAATAATCTCCCGATTCCAGAGCCATATAACCGGCGACTACATACCGTTTCACGTTGTATGTGAAAATTGCGGAAAGATTACTACGACCGTAACAGGATTTGATCTCGATAAAAAAACCGTTACATACACATGCACCGGCCGCGAGCTAGCAGGCAAGTATGTGATACAGGGTTGCGGGCATATCGGCGAAACCGCATGGAAAAACGGGAAACTGGCATGGCGTTTCGAGACTTCGTCGCAGATGGCTATGCTCAAAGTAACGGTCGAGCCGTTCGGCAAGGAGCACGCCGAGGGCACAGTGCCGAGCGCAACGGCAATAACGAAAGAATTGTTCCATATCGAGCCTCCGATATTTCCGATCTACGAGTTTCTGCTCATCAACGGTGAAAAGATGTCCGCGCGGCGCGGGAACGTCTACATCGTGCAGGATATGCTCGATATTATCGAGCCGGAAATTTTGATGTACTTTTATACGAAGCGATCGCTGAAGCAGCGCGACCTCAACTTGAAATCAATATACCAGCTCGTCGACGACTTCGAGCGCGTCGAGCGCATCTATTGGGGAATTGACCAAGAGCAGAATGAGCATGACAAAATAAATGCGGTCCGCGAATACGAATCGGCGATGCCGGCAATACCGAAGCACATGCCGCTCAGAATAGAGTACCAGTTCGCAGCTATGGTATCACAGCTCGCGCCCGACACCGAGCAGGCGCTAAAGATGCTCAAATCATCAGGCCACATCAAGCCCGACCAGCATCTCGGGCCAGAAGAAATCGCACAGATCGCCCGGCGCCTGACATTGGCAAGAAAATGGGTTCACAGGCATGCGCCCGAAATGGCAGTCAAGATCAACGATGATCTTCCGAAAGAAATCAGCTTGGCATTGACCGCCCAGCAAAAGCTCGCACTGCAGAGCCTCGCAGAAACGCTTGCAAAAGAAACCGACCAGGCAAAATTGTACAATTCGTTCTATGATATATCAAAGCAGCACAATCTGCCCACAAAAGACTTCTTCCGCGCAGCGTACCAGGTATTGATAAACAAAACCTCAGGTCCACGGCTAGCGCCGTTTATTCTCGCGCTCGGGCGCCAGCGCGTGCGTGCGATTCTCGGTCAAATCGCCGTTTAATAATTTTCCAGCGATTTTTGCGCATGAAAGCCGAAGATACTATACTGTTGCGGATGAAAGACATCAATAATTGGAAGATCGGCGACCCGGACAAACCGTGCGGGATTGCAATGATTTATGCCGTCTGCCCGGAAAAGCAATGCTATGTGGTCGCTGAAATCGATGCGAAACGGCGCAAAAGCGATTCCATCGCCCTGCACGAAATTTCTTACCCGAGCACATGGTCCGAAGTGAGGAGCATACTTAGAAACTACATTCCGCAAGAGTACGACGTCCTGGACCTTCTGGAAATAAAATCAGACCCTAGAGAAGCGCTTTCTCGCGCAATAAACTGCTACGTCAGGCTCTACAACGAACGCAGAGCAAGCAAGTAGCGCCTTTCCGCCTGCACCGAGTAATTTAAACTTTTCCATTATGTTAATCGGATGAAGCGCTCTTACAAGACGCGATTGATCTCATCGGACTGGGAACTGGGAAATCATGATGCTCCGATCGGGCACGCATTAGTTTATGCAAAGGATATTGCGTGCGGATACATGGTGGCGGAAATCAGCATTGATGACCCCGCTGAATATGCGCTAAGCGCCGCTAAGCGACGCTGCGTACAGCCACACCACCTGAAGGATTTTGAATTAGCGCCGCCAGTAGGCGCTTGTATCTCCCACGTTTGCATTAATGATATGCAGGAAATGATAGAAGATCACGTGCACATGGAAGATGACATTATACCGATTAACAGGTATGTCACATCGGACGAAATGATTGATATCGTTGACCGTTATGCAGAACTATATTACGCACACATCGCAAAAATCGGACTAGATGCTGTGCTTGTGAATCATCTGTTCTTCGAATCGAAAGCTTAACCGCCATTAAGGCAGCGTTGCATTGCCAAGCGATGGAGTAACAAGCGAACCGGGCGGAGCCTGGTAATACTGTTTTTGTGAGAATCCGAACAAACCGGCATAGATGTTGTTCGGGAATGTGACTATAGCCGTGTTATACGATTGGATGGATTCGATATATCTTCCACGCGCTACGACTATGCGGTTCTGGCTGCCGGACAATTCATCGGACAGCGCCGTGTATTGCGTATTCGCCTTAAGGTCGGGGTAGTTTTCCGCTACGGCAATCAGGCGTGCTAGGGCGGACGTCATCTCAACGCCTGTCTGGTCGCGCTGGACTAAGTCTGACGAAAGGGACGCCTGCCATTGCGAACGCAGATTAGTCAGGTTAGTTAAAAGCCCAGCTTCGAAGCCTGCATAACTGCTCACAACTGCAACGAGATTCGGAATGAGGTCAGCTTGGCGCTGGTACTGGTTCTCGACCTCGGACCATTTTGCGCTGACGTCCTGGCTTTTCGTGACAAAAGAATTGTATGCGCCCACCGGCAAAAATACAAGGAATATGAGTAGTATCAGCGCGACTATGGCGATTGTTATTTTCCCAGTCGTCCAAAACTTTCCAGCCATGATATCGATTCACCATGCACATTAATAAAGTTATCGCAGTCAGCGGCCCGCGCCGCCACCGCCTGTACCGCCGCCGCCAAAGCCGCCGCCACCGAAACCGCCACCGCCGTGGCCACCGACCATAACGAAAAAGCCGCCGCCAGAGCGCTTGCGCTGCGCGGTGCGACCGCATATTTTGCATTTGTAGTACACAATTTCGTTATATCGCCCAAAACCTGCAGAAATCCGCTCTGTTTTTACTACATCCATCCGTATTTTATCGACAGGGCACTTTGGCGCACGGCTAGTTGAGAAAATGACCACAATTATCGCAAAAAAGATAATGGGTATAAAGAACGGCGCAAATCCGCCTACAATGACTGTGATGAATGAAAATATTGATGCGCTTGCGCCAGTATTGCCTGCCCGGACTTCATCAGCGTTCGCATAAACGACTTGAGCAAGTTGCTCGGTCGCTGCGACGATGCCCGCCGAAACATTACCGGCGTCACGCATCGGGACATAATAATCATCAAGTATGCGGCCGACTTTGCTGTCAGGCAGTATTCCTTCAACGCCGTAGCCGGTACGGACTTCGATTCGGTTCTGCGCTTTGGCGTAAAATACGAGTATGCCGTTATCGTTTGCTGTCTTTCCTATTCCCCACGTCTGGAACAGCCCGACCGAGTAAGAAAACGGATCGTCTGCACTTTCAACGGTGACGACGGCTATCTCAGCCGTCGTGTTGCGCTCAAGCTCTGCAAGAAATGTTCCGAGCTGCACGCGCTGCGTTTCGTTTAGCACGCCTGCAAAATCATTGACGAAGCCGATCGGCTGCGGATATGTTTCTGCATGTGAAACTAACGGAACGAGTAGTAGGAAAAATAGTGCAAGCGCAAGCTGGCCTTTCATCTAATCACGGATTAGTTTTATCATTCATTCTTTTTAATAACAAATCGCGTCTTTATCGCGGCGTCTGCTTCGACAGAAATCGAATCTATTTTCTCCCGTACAAGCCACGCTGCAAAATCGGGATAGTTCGACGGTGCTTCGCCGCAGATGCCGACCTTGCGCTTATGCGCATGCGCACGCCCGATCAAGTGATGGATCAGATGTTTTACGGCGGCGTTTCGTTCGTCAAATGAAGGCGCAACAATCTCGCTGTTGCGGTCTATGCCCATAGTCAATTGGGTGAGGTCGTTCGAACCTATCGAGAAACCGTCGAATAGCCGCGCAAATTCGTCAGCCATCAAACAATTGGTCGGTATTTCTGCCATCACGTAGACCTTGAGACCATTTTTACCTCTGCGCAAACCTTCTTTCGCCATTACTTTCAAAACTGCTCGTCCTTCAGCAGGCGTCCTGCAAAACGGCACCATGATTATGACATTCTTTAGTTTCATTTCGTCGCGCACTTTGCGCAATGCTTTGCATTCAAGCCGGAACGCAGGCTCGAATTTCGGATTTGCGTATCGAGAAGCGCCACGCCACCCGAGCATCGGGTTTTCTTCCATTGGTTCGAAAGCCGAACCGCCTTTCAGTCCACGATACTCGCTCGTTTTGAAATCACTCAGCCGCACTACAACGGGACGCGGATAGAAAGCAGCAGCAATCTTTGCAATCCCTTCCGTTAGTTTTTCGATATACTCGTTGCCGCGCTTCTGCGCAATCATCGCAAGCGGGTGTTCGCCGATATATGAATTAATTATAAACTCCTGTCTCGCAAGTCCGACACCATCCACCGGCAGCTGCGAAATCTCCAATGCGACTTCAGGCGTGCCGACATTGACATAGAGTTTCGTTTTAGTCGTAGGCATCTTCGCAATCGAGTGCTCCTTGACCTCGTACTTCAGCTTGCCTTGCCACACTTTGCCAGTTTCTTCCGTGCAGTCGATCGTAACTTGCTTGCCGGCTCGAAGCTTTTTTGTAGCATCGGTGAAGCCGACGATTGCAGGTACGTGCAGCTCGCGCGAGACAATCGCCGCATGCGAAGTCTTTCCGCCGACTTCCGTGATTATGCCCGAAGCGATTTTCATTATCGGTTCCCAGTCCGGATCCGTCACGCGCGTCACAAGAATCTGGCCAGGCTTGAATCGGCTAATATCGTTTGCATTATGGATCACATTCACGACGCCGGTAGCGATCGTTCGGCCGATAGCAAGCCCTGCTCCGAGCAATTTGCCTTTGCCGAGCATGCGATGTTCGGTATAAACCATGCGGTGCTTCGGTGCATGCACGGTCTCAGGCCGCGCTTGCAGAATGTAAAGCGACCCGTCCAAATCCTTAGCCCACTCGATGTCCTGCGGCACGCCGTACATCTTTTCAATCGCAAGAGCCCAGCTCGCAAACCTCTGAATCTCATTATCATTCAAAACCGCTCTGTTCTGAAGGTGCTTCGGCACATTCGCTCGCGCAACCCCACGCGGTGTGCGAACTTCCATGATTTTTTTACGGGCAATCCGTCGCGCAACAATAGTGCGAGTAGGCTTGTGCAGCAGCCACTGGTCCGGATCGACGCGCCCTTGCACGATATAATCGCCGAGCCCCCACGAACCGTTGATGAATACAAAATCACGGTGTCCTGTATCGGGGTCGAGCGTGAACATGACGCCACTGACCGCAGAGCGCACCATCCGCTGCACGCCCACAGAAAGCCATACGCGGAAGTGGTCAAAGTGGTTGTCCTCGCGGTAAGAAATCGCACGATCAGTGAAAAGTGAAGCAAAACAGTCTTTCACCCGTTGGATCAGCACTCGCTCGTCGACATTCAGATAACTCTCCTGCTGCCCTGCAAAGCTCGCGCGCGGCAGATCCTCGGCCGTCGCAGACGACCGAACAGCCACGCGCTCAGCACCCAGCTTCCTAAAAGACTTCATTATTTCCTGCCCGAGGTCAGGTGGCATAGCAGCGGTGCGTATCGCATGCCGAATCGTTGCACCGGCAGCGCGGAGCTGCCTGATATTTTTAATATTCGTCCGCTTCAGCGTCTCCCTGATGATTTTTTCCAGGTTCGAATGACAGATGAAATATTTATACGCTTCTGAAGTAATCGAAAACCCGTCCGGAATAGGCACATGCGTCCGCGCAATCATCTCGCCCAAACTGGCATTCTTGCCGCCGACGAGAACCAAGTCTTTATGACGGATTTTCTTGAACGACAGAATTAACGGCTTGCCTGTATGCTGGAGATACGGCGTATGCGTATGGCGCGCATGCGGATGGCGCTTGTGAAGCTTCATGATAATGCTTCTAGAAGGCGGAATAAAAAGATTTATTTATAGTTTACTTTCGCCGTGGAAACGCTCTGGGTTTATAAAAACTCATCCCCCAGAATGTGACATGAAGTCCCTGAAGTATATGCTCATTCTGAAGACGCCCGAAACAGAACAATTTGTAGGAAACATGAACACTTTCCTCCAGAAACGCCTTAGAAACGAATACGAACGCGCAGATACCGACGGTAAATCGTATATCGGAAAGATTCTCGACAATGGGCTTATAGGATCGGTCAATTACAACCAATTCAGGAATCTGGAGATAAAGCCTCCTGTCAAAAAAAGCGTCCGACAGATGGACGTCTATCTCGTGCATTCGTTCTGCGGATACGACGGGAAGAGTTATGACCCTAACATAGGCTACATGAAACTTTACCTTATCAACGATGCGTTAAAGCGTGCTAAAGCCTCTGAAATCATCAACGTTCTCCCGCATGTGCCATATCAGCGCCAGGACCGCAAAGATGAGCCGCGTGTACCGATAAGCGCAAAATTATTTGCGAAACTTACCGAGGAATCGGGTGGTAAACATTTCGACGGTATCCTGACAACTGACATGCATTCTCCGCAGCAGCAAGGATTCTACGAGGTTGCAGTTGATACCCTAGAATGCGCCCCGCTTTTTATGAATTATTTCGAGCGTGAAAGATTCGATACCGCAAGGACAGTGGCGGTATCGCCTGATGCAGGTGGCGTTGCTAAGATGAGCAAATACGCAGACCACTTCGGCCTTGAACGCACAATCCTGCACAAGCAGCGACCGAAGGCCGGTGAAGCCGAGATTATACACGTAATCGGCGAGGACCATCTCAAGAATTCTACATGTATCATAATTGATGACATCGTCGACAGCGGGAACACCACAATAGCGGGTGTAGAGAAGCTTCGAAAAGCCGGAGCGCACGACATTTACGTATTTGCGTCGCATTGGATAGCCACGGACGGTGCAGAACAAAAATTCCGCAACGCCAGCATCAAAGTCGTGACAACAGATTCTATACCGCGGACGAAAGATTATCTCGATAAGCACAGCGACTTTCTGACGCAGCTTACGCTTGCGCCATTGTTCGCAGATGCGATTTACAGGAGCCAGATCGGCGAATCACTGCGACCGCTTTACGAGCTTGAATACGTCTCACAACTCTACGAGAAATTTGCGGACAACGGAGCCAAACCAGTCGAAACAAAAACCAGGCCCGTCGGAACAAGCCCCTTCCCTCAGCAGGTACGCCCGTGATTACGGCGCAGCTGCTGCGTTCAATTCTTAAGCATTCCGCCTAACGTTTGGTCATGCTAGGCAAACAAAACTTGTTTGCCTGCCTTCAGAAAGCTATAACTTTCTGAGGCCTCGAAAGCCTTGTGGCTTTCGAAGACATCGCAAAACTAGGTTTTGCTTATGCATCTTACCGTAGGAGTTTTCGGAAACAACGACGTAGCGAAAAAACTGGCCAAAGCAGGCACAATTAACGATATTGCAATCTACAATCACGGTAGCTCCGAGGGTGTGCTTACTTACGTCTGCCCGAGTTCGGAAAAAGTCCAGCCGTTGCTGCAAACAATCGGGATGATTGATTTTCCTGTCGTAGTTTTTTCGCAAATCACAAAGGAGCTTGCGGAACAAATCGTTGCGCTCGACGCAGCCGGATTTGAGAACGGACTGCTCGTTTCCGATGGCGTACCGAATGAACAGATAAATTCGCTGGTAAAAGGCAACAGGCTTGAGAAGTTTCCTGTCATTTCGAACGATTTGGTCGAGCTTAGGCAAGCTATACTGAAAATGCCTGTCGCGCGCGACTTCGCGACGCAGCCCTGGCTGCCTGTCGATAATTATTTTACCGTCAAGGGCGTCGGAACCGTCATTCTGACGGTGATGAAACACGGCAAGCTGAAGAAATACGATAATCTTCGCATAGAACCATTAGGCAAAGAGGTAATGATAAAAGGCATCCAGTCGCAAGACCGTGATTTCACCGAAGCGGAAGCAGGGATGCGCCTTGGGTTGAACATCAAAGGCGCCGAGACGGACGAGCTGAAACGCGGATACGTCGTCTGCAAGGAAGCGAAAGTTTCAAAAGAAGTTACCGCGACGTTCGCTAAAAGCAGATATTCAAAGGAAGAAATCGTGAAAGGAAACCAGATTCATGTTTCTGTCGGTTTGCAAGTCATCGCAGCAACCGTACAAGAAATTCAACCAGGCAAGCTCGTTCTGAAGCTCGAGCAGCCGCTTGCTTATATGGGCGGCCAGAAATATATTCTTGCTTCGACCAAGCAGGTAATGCCGCGAATACTGGGAAGCGGGATTTTGGAAGCGTAAACGTTGATAGTAGGAGTGAAGAAAACAACATGCGTGCTTGCTCGATTTCAATATCGGAAAGGCATGTTGATTTTTCAAGAAAGCCGACGCTTGCGGCGGCTTTCGGAGCATTAATTTAATCGAAATGAGTTGACCTAAATCATGTTCGAATTTTGCAAATGCGGCGGACTTTTGGTACCCGTGGACGGCGTGATGACGTGCAGGAAGTGCGGCAGCGAACAGGCTAAAGCGAAGCAAAGCAGCGCGCTTTTGAAAACGGCGCATGCAGACGAGAAGGTCATAGTATTGGAAACGAACGAATCGAACCTCCCCTCGATAGAGCACGAATGCGAAAAGTGCGGTAATGCAATAGCTTATTACTGGTTCATACAGACGCGCGCATCCGACGAGCCGCCGACGCGCTTCTTCCGCTGCACGAAGTGCGGGCATACGTGCAGAGAATATAGCTGAACTGAATGCCGTGTAAGTCCTGGAGTAATTTTTAATACTGGCGTTCCTAAAACACCTCTATGAGGGCCCTCGTAATTCCTATTCTTATTCTGGCAATCGTGCTGATTGCGGGCTGCGTGGGTAGTGAAACAAGCTTGCAGTTAAAAGATTGTGGAAGCGATGCTGCATGTTTTACCGAAGCTTCGGCAAACTGCACGCCTGCGAAAATAAGAACCACTGATGTCAACAGCGGCGTGACGATAATCATGTACAGCTCAGTTCACGGTGGCAACCTTACCGCGTGCGAGTATTACATGAAGTACGAGGACATTCAGTTGCCGTCTAACGCATCGGCGATGTACGCTTCTCAGGCAAATCTTTTGCGAGGAAAAGACATCACTTGTGTCATTCCGGTCCAGTCCGGAGGCATGCTTTCCAGCTTGTCGAGCATCGCATCAAGCGCAATCACCACCGTATGCAGAGGTTCTCTCGTGGATGCTTTGATGTCACGTATGACCGCCGCTCCAACAGCTCCGTCGTTCGTCGCGCCCCAAGAATTGACTAGCAGCGACCGGTTGCGGAATTGCCAGAATGACGCGATGGGTTGCGAAGAAAGCGTTGTTATGTACAACAGAACATGCGCTTATGAATTCTGTGCCAGGAGCTGCGTTGACGCTGAAGGGAATGACTTGTTTTCAGGCGTGCCTGTGACTCCCGAAACATGCGTGCCTGAAACCGGAACAGCAGAAGCGTGCGCGGCATGCCGCGCAGGCAATGTTTCAGTGTTAGAGTAAAATACGGACCGAAATTATTCACTCAATCGCTGAGTCCGCATCGGAACTTTTTGTTGGTTCGTCGTCTTCCGATTCATCTATTTCCAGATTCTTGAGGAGTTTGATTATCATGTCAAGCTTGGCATTGATTTCATTAATTTGTCCTGGTGAAATGCCTGGTGAGGTCATTCTTATCGAACGGTCTCCTGAACCCGCGCTTTGCCTGAAGCAATCGCTGCAAAGAACCGGCTTGGTTCCAGAAGGTTTGAATGGAACCTGGCATTTCTTTCCGCATTTTGCACAAACAGCATCATATTTCTGCATAGGCCTTCCAGAATCTCTGTCTCCGGATCTGCCCTCGGATCTTCTACCAAATCCGCCGGATGATCTTCCACGGGGTCCTCCTCTTCTATCTGATCTAAAATTTTCCATGTTTACTCATCCGTGGTACTCTATTTAAACCGACATACTGGCCACTCGGCATTCCCGAGAAATAAAGCTCAGAAGAGGATTTCACTCAATTCGTTTCAATGCCGGAGGGCGGCGTGTAGACCAAAGTAGAATGCCTATACAATTATCGTGCAAACTGATAAATAAAGGTTTCATATGCGGAAAAATCCGCAAAGGACGAGGGGCGTGTTACGTGGCGGTGACGTAGAGAGATTATTCGGTTTCTGAAGCATCTCATATACCTATCTAACATATTATTGGTATGCCAACAATACCACCAAAACCAAAGGTCAGAAGAATGGATTATACTGTTGATCAGACAACGTTTGATGACTTCGTGAAGGCGTGTAGTAAGAAAGGATATGCTCCACAAGTTATTCTCCAACAAGCAATGAAAAAATTCACCCAAACTGGCCAGATTTAATCATGTTCTCGTAACTGTGGTATCTGAGGTTAGGCAAATATTACCAAAAATCCCAAATAACCCCGTTTTGTGTTTTGAAATTCTAAACAATTTCTTAGTGTATAAAACAATGGCATGTTCGAATTGCCCTATATTTGGCGTGTAGACCAGAGTAGAATGCCTATACGATTGTTTATTGGACGGGCTTGTGGATAAAGATTTCGATCGTTCTAGGGACTGAATACACTTTCCGATCACGTTGCAGGAATATATGTATAATTGGTCGGTATGCCGGAGGGCGGATTTGAACCGCCGAACACACTAAGTGACAAGGTTCCTCAACAACTCAATCTGGTTTCTGAGCTTCGCACTTGTTCCTAAGCCTTGCGCCTTTGACCAGACTTGGCTACCCCGGCGTTATTGATTATTGTGCTCCAAGAAAGTTCTTCGATTAGACTTTCTTGGGCACAATCTAGCAGACCAACAGTTTCTACCGAAAAACTTATATGGTCTGCTATATTCGGGTTGAATTACAATTTCTTCTGTTTGTTTATTTAACTCTTCGTTTTTAAACGCCACGTAATGTTGAATATCTATGGACATGCCTAAAGGCTTTACAGACATCGTCAAGCTCGCTATGAAGGAGCCTGCGCCTATCGCTAAGGGCGTTGAAATCTGGGACAAGTTTGTTCAGGCTGCGCTTATAGGTGGCGGCCGTTCTGATGCCGATATCAAACTTCTCGTATCTTTGCTTAGCAAGGAAAAGCTGCTTGATTTGGATAAAGTAAACAAGCTTTCGGGCGGCGACTGGTCTGCAAAGACGACTAAACTTCTGGAAAAAGCGGCGAAAAAACTGAAATATGAAGAAGACAAGAATGTCGTGCGCAATTTTATCAAGGAAATTTTCAGGATTACAGCGTCAATAAAGGGCAGTGCGCGCTTCTTTGTTCGCCGCAACGTAATTAGAGATATAGACAAGTTGACCGCCGACGATGAAGCGGCGGAAGAACTAGTCGGAGAGATAGCCGAAGATGAGGACGTCACCAACATCAAATACACGAAAGTGATTCTCTGGTTGCACTCGATCGGTCGTGGCCGAGGGTTAGCTCCGCCGACTCGGCAAGTCAAATCATTCATCAATACCGAAATAGGCCCGTATTATCCGTACTATGAAGACGACAAATACTTCATGAAAAAGGCTTCTGAATTATCCGAAGCTGTCAAAGCAAAAGTCAAAGGTGCGACCGCATTCGACGTCAGTCGAGCGATATTCTGTTACGGTAGCGTGAAATCGATGGTTCCGCGCGGTTTCGGTAAATCGTTCACACCGACACGATTTCTGGGATTTCTGAAGAAAAAGAAGCTGACGCTCGGCAAGCTTGCCGAAATCTTCGGAGATTTGGACAAGCGCGCAAAACTCATGCAAGACGTGGACAAGTTTGTGAGAAGTTAAACGCTACGCATTCAAAACCAAAACGGAATAATTCAATGCAGTCGCAATAGTTACCCACACTATATACGGAACGAGCGCATATGCTGATAATTTTGATATTCTGTAAAACTTCCAAATCGTAGCTGCGATGGCAAGCCAAAGCGCGATTATTCCCACGAAACCGTACAACGGCGATCTCAATCCGAAAAACAAGAATGACCAAAGAACGTTAAGTGCAAACTGCACGCCGAATATCTCAAGTGCAGTTTTGACCCCTTTCGTCTTCAAGCCTTTATTCCATACAAAATAAAGCGCGAATCCCATCAGAATGAAGAGCGTCGTCCACACTGGCGCAAACGTCCAGTTCGGCGGCGTCCACGACGGTTTAGCAATAGCGGAATACCATGTTCCGATCGCCGACGTCGTGAAAATAGAACCGAGCGAACCTATCACTACGCATAGTACAATCGAAATCGCCAGCTTTCGGAAATCGAGCTTCTTTCGTGCCATAAGTGTTCCCAGGGACGATGCGATAGTACTCTGATATGAGCATTCGCAAGCTCAGTCTTCATCCTCTTCCGCTGGTTCGTCCTCTGTTTTTTCAGCTTCTTCCTCTGATTCGTCCTTTGTTTTTTCAGCTTCTTCCGCTGGTTTACCCTCTAATTTTTCAACTTCTTCAGCTTTAGGTCCTTTTTCTCCAGTGACTGCCTTGAAAGAGACCCTGTCGCCTTCTTTGATGCTTGTCCCTTCTTTCAGTCCGCTACTGTGGACAAAATAGCTTTTTCCGTCATCGCCGTTAATAAAGCCGAATTTCTTCATCGCGTTGAAGAACTTTACAGTTCCTTCTGTCATTTACAAAACCTCCTTACTACAAAATATAATCTTGTAATTAATATAAGAATATGTGGGTTTGCGGTTAATTCCACAACCAAAAAGATATCTATATGTTCCAATGCTCCCAAGGATTGCCTCAGTTTTCCGCCAGCGCCTTAAGAGTTTTCTGGATAAGAATGATGTATGGCAATATCCGAATATTTATCAGACGGACCATCAGGATACTCCGAGAAACATCATTCAGTCGGATTACCTCTTATGGTTTTTCTCGGTGTTGCGGCCTATGTCGCAGTGCTCGCAATAACAGCTAATGCACTTTTCCCAAACAAACACAAAACCGAACCAGTTTATGAAATGAGCTCACCAATTATTAAAGATGTGCGTGGCGAACCAGAACCAGAAACATTCTATGAAGTAAACGGTCAAAAATACTTTCTGAAAATAGATGGGAAATTCGTAGAACCGCCGTATCCAGATAATCATCCGCAATGATGCTCCCGATGAGAAAAGGTACCATTTTCTTCAGCTCTCCGATAAAGGTATGTTCGCCAATGACCTTATAATTAACGGTTCCAACGGGCGCACTATGCCCTTACGTCACGGAAGGGCGCAGTGGAATATCGTCAGTATAGCAGTTCAAATCCGACCAAGAATACTTCGCTATAGTTTACGTGGAGCGGCAAGCTCAAACTTTAGACCAGATGATGTTACACTTTTCTAATCCTGTACAGTAACCACTATAGTCCATGGTAAATGGAGCTGAAGACACAGATTGGGGTATTTGGAATACTAGACTGCCTGTCAGAGTTCCGCCATTTAGTATATCAACACTTTCAAGTTTATCGGATACCACATACGAAGTAGAATCACTACTATAGCTGATATTGTTTGTGATAAGATTGAACCAAATAGGACTGGAACTGACTTTATCATATCCATTATTCTTCATGGTTAGATTAATTTGCAAATATATTTTTCCTGAATCTGGAGTGTATTCAGTTTCATATTCGCCAATGGTGTAAGGTATAGAATTCTTCAATGAACCGCTATACGATATGTCGACACTCGAAGCAGGCGGTGTATATGTGCAACTTTCCGATACGGATGGCTTGCCTGAAGTTACGTTGCAGACATTAGCATCTGAACACGTTCTTGTATGAGTTCTACTGCCACTGCAGTCAGACCATGCACTGCACTGCCAATTAGGCGTGCAATCATTATTTGATGTTCCGATAGGCGCGCTCGAATTTTGCCCAACACAACCAGCTACAAGTAGAATAGGAATTAACAGAGCGATTAAGAAAAGTATTCGCATGTATCACTATTATTTTGTCTGACCTTAAAGATTGTGACTCGGCGAACGCAGCGCACGCTATTCGGAGAACTGACGAAATTGGTGCTGAATGATGCTCCCAGGGAGCGAGAGAAACCAGTTCTGTTACTCCCTTGATTCAACTCAGTTACAACATACATTGCAGGCAATCATAATATAATTTTCTCTTCTGCACAGAATAGATTGTGCGACTGTGAGTGTGACTTGAACGCATCGTGCATTTGCTGTAAAAAGGCGTTCAAATATTTTTAGCCAAATCTAATTTTACATGCCTGAGGACTGGTATACGAAGTGGAAAGAGCTAGTTTTAGCGCTAAACGACGATCAATTTGCGCTACTTTGTTATAGGCTGGTAGGATCGATGGTTGGTTTTGAAAACGTTGATTGGCGAGAAACGCCTGGACCTGATGGCGGCAGAGACTTGCAGGCCACGAGGGTTACGCTTCTCCCAAATGAATCCCAAGATCGCAGACCTTGGTGGTTTGAGTGCAAGCGATACTCCGATCCGATTCCTTCAGCTAGGGTTTCCGAAAGGTGGAATGTTGCTGAAATGAATAAAATCGATGGATTGGTTTTCTTTTCGCCATCGCCGCTATCAAACTCCGCCAAATCGTCAATCGAAGATAACGAAAAAAATTTCAGATGCAAGA